>Ga0209039_10001262_pt1 | contig 24082 bp, 22 predicted proteins | sample BogFormECP12_OM1_FD_188238 | JGI IMG/M metagenome (GOLD analysis project Ga0209039, IMG submission 188238) | Bog forest soil microbial communities from Calvert Island, British Columbia, Canada - ECP12_OM1 (SPAdes) (version 2) | ecosystem: Environmental > Aquatic > Freshwater > Wetlands > Bog ... | reverse complement strand
CCAGCGGTGACAAGGATGGCGCGGTGGATACGTGGAAGGATGCGCCCGGGGAAACCACCGGGCCGGTGGCCGCGGAAAAGGCCACGGAAATGACGCCGCCGCCCGCCAAGCCGTCTCCGGATGACCCCGGCCCGCCCAAGCTGCAACGCGGCAAGCCGGCCGATTCGGCCCGTGAACATGCGCCGGCGCCTCCGGCCGACGCGCCGTCCGCCGCACCGGTGGCCGCCGCACCGCCGCGGGGCCCAGTGGGCACCCCTACGCCGCCGCCGGAGACCGCGGAGACGCGGCAACCCTCCGGGGTGCCCTCTGGGCCCCGCGGCGATGAAGATACGGCGCCCTCGTTCCTCCGCTCCGACGATGCGCTGATCCGCAAGGCCGCCAATGCGGCGCTGGATTTCACCGAAACGCTGCCGAACTACGTGTGCCAGGAGATGATGGCGCGATTCCAGAGCGAATCGCATCCCGCTAATTTCGAGCCGGTCGACGTAGTCCGCACCGAGGTGGTCTACGAGAACGGCAAAGAGGATTACCGTAACATCACGGTCAACGGCAAGGCGGTCAAGGGGAAAATGGAGGAGACCGGCGGTTCATGGTCCACCGGCGAATTCGGCACCGTGCTAATCGACCTATTCTCGCCCGCCACGGCCGCCGATTTCCACTTCCAACGGGACTCACGAGCCGGCTCGGTGCTGGCGAAAATGTACGATTTCGACGTGGCCCGCGACCATTCCCACTGGTCGATCCACGCCGGCTCGCAGATGTACGTTCCGGCCTACAGCGGCGCCGTATGGATCGATCCCAAGACCTCGCGCGTGCTGCGCATCGAAATGTCGGCCAAAGGGATGCCAGGGGAATTCCCGCTGGATCACGTGGAATCGGCCACCGACTACGAGTACATCCGCCTGGGCGACGCGCAGCAGTACCTGTTGCCGGTGCATGCCGAGACGCTGAGCTGCGAGCGCGGCTCGAACCTCTGCGCCAAGAATGTCATCGATTTCCGCAACTATCACAAGTACACCGGCGAATCCAACATCAAGTTCGGCGATACAGTGAAGAACGAGAAACCGGACAAGCCGGACAAACCGTAAGGCCCAAATAAGACCCAAAATATCTGACACGGGCACCCCGGGGCGCGCGTCAAAGTAGCAGTACCTTCCGCTAGTCCGGGGATGTGTCCCGGTCACGGATCAGGAGGGGGACCAGGTTAGTTATATGGATAGCAAGACCCGGGTGTGGACGGCCGCCGGTGTGCCGGTGGCGATGCTGCTATGGAACGTTGCCGCGTTAGCGGGCGCGTCCGCCACCAGGCCCGGTATCGATGTAGTGGTAGTCGATTCGTCGAATCAACCTGTGGCCAATGTTCGCGTGCAACTCAAAACGGGCCAAAGTGTAGTTAACTCCGCCGAAACCGACCAGAAAGGGCATGCCGGATTCACCGAACTGAAGCCCGCTCTGTACGACATCACAGCTACCAAGGATGGTTTTGAGCCGGCGCGAAAAACGGATCTCAACCTGCCTCAAGGAGACTCTTTGTACGTGGAGTTGACTCTGGTTCCCTCCCTGGTGCGGCAAGAAAGCATCGAGGTCAAGGCAACCGTCGCTCCCGTGGAGCAAGGTTCGTCAACTCCCACCGAATTGCCCGCGCAAAGCGTGAAGGAACTTCCCGGCAGACCTGCCACGGTGGCCGACGCTTTACCGCTGGTTCCGGGCGTGGTCCGCTCGCCGGGTGGAGGGCTTGCGATTTCCGCGGCCGGCGAGCATCGGAGCGCTTTGATCGTGAACTCGGCCGATGTGACCGACCCCGCCACGGGACAGTTCGGATTGACCGTGCCTATCGACAGCGTCGAGTCCCTGAACGTCTATCAGGCGCCCTTCCAGGCGGAATATGGCAGGTTCACTGCCGGCCTGGTCTCGGTGGAAACGCGGCGCGGGGGCGACAAATGGAAGTGGGAATTGAACGACCCGTTCCCGGACTTCACCATTCGCAGCTACCAGTTGCGCGGCCTGCGCGACGCCACGCCGCGCCTCAATGTCGAAGGCCCCCTGATTCCTGGGAAACTTTATTTCTCCGAAGGGCTGGAATACGAAATCCGCAAGACCGAGGTTTACGAGTTGCCTTTTCCCAACAATCAAAAGAAACGGGAAGGGGTGAACTCCTTTGCCCAGCTCGACTGGATTGCGTCGGGCAGACAGTTGGTGACTGCCACGGTGCACATCGCCCCGCAACGGCTGGATTTCGTCAACATGAACTATTTCAATCCGCAGCCCACGTCGCCGGATGCCAGCACGCACAACTACACCGCGACTCTGGCGGACCGGCTCAGCATCGGCGGAGGTTTGCTGGAGAACACGTTGTCCGTGACGCGTTTCGACGCGAAGGTCTGGGGACAAGGTACCCAGGACCTGACGATCGCGCCCGGAGGCAACACCGGAAACTACTTCGCGCAGCAGGCCCGCAACGCGTCGCGGATCGGTTGGACCCCGGTCTATTCCTTTGCCGCGGTGAACTGGCTCGGGACCCACAGCTTCAAGGCCGGCGCTTATATGGCTGAGAGCACCGATAACGGCCAGGTGAGTAACCACCCTATCGACATCGTGAATTCCTCCAACCAGTTACTGGAGAGAATTTCGTTTACCCCGGGGCAGCCGTTTCGGATGTCGGATACGGAGTACGCATTCTTCGGGCAGGATCACTGGATCGTTTCGCCGAGCCTGGCAGTGGATCTGGGGATTCGCGCGGAGTCGCAGGAGTTGTCCGAGAGTTTTCGCGTAGCGCCGCGGGCGGGCATTGCGTGGAATCCGTTCCGGAACGCGGGCACCGTCATCCGCGCGGGATTCGGATTGTTTTACGATCGCGTCCCGCTGAACGTTTACTCGTTCGGCCAGTATCCGAGCCAGGTGGTCGCCATGTTCAACGCCGGCCACCCCGCGGCCGGACCATTCCTCTATCAAAATGGCCTGGGTGTGGCGGGCGCCGCATCCCCGTTCGTTTTTCAGGAGCCGGTGGCGGGCAATTTTTCCCCGCGCAGCGCTACCGGAAGCGTCCAGGTGGAGCAGCCGCTCTCGCAGCACTTGAGGCTTCGGGTGGGCTATATGCAGAACCAATCCGCCGGCCTGGTCATCCTGAACCGGGTGGCGCCCGACGCGGCGACCAACATCGGCGCCAACTTGCTTTCCGGCGGCGGGCAATCGCGATACCGGCAATTCGAAGTCACCGCGCGAGTGCGGTTGAACGACCGGCGCCAGTTGTACTTCTCGTATGTGCGGGCCAGGGCCAGGGGCGACCTGAACGATTTCGCCAGCTACCTGGGCAGTTTCCCGGTTCCCATCGTCCGCGCCAATCAATTCGGCAATCTGCCGGCCGATCTGCCGAACCGCTTTCTGGCTTGGGGCCTGATTCGACTTCCATGGGGTTTCCAGGTCGCCCCGCTTTTCGAGTTCCGCAGCGGATTCCCAACAAGCGCGATCGGCGCGACCCAGAATTATGTGGGGGCGCCGAATTCCAGCCGATTCCCCACTTTCCTTTCAGTGGATTCCCGGTTTTCCAAGGACTTCAAAGTCAGTCCGAAGTACACCATCCGATTGTCGGTAAGCGGTTACAACCTAACCAATCACTTCAACCCGGAGGCCTTTCACAACAATGTCGCCGACCCGGCCTACGGGCTATTCTTCGGCCAGCGGGGGCGCCGCTTCACGGCCGATTTCGATGTCCTTTTCTAACTTCAAGCGCTGGCGGGTTGCCAACCCGCGGCACACGGTCTGGCTGGCGCTGGTGGCGGCGCTGGCCGTGCTCATCCACGGTTATCATCTGGGCGCGGATGACGCCGCCATTTACGTGCCTGCCATCAAAAGAGTCGCCGACCCGGGCCTCTACCCCTTTGGCGCCGAATTCTTCATGTCGCACGCGCGCCTCTCCTGTTTTGCGGACCTGGTGGGTTATTCCGCGCGACTGTCCCATCTGCCGGTCGATTTCGTCATCTTCGTGTGGCACGTAGCGAGCATCTTTCTGCTGCTGCTGGCCGCGTGGAGCCTGGCGTGCGCCTGTTTCCGAAACCAGCGTGCCCGGTGGGGCGCGGTGGCTCTGCTGGCGGCTCTCCTCAGCGTCCCGGTGGCGGGGACCGCGCTGGCCATCATGGACCCCTACCTGACCGCTCGGTCGCTCTCCACCCCAACCACCATTTTCGCGATCGCCTGCTACATGTCGAACCGGCGCAAGCAGGCCGTGGCCTGGCTGCTGGCGACCGCATTGATTCACCCGCAGATGAGCGTTTACGGCGCCGTGTTTCTCGGTTGCCTGGAGTTGGCCGCACGCCGTCCCTGGCGCGGAGCGGCCGGCACACCCGCGTTCGGCCCGCTGGCTTTCGCCGGTCTTCCTTTCCTATTCGACTTTCAACCCGCCAGCGGCGCCGCGCGTGAGGCCCTGTTCTCGCGCACTTACTTTTTCGTGTCGAATTGGACTTGGTACGAGTGGATCGGTATCTTCGCTCCGCTGGCTCTGCTCTGGTGCTTCTCCTCGGTAACGTTGAAGGGCGCGACGCCGGGTTCACGGTCTCTGGCGCGTACACTGGTGCCCTTCGGCCTGATGTTCACCGCCGTCGCAGTGGTGCTGGCGATTCCCGCCAAGCTGGAGAACTACAACCGCCTGCAACCGATGCGGTCGTTCCATCTGCTGTACGTGGTCTTCTTCGTTCTGCTGGGAGGACTCATCGGAGAGTACGCGCTGCAGAGCAAAGTCTGGCGCTGGCTCGGCCTTTTCGTTCCGCTGGCGGCTTGCATGTGGCTCGTGCAGCAGAGTTCGTACCCCGCCAGCCCCCATGTGGAGTGGCCCGGCTTGGGTTCCCGGAACACCTGGACTTCCGCTTTTCTGTGGATCCGCGGCCACACTCCGAAAGGCGCCGTCTTCGGGCTCGATCCCGGCTACATGCTGCTTCCCGGAGAGGACGAACACGGTTTTCGGGCCGTCGCCGAGCGGAGCGTGTTGGCCGACAACGTCAAGGACAGCGGCGCCGTATCGCTATTCCCCCAATTGGCGGGCCAGTGGAAAGGCCAGGTGCAGGCGCAGCGCGGCTGGAAGACGTTTCATCTCGCGGATTTCGAGAGTCTGGCCGGCCAGTACCCAGTCACTTGGATTCTCACGCGGAGCCCTGGGCCAGACGGTCTGACGTGCCCTTACCAGAACCACGACCTGGCTGTGTGCAGAATCGGGGTCCAGGCCACGCACCTTGCGGTTAAGCGGTAGGGGCCCGGGCATGCCCGGCCCCTACTGGGCGTTCTGGGCGGAGAGCTTTTCAAACTGGGTCAATTGCCCGCGCACGGTGGCCGCATCCTGGGCGCCGGGTGCGAACTTCAGGTAGTTGCGCATCTCGCCGGCGGCGCCGGTGTAGTCCTGGCGTTGTGCCAGAATGATGCCCAGTAGGTGCGCGGCTTGCGGGTAGTGGTGTCCGGTATCCAGCTTCTCGGCCTCGCGCGCGCTCTTCTCGGCGGCATCCAGGTTTTGCAGGTTGTAATTAGCCAGCGAGTTGAGAAAGAACTGCTGCGGATAGTCGAACGGGTCGAGCGTCACGGCGCGCCCGGTGACATCGGCCAGTTCCGGCCAGTTCTTCGCTCCCAAGGCCAGCCGGGAAAGCTCCAGATAGGGATTCAGGTACTTGGGGTCCGCCGCGACGGCGGCGTTGAACGATTGATGGGCCGTGTCCGCCTGGCCCTTGGCAGCCTGTAATTTCCCCAATTCAAACCAGGCGGCGGCGAACTTGGGATAGACGTCCACCGCCTTCTGGTAATTCTTCACGGCATCGTCCAGCTTTTGCTTCCTTGCCAGTTCCGAGCCTTTCTCGAACGCTTTGCGGGCGTCCTTGGGAGCCGCCAGCGAAATAGCGCTGACGACGCGCCCTTGGGCGTCGCCCAGGCGGTGAAGAAAGATGGTGCCAACCTCGGGATTGTCCATGGCGCGGCGGTCGGCCAGATTCACCAGTTGCGAACGGTAGCCGGGGAGGTTGGCGCGCAGATCGCAGTTCACGAACCGCTGATCGGACATGGTCCCTCCGCCCATGCCGGATCCCAACTGGGTCTGCCCCGGGAGGCGCATTCCGATACTGCCCTCACTGGCGTCCTGAATCACTCCCTGCTGCATGCCTAGATTGATGGAGAAGTAGCCCTTGTGGTCGGTATAGCCTTCCGCGCGGGCGTTCCCGGCGCAGACGCGTTCGATCACCACGGTTTCGGGCGGCGGGCCGCCATCGTCGAGCATGACGCGGCCGGTGAGGAGAATCGGCGGGGGCGTGCTCTGAGTTGTGTTGGGGGTAGTGGGTTGCGGATTGGTGGTCATGGAGGGCGAGGTTCGTCCGGGAATGCTGGTGGAAGTTCCAGTACCGGCGCCGCCCACGGGCGCGGTTGCCGCTCCGCCTCTAACTTGACTGAATGCCGACGGCAGCAGGAAAACCGCAGCCGCAAAGATGGTGATCGCCCTGTTACAGGACTTTGTGGACATGCTTCCTCCACTTTCTGGTATCCATTATGCCACGGCGACGCCTGTTAAAATGGCGGGTGCTTATGAGAAAGCTCTCGTTGATATTGGGATGTGTACTGATTCTCACGGGCTGCTCGTCGGAACCGGAAAAGAAGGAACCGCCAAAGCCCGTCGAGCCGGTCACCGGACTGACGGCGATATTCAGGATGTACCAAGTGGCTCGGACCTGGGCGTCCGACATTCAAGTGCTGAAGATGAACAGCATCCACCTGCTCGAAGTCCCCTCGGTTCCCGGGGAGGCGGGCGCTTGGGAAGCCACGTTTACGTCCGCCAGCAAAGGGCGGGCGAAGACCTACACGTATTCCGTAATCGAGTCGACCGGCAACCTGCACCAGGGTGTTTTCGCGGGACAGGAAGAGGCCCTTGGCGCCGAGGCCCAGCCGTTCCTCATAGCAGCCGTCAAAGTGGATACCGACGCGGCCTACAAGACGGCGCTTGGCAAGGCGGCCGAGTACGATAAGAAGAACCCGCACCTGACCATCTCCATGCTGCTCGAAAGGAACAAACGGTATCCGAATCCCGCCTGGCGGATCATCTGGGGCGAGTCGGCGGGGACTGCCGGTCTGTCAGTGTATATCGACGCGTCGACCGGCGAGTTCCTGGAAACGATGCACTGACGGGCAAGACCACCGGCGACAAGATCCGCATCGGACGTTCCGTCGCCGGCGCCTAGAGCAGAACACGCTGCGTTGCCAGAAGTAACAAGTTACGTTGCCACAAGGAAGGTGGAGTTTGGGTGTCAAAATGCGTAGGGACACCAAGAACGGGGGGAGCGGCGAGCGAACGCGTTTTGCCGGTTTTTAGGTTGCTCCCTCCCTTCCGAGGCCCTGATCTCGGCTGCCACCCAGATTGATGAGCACCGGATGGCCCACGCCCCAGGTCTCCTTCATGCGAGCAACGCGGGTGCGGACAGCCAGCGCTGCTTCCGGCGTCTCGGGGCGGATCGAAATGATGCTCGTTTCTGCGTTATGGCGCGCCTCTAGCACGAAAACTAGGTAGGTGCTCGCTGGCTCTGTGACTGTCATCGCGTAACCTGGGCCCCAGTCTTGGTATTCGTAGCCGTCAGTGTCACATCCGAATTCAGCACCGCGTCATTCATCGCCGACGCAAGCTCCGCCATTCCCCCAGTCCCGTACACGTGCCCATACACATTCACTGTCACATGCGGCCCGCCTTGTCCCGCCACCGGCACCCCTACCGCCCCGGATTGCATGTTGGCCTGGCGGGCAGCGGTGTCGGAGGGAAGAGTGCCGGAGGCGCCGGATGATCCGGAGGAAGATTGGGGGCCGGCGATGGCGCGGCCGGCGACGCCGGCGGCGGCGCCTACGGACCCGAAGATAGCGGCGGCTTTGAAGGCGGAAGCGGCGCCGGGGTAATCGTGCATGGCCAAGTCGTAGAAGCCCCATCCCAAAGAATCGAGGGCGAGGACCATGTCCTTGGCGGTGATCGATTCGAGGGTAGAGGCGGCTGTTTGGCGCATGGCGCCGCCGATGGATTTGCTATAGACCAAGGCTTGGGCGATGGCGGATCCCATGCCTTGAGTCATCCCGCTGAACAGTTCCATGCTCTGTTCTTTGGTGGCTTCCATGGCGACTTTGACGAGCAGATGGGAGCGCTTCTCGGCGTCGGCCCAGTCTTCCGAAAGATCCTCATTACCGCGTATGGCCTTGGCGAAATCGGCGCCGAAAACGCCTTTCCATCCGGTGGAATTGTGGAGGGCCTGGACGTCCTGCTCCTCTTTGATGTAGAGGGCTTTGCGGATGGCGGCGAAGCGGGCGGCGGTAGCAGCTTGTGCGGCTGCGCCGTCGGCCGCGATGATAGCCTTTTTCTCTTCGGCGGCGGAGAATTTGGCGACGTCGGCCTGGTACTGGTCGGCGATGCGCTGGTATGCGGTCTGGTGGGACTTCTCGATGCGCTCGAGCTGCTCGCCGAGGCGGGCGAGCTCGGTGTCGGCGGCGAGCTTGGCGTCGGCGTCGATTTTGGCGTGCTTTTCGGCGCGGAGTTGCGTGAGATACACGAGCTCTGCCGCCGTGGCGTCGCCCAGGTCCTTGTTCTCCTTGGCGTACCCCTGGCGCATGAGCTCGATCTCGGCATCGACGGCGGCGTGCTTCTCGGCGAGGGTTCGGGTATTGAATTCGGCGAGGCGGGCGCGGAGGGAGTCGAGGGCTTCGCCTTCTTTCTTGACACCGGCGACGAGGCCGGCCAGCCACTTGGCGGAGATCTCTTCGTTCTGCTTGTCGATTTCGGCGGAGCGCTTGGCGTCGATCTCCTTGAACATGCGGTCCTGAAGCTCGGGGACCATGCGCGTGAGATATTGCCACGCGGCGATTTGAGAGGCAAAGTCTTCGGGAGAGATTTTGTGGGCGGCATTAAGGGCTTCGAGTTTGGTTTTGGCCTGGCCGGCTTCGTCGGCCAGGTGGCCCATTTGCTCGCGGACTTTATCCTCGGCGGTGCCGGTGTCGGCGAGCTTGGATTCGACCTGGTCGAGGATGCGGGAAAGCTCGGTAAAATTCTCAAGTGGCTTTTTGGCCTCCTTGGCGGCGGCGGCGGCGGTTTCGGCTTCGATTTCGCGCGATTGGAGGGTGAGGTCGGTGAGCTTGGTTTGGAGGTCCGCGATGGTCTTGTCGAGATCCTTGAGTTTAATTTTGGCCTGGTCGATGCCCTGCTTGGTGCCAATGGGTTCGATCTTCTTGGGCGGCGGGGCGGCGACGTCTTCAGGGCCGACGATAACACGCTGGGCTTCCGTGGCGCCGGGAATGGGCGCGGGGAGGCCGGCGATTTTGCGCTCGTCGCGCTGCTGTTGTTCGAGCCTGCGGAGAAGGGCGAAAACGTCCTGGATATCTTTCTTGTTGACCTCCATCTTGGCGTGAAGGAGATCGGTACCTTCGAGGCCGATCAGGGGGATAGCGTTGAAGCGTTCGGTGACGTCGAGGACGGCGACCTGCCAATCGAGGGCGGCTTGGGCGGAGGCTTCGAAGGCTTTCTTGGATTCGGCGGTCCAGCCATGGAGCCAATCGATACCCTTTTCGAGAGCGGTGGGGATTTTGGAGAGGACCTCGACGAGACCGATGGCGGCGATGGGGGCGAAAGCGACGGCCATGACGGTGGAGACGCCGCCGAGCGAGGAGAGCCAGGAGGCGACGAAGCGGGGCATGTGAACGCCGACCTCCTCGCCGAGGCCGCGGAACGCTAGGCGCGTTTCCTGGCTGGCGGAGGCCATGCGGCGGCCGGAGATGACGGTGGTATCGGCGGCGGCAGCGAGATCGTCGCCGATTTGCTTGATGGGGCGTCCGGCCCAATCGTAGAGAACGGCGGCGGAGGCGGCTTTGCTCTCGGCGATCATGGCGCCGAAAGTGCCCAACATGGAGGCGCGCAGGGCGGCGAGATCGGCCTGGGCGGGAGAAGAATCCGTCAGGATGCGGAAGAGGAGGTCGGCAGTGGAATCAAAGGCCATTTCTTCTCCTTAGAGGTTGCCTGCATAGAATCCTCGGATCTCCGAAGACCATCGCCTTGAACCATACCTTGTCAACCCGGCCGAGGTCGTACTCCAGGGGGTGCTCCCGAATAAATCGCACCACGTTTGCCTCAGTGAACCGGGCGTTTCGTCCATCCGCGCCGCCGCCGCGTACCCTTCCCAGGAGGCCCCGTTTTGCCCATCCTTCGACGTGGCGATGATGCACGCCGAGGCCCTGGGCGAGATCGCCGATGCTGTAGGCTGAGCGCCCCACACTCTCGCCAATTGAATCGCCGAATTTCGCGTTTGGAGGCCGCTGGCTCATGTGAGCGCCCCCGCCGCCGCTAGACCCCTTGCTGACCGCCGCCGCGCACATCTGCCCGCGCGCTGCCGCATCCCAGGGTAATTTAAGGAGCGCCCCATACGTGGGAACCAAGTTCTGTCCGTCCGATTTAAAAAAAAGGGCCGGGGAGTGGAAAAACACAGGGCGACCTGATCCATTGTCCCCAGCCCGTGCAGGCAGCGCCCTGCAAACCTGAAAAACCGACGCCTCAAAACACTCCTGGCGGCCATGTGGGGCGTCTTACCTGGTCTCATGGCTACGCGCGCCAACGGCTTCCTAGCCGTGATGCCGCCCGTTGTGGCCCGTTCCATAATTACGCCCCTATATCCGCCCCCGGCGAATCTCATCCTTAAAGCGCTGCGCAAGGTCAGGTCTCTCGCCGAGCACGGCCTTCAAAGCGGCGCCATAATCCATTCGGCTTTCGCTGGCTGCCAGCCTGGGTTCCACCAGAGCGTCGAGCTCCGAAGCCACGTCACCGCTTCCAGCCTCTACCGACGCTCGAAGTTCAGCAATGCCGACGCTCTGCGCCGCGCGGGAAAAGCCCTTGATGTAATCGCGGAGGTGGTTGTCCCGATCTATCAGATCCGGCCGGGACCGGCACACGTGCATCACTGCAACGTCGTACCCATCGCCACCGTTCATTTCTTTCGCAACTTCCGCGAAAAACTCGACCATGTTCCGTTGCAATTCCGCTCTCGCCTGTTCTATCGTCAGTATCCCGCTCGTTTCGTCTTTCACAGCTACGCCTCCTCTGCAGCCTTGACCTGATCCCCCAGACCATTCAGCTCCGCGAGCAGGGTCTGCGCGCTCGGCGGCCAGGAGTCGGGGCGGGTATCGAGAAGCGGATTGACAATGGATTTGCCGTTCCCCCTCGGTTCGGTTACAACGAACATGGGGAAGAAAGTCCAAGCAACCTTCTTCACCCGCCAAAAAACCTTGTTCACTGCTAGCATCCTCGCCCGCGTCTCGGCCATATGCGTAGCGATCTCGCAGAACTCCAGACATAACGACTCACTTAGCGAAATCCCCAGGGCTTGCCATGCATGATCCAGTTCGTGCTTGAGCCCTTCGAGTCTCCCTTGACTCTCCCCAACCCGCCGCTCCCACTCAGTTACACGCACCAGGTGGATTCGAATGCGGCGGTCCACCTGGGCGATCTCGGCCTCTTCGGGAAAGAGCAGCTTATCTGGCAGCGCCGCTCCCGATAGGGCTATTTCCTTCTCGCGCGCTGCCATCCGCGTCTGAAGTGCCGCCCGCTGTGCCGTCAGCGCCTCCCGCTCGGCGACCGCCTGGTCTTTGCTGGCGACCAGTTTGGCATGGGCCTCGCGGCCGTCCTTCAGTGTCGCCATGTACTGCTGCACGCTCTTCTGTTCTGATGTGAGTTCCATCGTCTAAACCTCCTTCCGATTGGCCTTCGCCGCGTCAGTCCCAGACACGGATCGCCTCACACATCTTGCGACGGAGGTCCGGACGTTCGTTCAGCACCGTCTTGTAAGTCTGCCCGTAATCGAGTCCGCCTTCCGATGCCGCGATTCTCTCGCGAGTGATAGCGTCAATCACTCTGTGAACAGACTCCTCACTGGAGTCTGCCAGCGCCCTTCTGAATGTCGGCTCTTCCGCGCTTTCATGGCTGCTGCGGATCCATTCATGGGCCAGCCGCGGATTCTCGGCCGCTGCCATTTTTAACGCCACGGTGACGTCCAGTTTTCCGCCACTCGTGCGGATCTTCTCCTCGGCCAGGTTCCAGAGTTCCGCATCGTCGGTCTGAAACGTCTGAAACGCTTCGTTTTCGTTCATGATTCTCTCCCTTCCGCCATGCTCAAAACTCCAGCCCTGGGTGTCGCTGGCGACCAGCGGCAGCTCGGGCAGACTCTCCAATAATGGCTGTTTGGTGAGGGCAAGGCTGGTCACTGTCGCGCCTTGCAGCTCACCGGTGATTTTGTCTCGCTTGGTCCATTCGATGACAGGCGAGACGTACTTATAATCGCGCGCCGCGACGGCGGCGGCGCCGGTCTTGGTGTAATCGCACCAACCCCACAAGACGCCATCGGCGTCGGGCTGGTCGTCGATTTCACGGAGCCAGGCGGCGGTGGGGGAAGGCTCGCCGGCGGCGTAGAGGGTGGAATGTTCGTAATCGACGGGGACGTCGACGGTCTTCTTTCGGAAATTGCGGACGATGGCAGCGAGGTCGTCGGCGGTGACAGAGTAGTGCTGCTTGCCCTTATAGCCGCGAGTGATGACGGCGACGGGGATGCGGCGCAGGCCGTTGCGCTCGGTGAGGGCGCCGACGAGGATGCAGAGGCGGGGGCCCTGGCTCGTTTCGGGAGCGGGGGCCGAGCTCGGCGGCCAGACTTTCGCGTTGATGTGATGTAGCATTTTATCGTTCACGATTCTTTCCTTTCGCCGCGTCTCACGCGGCCACTCCCCAAAGATGCCCCGCCACCCCGACGAGGGTTTTTTCCGTAATCCTTCTCCCGGCATGCCTGGTTTGCAGAAGCTGAATGGTTCGCATCAGCCGGCGGATTGACCCGCCCGTATTCTTCCACCAAAAGTCCAATGCCGGCTCCTCAACATCGGTGATTCCTTCCGCGCGAATGATGGCGGCCATTTCGGCCCGCGTCAGCCCCGACAGCGGCGCGAAAATCGCGACCCTGGATGCAAGGGCGCCAAGGTCCGGCATCTTGATGAGTCTGGCCAGCAGAATCGGCGCGGCCAGAATCACAACTCCTACGCCCGCCTCCGCCGTGCAGTCGTGAACCTGGCGAATCACCTGCATTATTCGGGCGCGTGCAACCTCACCCTGGTCAATCAGAAGCAGCGCGGGATTCTCGCGCAGTTTCTCGCACACGTCCACGAACGCCCGGCCGCCATTTTGCATGCCGTTAGCCGGTGATGCACCGAGCATCCTTCCCAGCGTGCAGATGAAGTCTACTTTGTTGCAGCCATTATATTCATTCAGCTCCAGCAGCACGCTCTCAACGCGGCCGACAGTCTTGCGGCGCCACGCCTTTACCGCCTCGGTTTTACCCGTTCCGAACGCCCCCGTAATCGCGCCAATCACGCAATTCTCCGCGCAGTAGTCGCAAACCTCCGCGACCCGCCTAACAACCTGGGTCTCATAGAAACGATCATGGCGCGCGATGCGCCCGACGCGCTCGTTTGTGTCTTCGGTGAGGACTACCGTTTTAGGCCGGCCGCCAGGCGCCAGGATCTCGCCGGCCTCCACCAGCTCGGCAACCCGCACCATCTGGCCGACCACCTCACGACCGCCCGGCATTCCGCCGCTCAGCCACAATCTTACGGTTGAGGCGGCTATAGCCGTATGTTGCGCCAGTTGCTCCGCCGTCAGATCGGGCCTGGTTGCGAGAAGCCGGCGCACTCTTTCGCGCGCCCGCTGACAGACCTCGTCACTCAGTTCGCGTTTCATTTGGCTTCGGCCTTCCGGAAAAACGAGAAGCTTCCATCATCATCGTCGGCGTCTGCGGCCGCGAGTTTCTCCACTGTGATAGGCTCCGGCGGAGCGGCGGCGGCGCGGGCAGCCTCGGCCGCTGCCATGACGGGAGCGGCAATCGCCGCCAGAATTTCTACGCGCGAGACATCCTCGCGCGGTGGGGTGGTTTCCATCCGGCGGGCCAGGCGCTGCTCGAGAGAGGGCGCGGGGGCAATCGTGCCGATGGCTTCGATCGCCTGCTTGATCTGGCGGCGGGCGGCGCGGCGATCGCGCTCGTCCTGGACGAAGGCCTGCTCGCCCATGCGGCGCAGCGGGATGCAGTGGACCAAGCCAAAAAAGCGGTCCTCGTGGTAGACCGCGCCCTCGCCCAGGTCGAGGGGATCGTAGGCGAGTTGGACGGTTTTGCCGTTGAGGAGCTGCAGGCGGAGAGAATTGTCGGCGAGGCGGTAGAAGTAGGGACGGCCGGCGAGAGTCATGGTCAGCTCGCCGTGGTGGACGGTGAGCTCGCGGCGCTTGGCAAAACACATGTGCAGCACGTCGGCGGGGACGGCGCGGCGCTCGACCTGGCCGATGAGCAAGTCCCAGGCCTCGTTGGGACAGAGCCAGGCGTGACCCGTCGGAGTGATCTTGCGCATGCCATCGCCCCCCACGAGGGGATGGTGCTCGTTGAGATCGTGGAGGGCAGCGCTATATAAGGATGCGATTTCCTCGATGGTGCGGAAGGGCGTGCACTCGCGCTGGCCGGCGACCCAGGCTTCGTGCTGCTTCACCAGGTCGGCGAAACCTTCGGGGCGGGCGTCGGGCTTGTGGCCGCAGTACTCGGGGAGTTGGCGGTCGATGCCGGCGACGCGGAGGAAATTGGGCTCGATGAGTTTGGCGCGCGCGTTGCGCACGATGGCGTGGTGGACGCGTATGCCGAGAGTGCCGAGGACGCCGCGCCAGGCGGGGTCGAGATCGGGGATGGCATCGGCGCGGCGGGATTGGCGGCGCGGACCTTCGAACCACTCGCAAGTGAAGTCCTTGCCATTGTCCCAATAGAGGGCGCCAGGCAAGCCGTAGTTGAGGAAGAGGCGTTTGAGGACGGTCGCTATGGAGTCGCTGGAGGGGGTCTCGACGATCGCCCAGGAGAGCCACTTGCGCGTGCGCATGTCGATGGCGGCGGTGAGCCAGGGGCGTACGAGGCGCCAGGCTCCGCGATCGCGGACGAGACAGAAGATATCGAGCACGCGGTGATCCATGACGACGTAGTCGAGAGGCTTGACGGCGGCGATGTCGCGGTGGGAGATGATCTCCTGGGAGTTGCGGTAGGCCTCATTGCCCTCGCGGGAGAGGGTGCGGACCATCTCGGGAATCGTTTTGGCGAAGCGTCGCAGGGTCATGGAGGAAATCTTTGGAAGACGCGCTTCCTCCGAAAGCCGGCCGTCTTCATCAAGATACTGGGCATAGTCTGCGGCATCCTGGCCGTGCAGCAGCTCGCCTATGTGTTCGTCGCGCCAGACGCGCTCCTCTTCATAGACTCGGCACTGCTCGCTGGTACTCAGTTTGCTTATTGCCAGGCGCAGGATCAGATCTCTCGCCGCCCTGTTCAAGCTCGGGAAAGTGCCCTTGTCGGAGCGGTCTGGCTTGACCAACCCCATCATGCCGCGCCGTTTGTAGTTCGTCTCCCAGTGGCGAACCGTGCGCGCCTTGCATCCCCGCTCGCTGGCGATCCAGGCGGCCACCTTAAGTCTCCGTCCGCCGCAAGCCCTCCACACCTCCGTATACTTCTCGGGGAAGAGAAGCGGTTCGATGATGGTGAACCGCCTTTCCATAACGGCCCTGTCTTCGATGCTGAGGTTCTGCGCTGGTGCATCGCCCTCCGATGGGGCGGCGGTCCTCCGGTGCCATTCCTGGATATTCAGCACGGCGGCGGAAGAGACCTCGGCTTGTGGAGCAACCGCCATTTTCAGGCCCATTTTCGGCGCCTCCGCGCCAATTGCTCGCTGGCGCTGCCGATGTCTACAACTTTGCCTCCGCCGGCGCCCTGCGGGTTTCTTTCTACTTCCTGGGTCAAGATGCAGACCTGATATCCGGCCTCCTCTAACTGTCGCGTGTACTCCTGGATCTTCCAACGCCCAAATACGAGCGTGGGGAAACCCTCGTTGATGGACCATTCATCGGGGGCGGCTCGAAGGACCGACCGCGCAGCAATGGCGTCCTGCATAAGACACACCACCACTTCGCCGATATCGAAGATGAACAGCTCCCGCACCGAGTGCGCGCCGGTGATTTGCTGAAATTTCCAGACGGCCTCCGCTGGCCAGTCCCTGGGGTCTGGAAATGCGAAAGACCCGAATGATGGATCGAGCTTGTGCGTCACTGTCCCGCCTCCGCCCTCGCTGGACGCGTTGGAAGTGCGGCAACCGCTCTCCGCCCGAGTGCGCGTACAAAGCCAAAGTCACTCCGGCGCCGGCGCGCCAGCCCGGCAAGGCCATCGCACAAAAATCGCCGGCGCCAGCGATGAAGCGACCGCAGTGAGCACCGAAAGCCCAAGCCCCGGAATTCAAGAACAACCCGCTCCATCGTCTGGAGCTTCGCTCCATGCGGCGCCCGGAGGATGAGCAGTACCGCGCGAAGTCGAAACAAATCCCGCTGGGCTGCCCTTCCCTGCGCGAAAGCCCCTATGAGATCGGGTTGCGCGGCTCGTGGCATGCCATTCTGCATCAATCCAGCCGACGGATGTTCGCAGTCGGCAACCGGAAACCGACTCGGCATACCTTCCGCCGTGCTTGACATCTGGTTGTAAGTTGCCATCATCTAGAGTTGGCCAATTACATGCAGTCCGATCCGACCGCCCCATAGGCGGCACGTTTGTCTGCAATTGAAGCGATCTTGCGCTTTGGTGGAGGCGCCGGATTTGTGAGGCGCCAGTAAGCCTTCCGAACAAAGGACGCGACCTGATCGGCCGGAATCGATGCAATCAGAACCTCCCCAGCAGGACCGGCCTCGCTGCAAAGTAGGATCGACATGTGGGACCCGGACTCCGAAACGCACAGGCGATATTTGCTCGGCAGCTCGATGCCGCGGCCCAGAGCTGAGTCCCAGCGCAGCTTCACAAGAGGCACTGCCAGAGTGAGGCGCAGACCGGTTTTGCTGCATACGGCCGGATCCGCCACGTCGGGCCAGGCGGTGAAATTGTCATCGATGCCGGATCTCCTTGGGCCAGGGGATCTCACCGGCACCGGGACCTGAAAGGCAGGACCGCTCGCTTTCTGATCGTTCTCAAGCATTGCACTGCTCCTGACAAGGTTGTCGCTCCGTGCTCATGGGAGTTCTCTGCAAAACCGCTGCCGCGCGGTCATTGTGACTTTCCGTGGGCAAGTGTAAAGTGTTATCGTGAACGTTAATGGAAGTCAGTAGATCAGCCGGAATACCGAACCTCTCTTGCAACTTCCTATGGATGCGGGGGGCAAGGCGCCTGCCCCGGAGGATCTGGCTGAGATACGGTTTGGAGATTGCAAGTGCTTGGCAAATATAGCTATAGCTCAGGTCGCGCGATTTCAGGAATTTCAAGAGCGCTGACTGCTTGGTGGCGAGGCTTCGATGGTCTCGACACGTTCGACATCGACATTGCGCTGGGGCGGCAGGCTTCACAGTCAAAATGTTAGCGCTAATGCTAACACTTGTCAAGGGAAACAACGATGAACCAAATATCGCTTCCGAAAGAGCTGCGCACGCGCCTCAAGATGAGCCAGGAAGCCTTTGCACGGGCGGTTCAAAAGTCCGTAGGTTCCGTGCGGGGTTACGAGAGTGGACGGAGGCCCCCACCTCAAGTGCTTGCCAGGATGCTCGTGATGGCTGAACACCCCTCCCTGAAAGATCTGTTCATTCGTATAGAGAAGCTCGCCTCTGAGTTGTACGACGCCGGCCCATTCATTCCCCCCGTCTTTTTACCGCCGCAACATATGTCCGGACCTGAGCCTGATCGAGTGGCGTTGCATCTCCAGTTGGACCGCATTCTTGACAGCGCACCTTCAGAAATTCGAGCGGCATTATGCGAGACGTTGCGGGCCTATTCAATGGCTGCCAGCGTGAGTCGCGCACGCAGGACCGACCTCTGAGCGGGCAATCGCCATGAAATCGCGGCGGTCCCTTAGCGCGCCCGTGGTAAGCGTTCCCTTAAACTGGACCAAAAAGGTAATAGATTAACGTCTTCCAAGCAGGCCGGCACCCGTTTTTCAGAAGTGCGTGGGCCTCGCCAATTGAATTGGCAAACTGTATCGCCCGTCTTTTCAGTTACTTAGTATTTCAAAGTAGTCTGCAACACCAACCTTTATCGAACTAAAGAATCAACAAGATAGAGCTTGGCCTGGCGTCCAAGTCGCCACTCTCCGGCGCGATTGGCAATGGAGCCTGTTAAACCACGGCACCCCAGACGCGGCGATGAGCGGCGCGGAAAACTGTTGACCCCAAAGACCTTACATCCGCCCGCCGCCCCCCGCCTTTCCGCGCCACCATTGGCCACAGATCTTGTTCATGAATAGCGCCACCTACTCGTAGCGGAGCGCGCGCACGGGGTCGATAAGCATGGCACGGCGCGCCGGGAAACACGCCGCCAGCAGGGCCACCACCGTCACGCCGGCGGCGGCAGCCAGGATGCTCAATGGGTCGTGCGCCTCTACTCCGTAGAGTTGCGACTCGATGATTCGGGTCAGCGCCAGCGTGGCCGGCACTCCCAGCGCCAGCCCGGCCGCGGTGGTGACGGCCACCTTCCCGAGGATCATGCGTAGGACGCCGAGCCGATCGGCGCCCAGGGCCATCCGCAGCCCGATCTCCCGTGTGCGGCTGGCCACCGACCAGGCCACCAGGCCGTAAAGACCGACGCACGCCAGCGCCAGCGTAATGGCTCCGAATAGCGTGACCAGCGAAGCAAACAGCCGCTCCTGCGCCAGCGCTTCGTTCCGGATGGCGGCCACGACAGCAGCCGGATCGCCGGCGGCGCGGACCTCGAAATCCATCTGTTGCAGCCAGCCGCCGCGCTGGGTCTGGGTGTAGGGAACGTAGACCGTCGGCGGCGAATCGCCCTTCAATTGGTGGTATTTGGCGTCCTTGACCACACCTACCACTTGAACCTCCCAATCCGGTTGAGACCTCCAGCGGAATCGCTTTCCAATGGGAGATCCGGCGCCGAAATAGCGCCGGGCGCAGGTCTCGTTGATCACGGACACCTTCCAAGCGCTGCCCAAGTCCCGCTGGTCGATGGCGCGCCCCAGCACCAGCGGAATCTGCATGACGTCGAAGAAGTTGGGGCCGATAGAGTTGATCGTGGTTCGAGCGGCGTTTTTAGAATCGCCGCCTTCCACCCGCATTTCATCGCTGTCACCGAAGCCGCTGATGGGCGTGTCCGCGGAGAGGCTGGCGCCGATCACGCGCGGCATCCGATTCAGGCGCGCGAGCACTTGCTCGTAAAGTCGATAATCGCGGATCTCGTCATAGCCGTTCCGTCCGGGCACCGAACCCGAATGCGCAGGTCGCGCGCCAGGTTCTGGAGAAAGGCGACGCCGCGAGCGTCACGGCACTCTTCCCGCTCCTGCTCGAGGCCGCCAAATTCGACGCGCGCGGCGCGGCGCGCCTCGGCGTCGGACAGGTCGGCCAGCCGGTTCTTCCGGGCCTCCATTTCCAGGTGAAAGTTCATCTCTTCGTCGAGATCGCGCTCGGCGCGGCGGCGGCGCGCCAGCGCGCGAATCCGCAGCCAGAGATCAGTCCAGCCCATATCACGCCATTTCGAGCACCCGTCCGATAGCCGCCGTCAGGCGAGCCCAGGTTTCGGTCTCCGCTTCCAGTTGCCTGCGCCCGGAAGCCGTCAGGCGGTAAAACCGCGCGCGCCGTCCCAACTCGGAAATGCCCCACTCCGCCTTGATCCAGCCCTGGTGCTCCAGCCGGTGCAAGGCCGGGTACAGCGACCCCTGGTTGACGCGCAACACGTCGCGGGAGATCTGCTGGATGCGCTCCGAAATGGCCCATCCGTGCCGCGGGCCGGTTTCGAGCGTGCGCAGAACCAAAAGATCGAGCGTTCCCTGAAGCAGATCGAGTCTGGCCGGCCGGCTCATAGTGTCGAACGCCTACAACAGAGATCATGGCACGGTTGTTGTCGAATGTCAACAACAAAGAGCGGGGGTGGCTTGGAGCGAGGGCCGCCGCCGATTTGCGATTCATGCAAATGTGATATTGAGCACCACTTATTAGCTATTGACATAGATCGGGTTTCGATCCTATACTCAAGACAACCAGCACTTATAGACCGACTCGGAGAGAACAAAAACACCTACGGCCGTCGATTCGTCGCCAAGCGGCTGAAAACGGGACCTTTCGGTGAGGCTGGACCGAACGGTTCACTTGCGGGAAACAGAGGGAATATCCCATGACGAAGCAACGCACTCACACGGCCAGAGGTTCCGGCGCAGCGACCGAAATCTCAAATCAATCCGAACGCATCGGGCGTTCCAGGCCCGAGAATCAAGAGGAGATCGCCGCGCTTGCCCACGCGCTTTGGCAAGCCAGAGGCTGTCCGGAGGGATCGCCGGAAGAAGACTGGTTCCGGGCGAAGCAAGCACTGGCGGAGCGATCGGGACGGCGGAGAGCGGCGGAGCCACCAGAGGTCGAGAGGTCGATTCTCGCGCGACAGTCCGGTTCAGGAGCTGCCTGAACCGCCCAGTTATAGACCAAGACAAACAGAGGGTGGCCTTCCCCGTCGCAGATGAGCCGAGTTGCTCCTGCCAGCTTACCAACCCCGTTTCATCTAATTGAGAAAGAGATAAGTGTCATGAAGAAACCTTGCGCAACCGCAGCGAGCCACGCGGGAGTAGTTACCCTCCTGTCAGTGGGTCTTGTCGAAGAGGATCATGCTTTTCTGGAAGGCATTTTGAAGTGCTCCCAATGCGAGCAGCGCCCGACATGCCAATGGCAGTTGAACGCGTGTCCGACACTGGCGTCGGCGCTGGCGGCGCTGCGAAAGGTCAGGGTCCCCGTCGTGGTGTGCGAGTCCGATCTGCAGCCAGGCACATGGAAAGAGGTCCTGGAGGAACTGCGCGACTTGCCGGATCCACCGCTGCTGATCGTAACTTCCAGGTGCGCCGATGAGCGTCTTTGGGCGGAAGCGCTCAACCTGGGCGCCTACGATGTGCTGGCGCAGCCGTTCGACGGCATGGAAGTCACTCGAATTGTCAATTTGGCGTGGCTGCGGTGGGAGGGCCGGCATGGGACTCCCCGCGGCGCCAGGCAAGCGATGGCTCTGGCCGGCGGGATGTGAGCGCGCCGGCCGGCGGTCTCCCTTAGATCACGCTCATGCGGATCAGTTGCTCGGCGTTTTTCAGCGCTTCGGGCGTGAGCGTCTGCCCCGATAACATGCGGCCGATTTCGCGGGTGCGGGCGGAAGAGTCGAGTTCCTCGACCACCGCCACGGTACGGCCTTTCGATTCCGCCTTCTCGACTCGGTAGTGATGGTCGGCGAAGGCCGCGATCTGCGGCAGGTGCGTGACGCACAACACCTGGTTGGCGGCGGCCAGCTTCTTCAAGCGGCGGCCGATGCCTTCGGCGGCGCTGCCACCCACGCCGGCATCCACCTCGTCGAAAACCAGGGTGCGGACCACCCCCGTCCGGGGCGCGGTGAGGCAGGTCTTGAGCGCCAGCGCCAGGCGCGAGATTTCGCCGCCGGAAGCCACCTTTTCCAAGGGCCGGGGCTCTTCGCCCAGGTTCGGCGACACCAGGAAGTCGACGCGGTCGGCGCCCTCGGCGGACCACGGAGCGGGCGCAATCGCAATGCGGAAGACCGTGCGCTCCATGGCGAGCTGGGCCAGCTCGGCCTCCACGCGCTTCTCGAGTTTGCGCGCGGCCGATGCGCGGCGCTCGGTCAGTTCGGCCGCCAGCTTTTCGAAATCCGCGGCCAGGCGCTTCCGCTCTTTACGCAATTCTTCCATGCGCTCGCCGGCGTGTTCCACGGAGGCGATCTGACGGGTGACGTCTTCCAAAAAGCTCAGGATCTCGGCAATCGACCGGCCGTACTTGCGCTTGAGGCGGTCGATGGCGGCGAGGCGCGTCTCCACCTCTTCCAGCCGGCCCGGGTTGGCTTCCAAGTGGGAGAGATAATCGCGCAGCGCGTAGGAGACTTCCTGGAGGCTCAGGTCCGCCGATTGGAGGTGCTCGCGCAGGCCCTCGATCGAGGAATCGATGCGGCAGAGTTCCTCGAGCCGCTTGGCGGCGGCGCGGGTGAGCGAGAGCGCGGATTCGGGGCTGTCGTAGACCGCGGCGTACGCGGTGGCGGCGGTTTCCTGGAGGCGCTGCACGTTTTGCAGGACGCGGCGCTCGTTCTCCAGGGACGCTTCCTCGTCGGGCTTCAGCGCGGCGCCATCGATTTCCTTGCGCTGGAAGCTCCACAGATCGAGCAGCCGAAGCTTCTCCTGTTCGGAACGTTCCAGTTCCTCGAGTTCCACCGCCGCGGCGCGCCACTCGCGATAGGTAAGGGCGGCGCGGTCTAGCAACTCGCGGTGGCCCGCGAAAGCGTCCAGCATGTCGCGCTGAGCGTCGGGCGCAAACAAAAGCTGCTGCTCGTGTTGTCCGTGGATATCGGCCAGGTGCGGCGCCAGGTCCTTGAGCAAGGCCACCGACACCGGCCGGCTGCCGACGAGGGCGCGCGATTTGCCTCCCCCCAGAATTTCGCGCTCGACGATCAACTCACCGTCCTCGATTTCAAGCCCGGCGGGTTCCAGCAGGCGGCGGACAGGTGCGTGATCGCGCACATCGAAGATGCCGGCCACGCGCGCGCGCGATTCCCCGGTGCGGATGGACTCGGCCGATGTGCGGCCCCCCAGCAGCAGGCCGAGGGCGTCCACCACCAGGGACTTGCCGCTGCCGGTTTCCCCCGTCAGCAGGTTCAGTCCGGCGTGGAAGCGGATGCGCAGGCGCTCCACCACGGCGTAGTTCTCAACTACCAGCTCCAGCAGCACTTCGATCCGATTATAGCCGTGTTCGCTGCCGGTTCGGGCCGCCGCCAGCCGCTACGAATCCTCGAATAGATCGCCATTATCGTTCCGATGGTGCGCGGGTGGTTTGCGGGCCTCATCCGGAACGGGCGGCAATTCGCCGGCATTGAAGCATCTGTCCGCCACGACCGCTTTCAAGAGCTTCGCCTGCTCGGGGTACCCTGCGACGGTCGCTTCCAGCACCCAGAGAAGTTCCAGCAACTCGGTTGTGAACTGACCGGTCCAGCGTTCGGGGCGGATGCCGTCGAGCGGCGAAGACTTCTTCCCCGCGCCTTTCTTCATGCGGTAGCTGAGCCACGATTGAACGACTTTCAGGCCAGAGACTTCAAACGCGAAGACATCGGGCGCAACGGGGCGGAACTCGCCGTCGCCGACGTGGAGCGTCCGCGTAGCCTCGTTGTAGGTGAAAGAACCGGGGTAGCCGTCTTCGTCGCCGGCGACGGGCTTTGTGCATCTGGCTGCGCCGCGAGGGACTTGGCCAGGCCGCTTGCCTTTCGGGACGAAGCGCTCGCCGTAAGTGTGCAGCCAGAGCAGACGCACCCCGGCGTCGCGGACCTTGCCGAAAAGCGCCGCGTCCTTCGTGATGGGCACTCGCAATTCGCGCGTCTCCAGTTCCTTTGCATAAAGCTCGGTGAAAGCTGGCTGCGCCAACAGGCCATATACGTAGGCCAGGAGATCTTCCGGCGTCACTCGGCGCTGGTAGGCCTCGCCGAGCATGTCGAGCAGGCCGGGCAGGATGTTGGCTTCCGTCGCGTCGGCGTTGCGGTACAGCGGAATTGCCGCTTTGGCGCCATAGGAACCCCGAAAATGGTCGAGGTCGGGGATGATGGCGCATGAAGTCAGGGCGGGTCCCTTCCCCAGCGGCTGGGAGAACAGACTGACCAGATACACCTGCCGCTTGCTGTGTGCGCGCCACAGGACGGGGCGAAGGTAATCGCCCAACCGATTGTCGGCAATGATCCACTGCCGGTAGAACGAACGATAGGCGTAGTGTTCGATACGCGGAGCTGGAGCGTTACGGGGCAACTGAACAATGGGTTTCCCCGCTTCGCCTTCCTCGAAAAGCGGCCAACACTCGGAACCGATTTTTCGATCGCGGCTTTCCTTGAACGCCACGGCCCGATCTGAAGAAGCAAGCAACGTGCGCCAGCGTTGCTTCAGTACTTCCGGCACAGGGCAAATGGGCCAAGTCCGCTTAACCCATTTTCCGCACTTTTTGAGGGGGATGCGTATGCTATCAGTTGGTTAAGGGCCAGCTCGGCTAGTTTTTGTCACTACAATCGTCGACCGG
>Ga0209039_10001261_pt1 | contig 24087 bp, 24 predicted proteins | sample BogFormECP12_OM1_FD_188238 | JGI IMG/M metagenome (GOLD analysis project Ga0209039, IMG submission 188238) | Bog forest soil microbial communities from Calvert Island, British Columbia, Canada - ECP12_OM1 (SPAdes) (version 2) | ecosystem: Environmental > Aquatic > Freshwater > Wetlands > Bog ... | reverse complement strand
CCTATGGCAACGGCGAGCGAGAGGGCGACGAGGCGATTTGCCGGAATTCTTGTACCGATCACCTTGATGGGGAAAGCCAGAAAGCTGTATCCTTTCTGGTCGGCACTCCATGACAATAAGGCGATGTTCTGGACGATAAAGAGGAGACCAAAACTGACCAACATGGACCAGCCTTCAAATACTTCCCTGGAACCTGCCAACGTTCTGATACGTTGAAACAGCAACCTGTTGATCAAGAACCCGATTGGAAACAGGATAGGCCCGACAATGACGAGAGAAACAAGGGGGTTAATTCCGAGGGTGACGTATAGCGAATAAGCTGACAGGGCCCCGAGCATAATGAATTCGCCGTGGGACACGTTCAGAACGCGCGCGACCCCGTACTGGAGGCTAAACCCCGCGGCCAGAAGGGCGTATATCCCTCCGGTCAATAGCCCTCCAATTATTACCTCAAGAACGATCACAGTCTGTGCGCAATCCTCTTCAAGCCTTCTCTGAAGCAGTAATCAGGAGTAAGAACAGAAGGGCTCGACACCAGTAAGGACACGAGACTCGTGCAAACGAAATCGTAATCAATTATCAGGACAGAGGCGCTTCGGCAATTCCCGAAGCAGCCTCTGTCGAGTCGTTGCCATCAGTGCAAGCCATCTACCTGATATATACCGCCAGCACACGCGATCCGGCTAAGACTTATGGCCACGGGGGCTTGGGATATATCGGCTTAACCTTCCTATTCTTGCTGGGGTTCACCGATTCGAAGGTCCCGTTTTGCCACTGTCCTATGTAACTTATGTGGTCCAGGTTAAAGTTGTCCGTGTACTTTATAGGACCATATACAGTCTGGAACGTTGCCGTAGCTATGTAGTCCCTCAGCTTTTGCCGGTTGAGTCCGACCTTCTCAATGGCCTGCTCGTAAATCTGATAGGTGCCGTATCCGAATGCCATTGACCAGTTGTCGGGCCGCCTGCCGGCCATCGCCAGGAACTTATCAGAGAATTCTTTTGCCTGGGGAGAGACCTTTTCATTCCATCCTCCCGGACCCATGACGCCCTCTACCCCGGCACCAAACTTTTCTTTAAATTGGGGCCAGGCAGCGCCAAGAGCAACATAGAAAAGCTTTGGGTTAAAGTTCGCTATCTTTGCCTGTTCAGGCAGCATCATGGTGTCTGGAACATAGGAAAATGCAATAAACGCGTCGACGTTGGCCGCTTTGGCTTCCTCTATTAGGGGAGACAGGTCCTTCGGCGGGAAAGGATAGCTCTTGAATATCGCCACGTCGATGCCCGCAGGCCCCATCTTAGGCGCCAGGCACTGTGCGTTCTCTATCCCAAATTCCACTGCCGGGTAAATGATGGCTGCTTTCTTGACGCCCAGTTCCAGCATGAGGGCGAGCAACGCGTCCTGGCTCTCACGAGAGGCTGTCGTGGTCACAAAGGTCCATGGATACTTAGCTGCAACTTCCCTGAACCTTTCCGTCATAAACGTCCATGTAACGAGGGGATATTTGTATTTGGCTGCCAGCGGCAGCACAGCCCAGTGAAAGGCGGTGCCGTGAGGTGGAAATATGATGTCGACTTTGTCCACTGTGGCCAGTTTCGTAAACAGGTTGATCGTGGTCGGTATATCACTCTTGTCATCGTACCGGAGTAGTTCGACCGGCAGACGTTTGCCGTATTCCGGCACATATATCCCACCCTTCTTCTTCACCTCCTGCAACCAGAGATTAATCAGGGGAATTTCCTGGGAAGCCGGCTGGGGAGCAATCGGGCCCGTAAGGGCGATTGACTGGCCGATCACGATCTTGGTCTTGGCCGCCGCGGCAGAAGCCGGGGCGGGCGTTGATACGAACAGCACCAATGCCAGGAAACAACAGAGTAGCACGCTTTTCTTCATCTTTTCTCCTCCTTTTTTTGGATGTAAAGCTCCTTCATTCCCCTTTTACCCCCACGTAACAAACCGCTTGTATCAAACCTTTCTTTTAGTCTTCCCACTCTTAGTCTTCGCCTGTTTGGCTCTCTGCACCTTCAGCGGTTTTTTAGTCTTTCCGCCTTTGGCTTTCCGGGCCTTCAGTTTTTTTCTCAGCTCCGTTGTCGCCTTGTCATCGACCACAGACGTCTTACCCTTCATCACGACCCCGTAAACATCTTTGGCCCTCTGAATCGAAATATAGTCGTTTAGAACATCCAAACGAACCTGTTCGGGATCCCTGTCGAGCGGGTCGCCCCAGCCGCCGGCGCCTCCCCCTTTGGTCCAGATGATGTCTCCGGGCTGGAGGTACTGAACATCACAACAGCGCAACTGTACGTCCCGTCCCTTTCTTATGATTCCCAGCTCATTCACCTTGCCATCCGTGCCGCCCAATAGACCCGTGTGGGTGAATTTCTCACCATCCGAATTGCCCGTCATCACCACGCAGTCAAGGGGTTGCCAGGCCTTCCGATCATACACATTCTGGAGGCGGACCTGGGTCCCCGCTCCTCCCCGCCACTGCCCGTCACCCATGGAATCCTTGAGAAACTCATAAAGCAACCACCGGTAAGTCGTATCCCACTCCTCCACCTCCACGGGAGCCCGAACCACACCACCGCCGGCATGACAGGGGCCGAGCCCGTCAACGCCATCATACTCGTACATTGCGCCGCTTGACCCGTCCGAATGAAACGGCGACGTCCAGTACACCTGGGGAGATTTGGTTCTCGGGTCAATCTTATCCCGCCGCTTTCCGGTGACGATTGGGGAGAGGTGTCTCGACCATACTGCCGAAGTCTCTTTCGGGACCACCTGGCTCAAGGCAATCTGGACGCACTCCGTCACCTGGGTTCCCATGGTGACCGACTGAGCCCCAGTGGTGGCCGGATAGGTGGGACCGAGCACACTTCCCTCTTTGGTGATGATGGTCAAGCAATCAATCAGGCCCTGGTTGCGGGCTGTCCCGGCCGGAAGAGACCATGATACTCCTGATACGACAGCCGCGCATGTCTGCCCTCTCGGGCAATTGATATAGTCTACCTGTGGATCACTCTCCGAGAAGTCGAATATGAGCTGCCCCTCCTTTGGCTTGACCGTGAGGGCCAGCCTCACCCAGACGGGTTTATCGGTGGTCCCGTCCCAGTCGGCAGCCCGTTCCGCCCTATAAGTTCCTGCCGGCCACGTGGAGATTACCTTTCTCACCGATTCCTCGGTTCGTCTCAGGAGTTCGTCGATGCCTGCCATCACCGTATCCTTCCCGTAACTTCTCAACAGGTCGAGCACCCGCGCCTCGGCCTTTTTCATCGCCTCGAATACAAGCATGTTGTCTGCGCGCACCATGGCCCGTCCCCGAACATTTCGATAGATGACCGAAAGAACCTTCTCATCGATTACACCGCGCTCGATCACCTTCACCGGAGGAATCATCAGCCCCTCACCGTGACAGTCGTAAGTGCGGGGGTAGTAACAGCCCTGAAAGGCGCCGCCCGAATCATACTGATGGGTCCTCAGAAAGCTGTAAAACAGCAGCTCGCCCTCGTAGAAGATGCCACGGACGAACGACCAGTCCGGCGCATGGCCAAAGCGGACGATAAACGGGTCGTTTGCGATAATGAAGTCATCGGGGTGTATGTTGTCGCGCCCTATCCAATCGAGGATACCCTTCAGACAGACGTCAGATCCTGCGGTGTGAACCGGCATCCAGTTGCCAATGGTTACTGTTCTCTCCTTGCTGTCAAACAAGACGGTGCCCAGGTCGTGGATGTGCGCGGTTACCATGGAGAAGGCCTGCCGGAACACCCTGTCGCCCATCTCTTCATTCATGGAATTCAATCTGCCTTCAATCAACGAGAGCGTCAAAGGATCTATGCTCTTGCGTTCGCTCATGAGGTCACCTCCTTACGATATAGTTTTCATAGGGGTCGACAAAGAGTTCAGCGCCCTGAGGTACGACTATCGTCGTCTTTGTTTCCTCAACGATCGCCGGGCCAGGAATCACATGTCCATGATGGAGCAAGTCCGGATTATAGCACGGGGCTTGTACAAATCCCCCGAGCTCCTTGAAATAGACGGGTCGCTTGCGCTTCAATGCCGCCGACGGGTCCTTGGGTCCGGCGGGCTGCTTCGCCAGCCCAAGAGGCGGCCTCATGCCTATCGCCTGGAGCTTAAGTGTCGCAAGAACAGTCGGCAAGGAAGGATCGGACCAACCAAACAGCGCGCGGTGCTGTTCGTGGAACTTGCCGATCAGCTCCTTGAGCGTGGCCTCGGTGAAGGGCTCCCCGTCCTTTGTTTCCACAAGCGCAACGTCGACATCGTTGAGCTGTCCAAAGTAGCGCATCTCAGCGCCGCGGATCAGCTTCATGTCCTTGGTGGGCACTCCCTGCCGCTTCAAGATGGCTCTGCCTTCTTCTTCGAGGGACTTGAAGAGCTTCTTTACCGCGTTGAGATCCAGCTGGTCGTCCCTGCTGTACAGGAAGCGGTTCAAAATATACTTGTAGTCGGCGAGCGATGCGCCGAAGGCACAGAATACGGCTGCCTGCCTGGGTATGTAGACCTGTTTAATGCCCAGCCTGGCGGCTACCGCCACCGCATGGACCGGCCCGGCTCCACCTCCGACGACAAGGCTGAAGTTACGGGGATCGAGCCCCTTTCTGACAGCTACCAGGAAAATCTCGTTCGACATGTTGTCTTCCACCAGGGATGCTATGGCATGGGCAGCCTCGATCGTTGCTATGCCCAGGGGCCGTGCCACCTTCGTCTCGATGACTTTTTCCGCTACTCCCTTATCTAACAGGATTGTGCCTCCCAGGAAGTAATCGGCAGGGATGTATCCGAGAACCAGATCCGCATCGGTGACCGTGGGCATTCGCCCGCCTTTGCCATAACATGCCGGGCCAGGGTCGGCGCCGGCACTTTCAGGCCCTACGTAGAGCATGCCGCGCTCATCAAGCCGGGCAATGCTTCCCCCACCCGCGCCTATGCAGGCCACATCCACAGACTCGGATGCGTTCTTGTACTCCCCTATCTTCATGTGCGTGGTGGTAGTGATCTTGAGATCCGGCAGCATGCTCAAATCAGAGCTTGTTCCTCCCATATCGAGCACGATTGCGTTCTCAAAGCCCGCCAGCTTCCCCAGAAATTGTCCCAGCAGCGGTCCTGCGGCCGGCCCCGATCCAATCAAGAGAGAGGGGTTGTCCATAATCACGTCAGGAGAGGCGACACCGCCCGCACACGTGATGAGCAGCGATGTGCCCTTGAAGCGGGCGTCCTTCATGCGCTTCGTCAATGCCCTCAGAAAACGCGCAGTCACAGGCTTTACGTAACCCGCAATTTCAGTGGTGCTGAGCCGATCATATTCCATCCATCGCCGCAGAATATGTGACGAGAGCACGACATCCGGATACTCTTTCTTTATGATCGCAGCCGCCTGTTCCTCGTGCGAAGGGTTGATGTACGAATGCAGAAAACAGACGACAGGCACTTCGACGCCATGCTCTTTGGCCTTTTTGACCGCCTTGAGCACATCGTTTCTATTTAACGGCTTAACCACCTGTCCATCGTACTGCATCCTTTCTTCGACCCCGAAGCGCAGTTGACGGGGGATCAAGTAATCCGGAGGAGGCAGTCTAAGGTTGTAGATGTCCCTCTGCCATACCTTAGAACCTAATTCCGGTATATCTCGGAAGCCCTTGGTGTGAATCAGGCAGCACTTTGCACCCTTTTTCTCCAGGATAGCATTTGTAGACAAGGTGGTGCCGATCACCAATGCAGTCGTATCCGCCAGAATTTCTTCTGGCGTCAGCTTCCGCTGCTCAGCGAGAAGCCCGATGGAGCCCATTATGCTCTCCGATGGGTCGGCAACATTGGTTGGAAATTTGGCCGTGCTTATTTTTCGCTCTTTGTCCATCAATACAGCATCAGTAAAAGTCCCGCCCGTGTCGATGACGATTTCGAACATAGCGCCCTCCCTTCCCTAGAGTCACGGTTTGGCTTCTGCCCCATGGCAGCTTCATCTCGCACATTCTGTTACGATTAAATATCACGGATGCGCTCTCTTGATTCTGTCGCTTTGTCAATCACGTGCTTTGGATTGCTGAATGAGCTGATACAAAGCTTCGTCCATGATAGCAGCGCTAAGAGAAGCCTGTCAAGAAGTTTTTTCTTAGTCGTCGCATCCGGATAAGAGCCCAGCCTTGCTGTTCCTATTGCCTTTGTACAAGGCCATGACTGGCTCTATGACAAACCATTCGCGGAAGGATATAAGCACTGTGATGCATCGGTCCTTAAACATCGCTGCACGCCCTGCCATACATTGGTGTGGATGGCGAATGGGTGTATGAATGAAAGAGAACTGGTATTAACTGATGTGGAACTCTGTAGCAGGATGGCTTGCGGTAACTATGTCTCTGTGAATGATGCTCCCGAGACCGTCCCGTGAAAGGCAAGAATCGATCCTTTCCATGATCTCATCGCAGAGAGCAACGTCCACACCCTCCATGATATCTATGGGCATGAATACATAGTTCGTCTGGGGCGTAACCTTATCCTTGCTCGACTGTCTCCAGACCCACCGCCTGGTGAGCACATCTTTCTCGTCTCTATAAATGACCTCGCCTTTTTCAGCCGTTTCCTGATCACCACCGTCCATGGGCGTGAAGGGTTCGCCCCCCTCGGCAAAACCGAGAAAAATGTTCTCCTCAAGAGGCGCAAGATCATGGCCCCCTACAGGCACCAGATAATCGAGGGAAATTGCATTGTATAGGTCCACGATGGGATTTACTCTCGGGAAAGGACCCCCTTTCAAGGCGCGCCGCAGAAGTGACTCAATAGAACTGAGGTACTTTGATGCGGGGATGCCTACTTTAGTAAACGCCTGCCTCCACACTCTTATGTGCGGATGGTCCTGCGGTTTTTCGTAGGGAAAATTGGTGCGGAGCCGCTCGATGACGGGCTCCAGGATGTCGTCGCCGTATTTCGTATTGTCAGTCCGGCAGATGAGGGTTCCTACAGAAAGACCCGGAAAGAGATCAAAGAGTCTCTTGGCGACGCTAAATATCATGATTGAAGATCAGTATTGCATAGCACCGGTGAAACAGCATGGACAAGTATCACCGATGAATCTTATGCCATGAGATCACGATGAGGTTTTGGATGCTGCTGAAATCCGGGCGATGGCGCGTAGTAGAGCCAGCTCGAACAGTCTGTACTCTTTATCGTCGGAAGAGAGGCTGCTGAGCGCTGATTCAGCCCTCTCCTTTGCCCTTTTTGCCCTGTCAACGTCTATTTCATGGGCGAACTCAGCGGTTTGGAGGAGGAACGTGACCTTGTCGCTCACCACCTCAGCGAATCCGCCACTTGTAGCAAGGTAATGTGTCTCGTTGCCTGTCATGTAATGTACCTCGCCAGGCACAATGGAGGTAAGAAAAGTTATATGACCCGGCAGGACACCGAACTCTCCCAGGGCACCCGGAGCTTCAACCATATCGACGTCTTCTGATACCACCACCCTCTCCGGGGTGATGACTTCGAGGTGCAGCAGTTCCACGTTAGTCACCCATCAGTTTTTTGGCCTTCTCGACTGCTTCCTCGATGGTGCCCACCATGTAAAAGGCTTGCTCGGGAAGATCATCATGCTTGCCTTCGGCGATCTCTTTGAAGCCCTTGACCGTATCCTTCAGCGGCACGTATTTTCCGGGTGACCCGGTGAATGCTTCTGCGACAAAGAAGGGTTGCGACAGAAATCTCTGAATCTTTCGTGCCCTTGCCACAGTCACCTTGTCCTCTTCGGAGAGCTCGTCCATACCGAGGATTGCGATGATGTCCTGAAGTTCCTTGTATTTCTGCAGAATCCTCTGGACCTCGCGCGCCACGGAGTAGTGCTCTTCGCCAAGCACCTTGGGATCAAGAATCCGGCTCGTTGAATCGAGAGGGTCGACAGCCGGGTAAATACCGAGTTCAACTATCTGCCTCGAAAGGACGGTGGTTGCATCCAGATGAGCGAAGGTAGTCGCAGGGGCAGGGTCGGTGAGGTCATCTGCCGGCACGTAGATAGCCTGCACAGAGGTGATCGAACCGCGAAGCGTCGAGGTGATACGTTCCTCCAGCTCTCCGAGGTCAGTAGCCAGCGTCGGCTGGTACCCGACCGCCGAGGGCATTCTGCCGAGCAGGGCGGAGACTTCGGAATTTGCCTGCGTGAATCTGAAGATGTTGTCGATGAAGAGCAGCACGTCCTGTCCTTCTTCATCCCTGAAATATTCCGCGGCAGTGAGCGCTGTGAGGCCTACCCTAGCCCTTGCACCGGGAACCTCCGTCATCTGCCCGTATATGAGTGCCGTCTTGTCGATAACGCCCGAACCCTTCATTTCGAGCCAGAGGTCGTTGCCTTCTCTTGTGCGTTCCCCCACGCCGCCAAAAACGGATATGCCACCGTGCTGCATGGCTATGTTGTGGATCATCTCCATGATGATGACTGTCTTGCCAACGCCTGCGCCACCGAACAGCCCCACCTTGCCGCCCTTGGGATAGGGTTCCAGAAGATCGATGACTTTGACGCCCGTCTCAAGAAGCTCGATTCTCGTGTTCTGCATGACGAGTGTTGGTGCGGGCCGGTGAATGGGGTATCTTTTTTCCGTCTTTAGAGGTGGTCCGTCGTCCACGGCCACGCCTACCACGTTAATCACCCTGCCAAGCACTTCTTTGCCAACAGGGACGGTGATGCCCTCTCCCTTGTAAGCAGCGTCCTGCCCCCGCCTTACGCCATCCGTGGTCTCCATGGCAATGCACCGGACCGTGCTGTCACCCAGATGCTGTGCGACTTCCAGGATCAGGTTTTCCGGTTTATCATTAATGGTCGGATTAGTCAGGTATACGGCCCCGTAAATAGGCGGAAGGTTGTCGGGCGGGAACCGTAAGTCCACCACAGTCCCTATGACCTGTACCACCTTCCCCGTTACTTCAGTGCTCATCGTGATTTCCTCCTTCTACGCGCTTTGCAGGGCCTCTGCGCCGCCGACAATATCCATCATTTCATTGGTGATGCTTTGCTGGCGTGTTTTGTTATAGACCAGTGTCAGGTAGGTGATCAGCTCACCGCAGTTGTTTGTAGCGTTTTCCATGGCGGCCATTCTTGCCGCATGCTCGGAGGTCTGTGATTCGGCCAGGGCGAAGTAGATCTTGGTCTTGATGAATTGAGGGATCAACTCGTAGATGATCTCCTCCATCTTCGGCTCGTAGAGATAATCGAGCATCTCTTCGCTCTCAGCGACTGTTATGGGAAGAAACTCCTGGAAGACGACCTCCTGCCTGACCGCTGATCTGAAGTGTGTATAAATCAAATAGACCTTGTCGTACTCGCCGTCCATGTAGAGGTTAGTGATGTCAGACGCGATGGCATCGACCACGCCGGGGTCGACCGTCTTCACATCGATCCATTCTTTGACGGTCTGGATGTGTCTTCTCTTAAAGTAATCGCGTATCTTTTTCCCCACGAGATAGACGCCAACCTTTTCGTACTTCCCTTGATTCGTCCGAATGAAATCCTCTACTGCTTTTCCGATATTGAGGTTAAAAGCTCCGGAGAGCCCGCGGTCCGATGCGATGGGCAGAAGCAGCACATTCTTTATCTCCTCCTTTTTTGCAAGGAGAGGGTGTGCATCTTCAGGAAGGCGCGAAGCCACGCGCCTTAAGAGCTCTTCAATTTTTCCCGCGTACGACGTGACGCGTTCAAGCGTGGTCTGTGCTCTCGCCAGCTTGGAGGCGGAGACCATCCGCATGGTCCGGGTGATCGTCTGCGTGCTTTGTATGCTGTTTATCTTTCGTCTGACATCGCGTAGTGTCGCCATAGTTTATCTGTTTACGGTTTGAATTTTTCTTTAAAGGCATCCAGGGCCTTTTTCAGGCTCTCTTCCGTTGCAGGCTCGATCTGTTTTTTGTCACGCACCGCCTTGAATAGATCCGAGTGCTCCGCCTCAATATAGGCAAGCATCTCCTTCTCGTATTTCAGGAGGGCCGACTCCGGGTACTGATCGATGTACCCGTTCGTCCCGGCGTAAAGAAGCACTATCTGCTGCTCGACTGCATAGGGCGCGTACAGATCCTGCTTGAGAAGCTCGGTCAGGCGCGATCCGCGAGCCAAAAGGGCCTGTGTAGACTTGTCCAGGTCACTGCCGAACTTGGCGAACGCAGCCATCTCTCTATACTGAGCAAGCTCCAGTCTGAGCCTGCCTGCAACCTGCTTCATGCCCTTTGTCTGTGCGTTGCCACCCACGCGCGACACGGATAAGCCTACGTTGATGGCGGGCCTGATACCGGAGTAAAAAAGTTCCGGCTCAAGATATATCTGTCCATCAGTAATGGAGATTACGTTCGTGGGAATATATGCCGATACGTCACCTGCCTGGGTCTCAATGATCGGTAAAGCGGTGAGCGATCCTCCTCCGTGCGCATCGTCCCACTTCGAAGCCCGCTCCAGCAATCTCGAATGGAGGTAGAAGATGTCCCCGGGGAACGCTTCCCGTGCGGGTGGACGGCGGAGCAGCAAGGAGAGCTGGCGGTATGCAACAGCGTGCTTGGAGAGATCATCGTAGGCAACGAGCGCGTGCTTTCCCGTATTCATGAAGTACTCACCTATGGAACAGCCTGAAAAAGGGGCAAGGTACTGCAACGGTGCGGGGTCGCTGGCTGTTGCAGCGACAATTACCGTATATTCCATGGCGCCGTGGGCGGTCAGCACATCCACCAGGCGCGCGACCGATGAGCGCTTCTGGCCGATCGCTACGTAAATACAGTAAACACCCTTACCCTTCTGGTTGATGATCGTATCGATGATGATGGCTGTCTTGCCGGTGCCTCTGTCACCGATGATCAGTTCTCTCTGGCCTCTCCCGATAGGGATCATGGCATCTATGGCTTTGATGCCTGTCTGGAGCGGTTCTTTTACCGGTTGTCTCACAACGACACCTGGTGCGCGCTGCTCGACGTTTCTGAATTCTTTGGTCTCAATGGGGCCTTTTCCATCAAGCGGGTTGCCGAGCGCGTCGACCACCCTGCCGATAAGTGCTTCGCCCACAGGCACCTGGGCAATCCTTGAGGTCCTCTTGACGAGGTCACCCTCTTTTATGTCGTAGTCCTGACCGAAGACGACCACACCGACATTATCCTCCTCCAGGTTGAGAACCATGCCCTCGATATTGTGCGGGAACTCCACGAGCTCTCCTGCCATGGCATTCTCAAGGCCGTAAATGCGCGCGATGCCATCACCCACGGAAATGACCGTGCCGGTCTCCTGGAGGTCGATCTCCCTCTCGAAGCCCGCTATCTTCTGTTCTATGATCCTGCTTATTTCGTCTGCTTTAACCGCCATAATTCTACTCCTTCATGATCCGTTCGTTCAGGATCTCAAGCTGCCGCCTGACAGTCCCGTCGATCCTCAAACCACCGATTACAACCTTGACCCCCCCAATCAACGCTCTATCCTCAGTTACGGCAAGTTCCACCTTCTTCTGCAGCCTCTGACTCAGGGCAGCCTCAATGCGCGCCCTGGCATCGCTCGCAAGTGGATAGGCCGTATAAAGAACGCCTTTGGCCCGCCCTTCCTTTTCATCAACCAATGCCGCGTATTCCTCTTTGACGAGTGGCAAATAGGTGATCCTGTTCTTCTCAAGGAGCATCTGGATCGTGCCTGCGACGGTGGAGCTTATACCAAGGAGGCGCACCACTTCGGAAAGCAGATCCCTTCGTTTCGCCATTTCGATCAGCGGGAGCATAAGGGTGGTTTTCAGTCTCGGTTCTCCTTCAACGAGTTTAAGGAGCGCGTCCAGCTCGCCCAGATACTTTCTGTAGTTGCCGTCTTTTTCCCCGGCCCCGAACAGAGCCTTTGCATACCGTCTTGCAATCGAGTGGCTTATCAATGTTCTTGGCCTCTCTGCCCTCGCAGGCTTTCAATAAACTCATCGACCATCTTGTTGTGATCCTCTTCCTTGAAGATCTGTCTGACTGCAGTCTCAGCATCCTGTAAAGTCCGACGCGCTATCTGGGCCTGTACCGCAGTCATTGCGTCTTTCATCTCCTGATCATAGGCAAGTTGCGCTTGCCGCTGGATGCGCTCGGCCAAGGAATGAGCTTCGGCCACTATTTTCGATTTTTCTTGTTCAGCCTCTTCGGTGACTGCTCTGCGGAACGCTTCCATCTCTTGATCAAGTCCGGCAAGTTTGGCCTCGTAAGTTTTCTTAAGGCCTTCAGCCTCTTTGAGCAAGCGATCTGCTTCGTCGATTTTTTCTTTGACGGCATTGCGCCGGTTCTGCAAAAAATCCTTGAAGGGCTTCGCCGCGAACTTGAGCAAAATCCCCAGCATGACAGCAAAGTTCAGGAGCTTTACAAGGAATGACCAGGGTTCCGGCAGTGTCATCAGCCACCCCTCCTAAGTATACGTGCGACTACCTCTTGCGAGAGCCGGTCAGCCTCACCTGATAACCGTTGAAGAGCAGCATCGCTTTCAGCCTTGACCCGTTCCTTCATCTTATCCAGCTCGGAGGTAAGCTCTCGCCTTGCCTCTTCAATTACTTTCATCGATGCGGTCTGGGCCTCTTTCACCGTGGCTTCCCGAGAATCGAGAATCGGGCGCCTGCGTTCCCTGGCGCTATCCTCGTAACTTTTCTCGATCTCTGCGGCCTGCCTGTTGTCCTCCTCTACCTTCTCGGAGAGTGCCTGTATGAACGCTCGGCGCCTGGCCAGGGCTTTGAGCACGGGCTTGAAAAGAAGGAAGTTGAGCAGGATGAGGAGAATGATAAGATTAGCGAATTGGACAAGGATGGTATAATTAAAGTCAAGCAAGTCTCATATCCTCTGCCTGAAAGAATAGCCCCGCACAGCCGCTTCACATTTTAGCCGGCATGGGAGCCTGCTACGGTAAGACCTTGAAATTTACTACAAAAAGGTCCCCCGGCGCAAGGTTTTTTTAGCGCATGTGGGGAAATGTGTGCTTTCCCGCCCTAGCTTACCGCACACAGAATTTCTACCAGCCGCTCAAGGTCGTCCTTTGAATAGAATTCGATGACCAACTTTCCTTTGTTTCTCCCGTAAGTCACCTGTACCTTGGTTTTTAATGCTTCCCGCAACGCTTCCTCGATATCGCTGTACAGGGTTCTACGGGCTGTTCCGGCCTTGCGGGTCCGTTCAACTTCACGGACGGAAGCCCCTTCGTTCAGGATTCTCTTGGCGTATCTTTTCTGTTCTACCTCATTCTTAAGCGTGATGAGAACCCTACCGTGTCCCGAAGTAAGCTTGCCTTCCGATATGAGCTTCCTGACCCACTCCGGCAACTTGAGCAGCCGTATGATGTTCGAGACCGAACTCCTGTCAATGCCGATCTTTTTTGCGAGCGCCTCGTGCGTGTAACCGAACTCATCAACGAACCTCGTGTAAACGGTTGCCAACTCAATGGGAGAGAGGTCTTCCCTCTGGATGTTCTCAATCAGGGCTATCTCGAGGGACTCTTTGTCATCGACGTCTTTAATGATAGCCGGGACCTCTGTGAGTCCGGCGAGACGGGAGGCTCTGAATCTCCGCTCTCCAGCGATAATCTCGTAACCGTGCTCTTTCTTTCTAACAAGGATGGGCTGGAGTAATCCTTTTTCCTTTATCGAATTGGCAAGGTCTTCCAAGCCTTCTTCTCTAAGGTTAAAGCGCGGCTGTCGGGGATTTGCTTTGATCTGTACTGCCGGAATGAGGGTGATTACCCCCTTTTCTTCGATATCCTTTAATATGGCCGAGAGGCCCCTGCCAAGAGGATCTTTTTTGCGCATCTAGTTTCTGCTTGATGAGATTTCGGCTGCCAGCTCTAAATAGCTTTCGGCACCTTTGGAATTTATATCATAGAGCACCACAGGTTTTCCATAGCTGGGTGCCTCGCTCAATCGCACATTCCGGGGAATCACCGTGTTAAACACTTTGTTGCCCAAATGGCGTCTTGCCTCCTCCATCACCCTGAAGGAGAGATTGTTTCTTTTATCAAACATGGTCAGGAGAACACCGAGGATTTCCAGATTGGGGTTTACGCGCTTCTTGATGATAGTGATCGTTTTAAGGAGGAGCACGAGCCCTTCCAAGGCATAATACTCGCACTGTAATGGTATAAGCACATAGTCTGCCGCAGCCAACGCGTTGACAGTGAGCAGCCCGAGGGAAGGGGGGCAATCAATGATCATGTGCGACTGTTGATCCTTGAATTCGGCAAGGGCTTTCCGTAATACCATCTCTCGTTCCTCTACATCGAGAAGCTCGACCTCAACGCCAATCAGGTCCGGGTGCGACGGCGCAAGATCCAGGTATGGAACTTGCGTGCGAAGGACAATCTCCTTCATGCTTTTTTTTCCAATGAGGACATCATAAATGTTTGAGGAGACTTTGTTATATGAGATACCGACGCCACTGGTTGCATTGCATTGCGGGTCCATGTCGACCAGCAGCGTCCTTTTTTCTGCTATGGCTATGGAGGCGGAGAGGTTGACTGCAGTGGTAGTTTTTCCGACACCTCCCTTCTGGTTCGCAACGGCAATAATGGTTCCCATAGACCAAATACATTAGCACAAAAGGTGCCGACTATGAAACTTTTTTATAGTGGGTCTTAGTGTCTTATTAAGACCCACTATAGACCTTTTTGTAGGCGAAGAGCTGGTACTCCTTTGGGCTTTTGGGCAGACGATATCGCGTCGCGCGTTCCAGCAAGAACCCGGCATAGCTGCCCCCCTCTTCTGTGCGCCCTTTGAGGAGATATGCAGTACCTCCCCGGGTGAGGTGATTTCCGCCTTTTTGCAGTATGAGCCTCGTAGATCCAAATCCCTTGCTCAGCAAAGCGTCAACGTGGAGAGGCTCTAAAGTTTCAATCCGCCCATGGATAAGGGACAGGTTGTCGAGGTTGAGACTTCTCTTGACGTGCCGTTGGAACTGGATTTTTTTTAGAGTCTTGTCGACCGAAAAAACCCGCATTGCCTGGTCGAGGATTGCAAGCGGGATTGCCAGAATCCCGCTCCCCGATCCCATATCAAGCACTGATAGCGTGTCTTTGATCATGCTGGAGAGAAAGAAGGTGTCGTAAAGGAGCTCCTGGATAACCCATTCGATGGGCCGTTTGGCCGTGAGATTGACATGCATGTTCCATCGCCCCAGTTCATGTGTATAGAAAGAGAGCTTCTCCACCGTAGCAGGTGTGTAAGAGATGCCGAAATGGTCGAGCCCCTCTGTAATCAACCTTTCCGTTCCCGTTCCCTCGCTTCTTTTCATCACCGCGGTTCTTTAAGTACATTAGCATAAATCGTGCTCTTCTGTTATACTATGCCCTATGCGAAAAACGCTCCTGCTTCTCGCTCTCGTGCCCCTTCTGATGCTGTCTTGCTCAGGAAAGAAGGACGTGGCGAAGAAGGCCGATAACCCGGGGATGATTTATGTCGAGGGCGTAGAACTGATGAAGAAGAAAAAGTGGGATCAGGCCATCTCCAAGTTTTCTCAAATTAGAGAGAATTATCCTTTTGACCCGATGGCTGATATTGCGACAGTCAAGCTTGGGGATGTCTATTTCGAGAGAAAAGAGTACCTGATGGCTTCGAGCGTGTACACGGACTTTGTGAATTCCCACCCTGATGATGAGAATGCTCCTTACGTGCTCTGGAGGCTTGGGGAGTCTTTTGAGAGACTCTCTTTGACCATAGATAGGGACCAGACATACACGCTCAAAGGAATTGAGCGATTAACCTACCTCCAGAACAGGTATCCGGCGAATCAATATGCTCTGGACGCGACTGCGGCCCTGCAGAGACTCACGGAAAAGCTGTCAGACCGTGAGTTATACGTTGGAGAGTTCTATTACAGAACGGGTAATTTTAATGCCGCAACCATACGGCTCGAGTACTTTCTGAACAAGTACCCCGGCGCGAAGGGGACAGACAGGGCCCTCTTCACTCTTTCGGCAGCGTACAGAGAGTTGGCCGATATTGAGCGGTCCCAGTATTATATCCAGAAGCTGACCAGCGAATATCCCAACAGCCCGCTTCTCATTCCTAAAGGCAAGAAAGGGCGGACGGCTAAAACGGTAAAAGTGGCCAAGGCATCAACTTCCTCGTCTCTTCCTGATGAAAAGAAACCGCAGCAAATCATCGTCCAATCGCCTGTACCGGTAGGGTCTTCCGCAGGCCAGAAAGAGCCCGTGAAAGTGGCGGCGAAGGATAGTGACAGTGGCACGGGCCGAGGTGTAACGAGTGCAGATCAACAGGGTGGAACACCTCCGGCTGGCGATAAAGTTGTGGATAAGGGATCGCCCCTTAGCCTGACGGAGGAGAAAAAACCGCGACAGATAGTGCTGCGCCCGCCTGTCGATGAGACGAGTCCGGCCGCAGAAGAAAAGCAGACGACGGGCGACTCTCAGCAAGGGGCCGAGGGTCAAATTGAGAAGGAAAAGGCCGCTAAGCCGGAAGGGAAGGGTGGCGTCTTTGGCTTTTTCAGCTCGAAAAAGCCGGTCGATATTGTCTCAGACACGATGGAAGGGTTGGACAAGGGGAAAATCATCATCTTTAAGGGAAACGTGTTGACAAAGCAGGATGATCTGCAAATTTTTTCAGATACACTGACCGCGCATTTGAATGAAGAGAGCAACGAGGTGGAGAGAGCCGATGCGGAAGGCAACGTCAAGATAGTGAAACAAGACCGGACCGCAACCTGCAACGAGGCCATCTTTGAGAACGCCAAGGGCGAGATAACGTTGAAGGGCGATGCAGTCGTCTATTCGGGCGCGGACAGACTTGCGGGAGACACGATTATCTATTACATCAACGAAGACCGAGTAACCGTGGCGGGTGAAAAAGATAAAAGAGCCCGTGTTACTGTCCAGCCTAAGTAGCCTTCAGGAACTGGATTTCATCATTCTTTCTATACACGAGTGCCTGGCAGATCGCGACCAAACCTTCGCTGTCCTCCACGGTGATCTGATAGGTCGCCGTCCTTCTGCTCTTACTGACCTCCTTAGACTCGGCCCTCAATAGGCTGTTCTTGACAGCACGTTTGATGAACGTCATGTTCATGTTGAGGGCCAGAGCCACGGTGCCGTGGCTGTTCGACGAAATCTCAAAAGCTTCATCAATGAGCGAGAACACAGCCCCGCCGTGAGCTATCCCGTGGACGTTATCGAGCGCGCTTGTATAGAGCATCTCACACAGGGCGTAGCCTTCCCGCACGTCTACAAGTCTTATGTCGAGGAGTCTTGAGAAAGGTTCTTCCGCGACCTTTTTCAGGAACGCCTCGCGTGTCCGTGCATCCATGTGTCAGCCAAGCACCTTCTTGAGGGAATTCTCAACAGTGCCCTTGGGTACGGCTCCGACAATGCGATCGACTACTTCACCCTTCTGGAACAGAAGAAGCGTTGGAATTCCTCTTATGCCGAACTTTGCCGGCGTCATGGGATTTGCATCCACGTTCATCTTCATCACCTTCACCTTGCCAGCGTACTCTTCCGCCAGGCCCTCGACAATGGGGCCCATCATCTGACACGGCCCGCACCACGTAGCCCAGAAATCGACCAGGACAGGCAGTGTAGATTCGGTCACTTCCTTTGGAAAGTCAGCGTCGTTGAGCGGTAAGGCCTTCTCCATGTACACCTCCTTAATTGAGTACAGCGAATGGCGCCCGCCATTCGGAGTATTACTTTCAGCTGAAACGGGTGGTCTTTCCACAACCCGAAGAGGCAGCCTGCTCTGAAGACTTACTACTGTCGAGGCTACCGCAAATTGGACACGCGGTCTTGCTCGATTCAGGCTTGGCCTCAAAGGTCTTGCCACACTTGTTGCACGTATACTTTTCTTCTGCCATCGCGTTTTCACCCCCTTGGCTTTGCATTGATGCTCGTAATTAAATATAAGTAAACTAGCGGAGTATTACAACCGTCGCCCGGAGTTGCAGGAATCCTTCCTGCCTGGAGGCAGTCAGGTTCGAATTCCCAGGCGTGGGAAAACGTACCGATTGAGCATGAACCAAGCGATCACGATGACCACGAGCAGAGCCAGACCCAACATCTGTTCCTCAGCCATTACCAGATCACATCGGTTTTTTGCGCGCTGTGGGTCATACCGACGTAAACATCCTCGTCGGACAACTCGTTATAACCCATCTCTTTCCTGACTTGGCTACCACCACAATTCGGGCAGAATACGTTTCTCGGATTAGGTAAGAGGAAGAGACAACCGCATTGATCGCACAGGTATTCATCGGGTATCCGCACCGTTCGCCCTCCTTTTTTCTGTGCACTTAGGATCTTCCATGCACATCCAAATTGATAACGCAGCGACTCCAGTATACACAATAGTCAAGAGGATGCGGGCACGGCCTAGCGTTAATATCCACGTCCTGACTATACTTTTCACAACGAAGCTTTTGCATGTGCTCGAAGGAAACGCTTGTTACCTGCCTTAAATAGTATCTCCAGGCGCTGGGAATGTCAACAATCTTGCAATCAGACGTCACATATGTTGCACGGGAAAGAACTCTCGCAGAATCAACTGGAAGTTCTTTTCTATGGTCTTTTTCCCCTTGACGACCTCCCCGTGGCCAGGCACAAGATACTCGATATCCAGCTTGGCAAGCCGCCTGATGCTCTCTGCCAGCGTATCGCTGTTGCCTCCCGGCAGGTCTGTCCGCCCGACACCCATGTAAAACAGCGTGTCTCCAGACAAAAGTACCTGCCGGTCCTCCCAGTACAGACATATGGAGCCTGGCGAGTGGCCGGGAGTGGAGAGCACTCTGAAACGTTTTTTTCCGAGGGACAGAGAGCCCTCGGTCAGAAGAAGGCCAAACGGACCTTTCGGCATCTGGCAGCCGGTCATCATGAAGAGGTCTCTTCCCTCGTCCTGGACGTATTCGTATTCTCGCCGGCTCATAGCGGTTATTACGTCTGAGCCAAACCGCGCCACCGCTTCCATGTGATCTGGATGGCCGTGGGTACAGATAATGAGTTTGCTCGTGTCAGGATCAATTCCGTCCCGTGCCGCCCCCTGAATGGCGTGGCTGAAAAGATGCGTGTGGCCGGGGTCAATGAGGGTCGGTACCTCTCCATCAATAAAGATGGTATTCGCATTGTTCTCCTGGGATGAGAGCCAGGGGTATACGTATAGATCTTCGAGCAGCTTCATGATTTCGGTCCTATCCTGTACCTTTCGAGATCGATATCGGCCCTCTCGGCACTCTCTCTTCTGGGGAGGCCGTCGAAGAACTCCAGGGTGATTTTCCGCGAGTTATTCTTGCTGTAAGAGGCCACAATGGAGACGATTGTCTTCACTAAGGTCTGCTCTAGCGGACCTTTGAATATTCCTGTAGGGCCCTTGAAAAAGACGGGGTAAGCCAGCGTATACGGCGGGTTCCAGAATGAGGTCAACCACTCGTTTTCATCCTTATTCCTTCCTAGAACCAGTTTTGCGTCATTAATCCTGAAGTGACGGCCGATCCTGAGGAGGGCCACGTCCTTCATGGAGAAGGGCTGATTCCGAGCCAGCAATTCTCCAAGCTTCTGCGAGTAGAGAGGGTCTGTCAAAAGACAGCCGCCCGCCGGGGTGCCGAACGCGCGTATGGCATAGTCTTGGGCCAGACGATACTGCTCTTTGCGTGACCTGCCTGAAATGGCGAGGAGCTTTGCCCGGTTTATCATGCCCTCTTGCTCCGGTCTTGACGGGGGAAAGAGTTTTGCAGAAAGCGGCCTCACGATGGATCCCGCGAGCCCGCTCTCCTTTTCAATCATGGCGATAGTCCGTCTCATCTGAGACATGGGCCTCTGGCCGAGGACTTCGCCCGTGACGACGAAACTGGCACCCTCGGCACTCATGACCTGGGAAGCTGCCTGCAGCATGAACACCTTGCAGTCTATACAGGGGTTCATATTCTTGCCGTACCCATGGGCCGGCTTTTTTACGATCTCTAGAAACTCCGGGCCCTTGTCCCGGACAATCAGTCGAATGCCAAGGTCCCGCGCTGCTTCTTCCGCAAGACCCCCTTTATCTGCTCCTATACTATTACAGAGCAGGGAAGTAAAGTGAAGCCCGACAACTTCAACGCCCTGATCGAGCACAAGTTTTGTTGCGAGGGCGCTGTCGAGCCCGCCGGACAAGAGTGCTATCGCTTTTGCGGTCATAGATATACCGGAAGTGTTAATAAGGCAATATAATACCGTTTTTTCGACGACCCTTCAAGGAGAGCAAAATTCCGTATGCGTATACATTTCACAGAATTTACATTATAATGTAGCTGGATTGGTAAGAAGACCCCTATACTTCATTTACGAGAAACTCCTCTCCAGAGAAATTAAGCAAGGCCCCATACCCACCCACCTCGGCCTCATCCTGGACGGCAATCGACGATACGCGCGCGAGATGGGCTTTGATGACCTTGCAGACGGACACCGTGAGGGAGCCCGCAAGCTTGATGTCGTTTTGCAATGGTGTGGCGAGTTGGACATCAAGGTGATCACTATCTGGGTACTTTCACCGGACAATATTCAGAGAAGTGCAGAAGAGGTTGAAGGGCTTTTCAATGTGATCAAGGAAAAGATGGAGGAGCTTTCAAACAACCCGGTGGTTAGACACTACGGTTACAGGATCAGAACGGTAGGGGATGTTGACGCGTTGCCAGATAGTGTGAGAGAGGCCATACGAAAATCAGAGCAGTCGACCAAGAATCATGGAGAAAGGATACTCAATATTGCAATCGCTTACGGGGGCAGGGAAGAGATCGTCGAAGCAGTAAAAAAATGCATACGCGAAAAGAATGTGACTTCTGTGGCAGAGCTTGCCTCATGCCTTACTGCCGAAGATATAGCCAGCCATCTTTACACGCGCGGCATTCCAGACCCTGATCTGATTATCAGGACCAGCGGGGAGGTTCGCCTTTCCGGTTTTCTCCTCTGGCAGAGCGCTTACAGCGAATTCTATTTTTGTGACGCGCTCTGGCCTGCCTTCCGTAAAATCGATTTCTATCGAGCAATCCGCAGCTACCAGCAACGGACCAGGAGATTCGGTAGATGAATCCCTGGGAAGAGGCGTTGATCTACCTCAGGAAGACGGAGTTGCTGTCTGGCCTTGATGACGGAATCCTCGAAAAGATCGCAGTAGCACTTCAAAAGGCCGTGTATCCGGCAGGCAGCGTCATCGTCAAAGAAGGTGAACCGGGTGACGCTCTTTACCTCATTACAAAAGGCCTAGTTGAAGTAAAGAAAAGGGAACCGTCCCTCGGGGTTGATCTGACTGTGGCGAAGATGGGCGAGGGTGAGTGCTTTGGAGAGATGTCTCTCTTGAGCGGGAAACCGCGAAGCGCCACGATTATCGCTTCTGAGCCAACAGAAGTATATAAACTCGCCAAGAAAGAATTTGATGCTGTGCTCGCTGGAAATCCTTCCATCTCATTGGCGATGAACAGAATATTTGCCGCACGGATCGAGGAGATGAACCTTAACCGGGGGTTGAGTATGGTTTCCCTGGCCAAGCTGAACCTGGACAGAGAAATACTCAGCCTCATCCCCGAACAGTTCCTCCTGAGGCATAGGGTGCTCCCCTTGGGCTATTCGGCAGGAACGCTCAGTCTTGCTATGGTGAACCCTGCGGACCTGCTGGTCCTTGATGAAGTGAGAAAATTCGTAAAGCACGTGCCTGTGGAGCCGGTCGTAATTACGGCAGAAGATTTTACCTCCTTCATGAAGGAGAGATATCGAAAAGTGATAGAAGGGGAGACGGGCGCATGCGACTCGATTAAGGGGAGTCTTATTGAGGGGAGTGAAGCTGCCAGGATTGACCTGCTCCAGGACATCCACTTTCTCGAAGGAAATGAAGAAGCTGCCACGGCGACTGACCTCGAAAAAGAAGCTGCGGGTGCACCCATCGTAAGGCTCGCCAACAACATCATCGCGCGTGCTCTGAAGAAAGGCGCGAGCGATATTCACCTGGAGCCGATCGAACAAGGCTTGCGCGTCAGGTATCGGATTGACGGACTACTCGGCGAGGAACAGGTGCTTCCCAAAAGATTTCAGATGCCGCTCACCAGCAGATTCAAGATTATCTCAGGACTCGACATTACTGAACGACGATTTCCTCAGGATGGGAGGTTGAGCATACGGTTGCAAGAGAGAATGGTTGATTTCCGAGTTTCTACCATCCCAACGAAATACGGGGAAAAGATCGTAGTGAGGATACTCACGAAGGACTCGAGCACCTTCGGCCTCGACCGGCTGATCACCGACGCACCTACCCTGAAACTGGTACGGGACATGATACGAAAACCGTACGGCATCATCTATGTGACCGGGCCCACCGGCTCCGGAAAGACAACCACGCTGTACAGCGGGCTCTCCGAACTGCACAGACCCGAAATAAACATCCTCACGGTCGAAGACCCCATCGAGTATGACCTCCCCGGTGTGGCGCAGGTTCAGGTTCATCCCGAGATAGGGCTCGATTTCGCTCGGGTCTTGAGGGCATTTCTCAGGCAGGATCCTGATGTTATTCTTGTGGGTGAAACGAGGGACAAAGAGAGTGCAGCGATTGTCATTCAGGCTGCACTCACAGGCCATCTTGTTTTTACCACGCTGCACACGAACGATGCTGCGTCAACCTTCATACGGTTGATGGAGATGAATATCCAGCCGCTTCTGATATCGACATCCCTGATAGGGGTTATTGCCCAGAGACTTGTGAGAAGACTATGTCCGGAGTGCAAAGAATCTTACGTCCCTGACCGTGCTGTCGCTCGATATCTGGGTCTCGAGGAAGGTACCCCTGTCTATAAGGGCCGAGGCTGTGATCGCTGTAATCTGGCCGGATATCGCGGACGCGTGGGCATATACGAGGTGCTTGTGGCCAATGAAGAGATAAGACATCTCGTGGGCCAGGGACGGAGCTCCGAGGAGATTCGGAAGAGGGCGGTAGCTGGCGGAATGCGTACCCTGAAAGAATACAGCGCGGCGCTTCTCCGGGAGGGTTTGACCACGGTAGATGAGGTGCTCAGAACGGTGGTGCTGGACGTATGAGACGAAAGATAGTGAAGTCCCCATACCTCTCAGCTGTGCTGCGAGTTCTTCTCGGCCTGCTCTTTCTGTGCCTCGTTGTCTTGGTCTTCTATATCTACTATACCGGGGGGTGGAGGGATACGCTCCTCTATTACAGGTACTTGCTCAATCCGAAAAGGCTGAAACTCTTCGTCGCATCCTTCGGGCCTTATGCTGCCCCCGTATTTGTGCTCCTTCAGTGCATGCAGGTCGTCATTGCTCCTATCCCCGGTGAAGTCACGGGTTTCGTGGGAGGGCTTCTGTTTGGCGTCTGGAAGGGAACGTTACTCTCCACAATCGGACTGACCATCGGTGCTTTGATTGCGTTCTCTATCGGGCGCCTTCTCGGTGCCAGTTTTGTTCACAGGATCGTAAAGCAAGAGTACATCGACAGGTTTGATGACTTTGTAAGGCATAGGGGTCTCTACATCGCATGGCTGCTCTTCATTTTGCCCGGTTTTCCCAAGGACTCGCTCTGCTACCTGCTGGGATTGACGAGAATGAGATATATCGACCTTATCCTGCTCAACGTGCTCGGAAGGCTTCCCGGGACGCTTATGCTCGTTCTCCAGGGAAGCGCCGTTCAACGCGGTCGCTACCAGGAGTTCTCCATCTATCTCGTCGGCAGCGCCGTCCTTGTATCTGCTCTCTACCTGTGGAGGAATCAGATTATCCAGTTCCTATCGTACCTGGTTCACACCTTGCGGAAAAAAAGAGAGAACAAGGAGCCTCGGCCCAGCTAGAGAAAGGTAAAGCGAGGAAGCACACATCCGGAGGAACGGGACAAACGCCTTTATAGCCCGACTTCCATGCGGCTGCCTCTGCGACGTAGATGCTAACTCGGATTTACGTGGAGACCGAGGCGGCAGCGAGGAGCTGACGACTTTGCGGCCCCGAATCCTCGCTCCATCATGTTCACTGCGGCAACTTATACCAAGTTGCATTCAAAAATAGAGCGAGGCGCTCAAGCCGTGGCGAACGGAGGCGTACTGTAGTACGTCGGAGTGAGACAGGGCGCAGGCAACGAAGCTATATGAATGAAGGCAACTTGGTACTAG
>Ga0209039_10001259_pt1 | contig 24108 bp, 21 predicted proteins | sample BogFormECP12_OM1_FD_188238 | JGI IMG/M metagenome (GOLD analysis project Ga0209039, IMG submission 188238) | Bog forest soil microbial communities from Calvert Island, British Columbia, Canada - ECP12_OM1 (SPAdes) (version 2) | ecosystem: Environmental > Aquatic > Freshwater > Wetlands > Bog ... | reverse complement strand
GGACGTTGACTTTGCTTTTCTAAGTGGTAAACTCCACGCCAGCTTCGATCTCTAGGGGAAGCGGCCGATACTGCTTCCGGTTCGGACCACGCTCCGCACTGGCTTCCCTGTGAAAAGAGAGGCGTCGGCAATGAATGACGCCCGACGATCCGCGTGCCGCGTCCGCTTTGGCGCCTTCGAATTCAACCCTCAGGTCGGGGAACTGCTCAAGCACGGCTTGAAGATCAAGCTCTCCGGGCAGCCGATTGAACTTCTGGCCATGTTGCTGGAGCGGCCGGGGCAACTGGTGACGCGCGAGGACTTGCAGAAACGTTTGTGGCCTCACGACACCGTTGTCGAGTTCGAGCACAGCATCAACGCCGCCATCAATCGTCTGCGCGAAGCCTTAAGTGATTCCGCCGATGAGCCGCGCTACGTGGAGACGCTGCCGCGGCGGGGATACCGGTTTATCGGCACCGTAGACACGGCCGCGGAAACCTCTGGGAAACCCGTACGCACCGACCAACGCCCGGCAGCGGCAGAACCGGTCGGCGCTGGAGATATAGAACCCGGCACTCTGATCGGCAAGGAAGTCTCGCACTATCGGGTCACGGGCGAGCTGGGGCGGGGCGGGATGGGGGTGGTTTACAAAGCAGAGGACCTGCAGTTGAGTCGGCCGGTAGCCTTGAAGTTTCTGCCCGAAGAACTGGCACAGGATCCCAAATACCTGGAGCGTTTCCGGCGCGAAGCGCGGGCAGCCTCGGCACTGAACCATCCAAGCATTTGCACGATTCATGAGATTGGCGAGCACGCCGGGCAGCCGTTCATCGTGATGGAGTATCTGGAGGGGGAAACGCTGAAGGAGAAGATCGTAGGGGCAGGCGTAGTGCCTTCCCGAGGTAGGGGAGGGCTCGGCCCTCCCGCGGGAGCGCGAAGCGCTCCCCTACCAACCGACAGGCTGCTCGACCTGGCGACTCAAATTGCGGATGGTCTGGAGAGCGCGCACGCACAGGGGATCATTCATCGCGACATCAAGCCAGCGAACATCTTCGTCACCAGTCGGGGACAAGCCAAGATTCTGGACTTCGGATTGGCGAAGCGGCTGCTGCACGCAAGGGAAGCCGAGGGGCTGACGACTGACTCGACACACGGTGAGACGCCCCTCACTCAGCAGGGGACGCCGGCAGGCTCGATGGAATACATGTCGCCGGAGCAGGCGCGGGGCGAGGCGCTGGACACGCGCACGGACCTGTTCAGCTTCGGCGCAGTGCTCTATGAGATGGCCACGGGGCGACCGGCCTTCTCCGGCAATACCGTGGCGGTTGTCTTCGATGCCATCCTGAACCGGTCGCCAGCTTCCCCGGCGAGCCTGAACCCTGCCTTCCCCTCGGAGTTGGAGCGCATCATCAGCAAAGCGCTGGAGAAAGACCGGGAGTTGCGCTACCAGCACGCATCCGACCTGTGTGCGGATCTCAAGCGGTTGATGCGCGAAACCGATGCGGTGCGCGCAGTAGGGGCGGTTCGCGAACCGCCCCTGCCAAAACGTTGGGCGCTCATGGTTGCCTGTGCTTTGGCTTTGGTTTTGTCAGGCCTGTCCATAGCCTGGTTGGCGAACCGCCGTCCGCCCCCGCCTCAATTGACCGAGCGTCGCCTCACCACCAATTCTCTCGAAAATACGCTCACCAATGGTGTCATATCGCCGGATGGGAAGTACCTGGCTTACGGCGACCGAATGGGGCTGCACTTAAAGGTCGTTCGAACTGGGGAGACCACCAATGTTCCTCGACCCGAAGGACTGGGACCGTACCCCGACAGTTGGTGGCCCAACGGGTGGTTCCCAGATGGCACCAAGTTCGTGGTCGATAGAATCGAGGTGGGAGTGCGCTCCAGCGCCTGGGTTGTTTCCGCTCTGGGCGGGCCGCCGCGCCAACTCTGCGAGGATGCACACCCTTCGGAAGTCTCCCCGGATGGCACTCGGATCGCCTTCCAACGCGATGGCGGCAGGGGCTTCCATGACCTCTGGGTGATGGGTGCGCAGGGTGAGGATCCGCATGTCCTGGTGAAGGGTTCCGACGACGAGGAGTTCTGGTACGGGGCTTGGTCGCCGGATGGCAGACGCATTGCTTATAAGAGAATTCATCGCCTGCCGGGTAGGACGGAAATCTCCATTGAAAGCCGCGATTTGGCGGGAGGTCAACCCACTGTCATCGTTTCCTGCTCCAACCCGGACTTCTTTTTCTTCGGTCGCAAATTCATATGGTTGCCGAGTGGCCGCTTCATCTATGTGATGGAAGAACGGGAGGGGTCCCGGCGGTGGGCAAACCTGTGGGGCATTCAGGTGGACACGAGGACCGGGGCGCCGGTGGCCAAACCTGAAAGAATCACGAACTGGGGAGAAGGCGTAACAGACCAACTCAGTGTGACCTCGGACGGAAAGCAGTTGGCCATCCTGAGGCAGGCTCGATACATCTACGTGAATGTTGGGGAACTGGAAGACGGAGGCCGCCGGCTCATGAATCCACGTCGTTTGACGCTGGAAGAGGGCAGAGACTTTCCGAGCGCGTGGATGACGGACAGCGGAAGTGTGTTGTTCCTTTCGGATCGCAACGCCACATGGAGTATCTACAAACAGGGATTAGGCCAGACCACCGCCCAGCCGGTCGTGACCGGTCCGGATTACAAATACTCGCCTGTCGTGAGTCCGGATGGCTCGTGGATTTTGTATGTATCCCGGCCCATAGCGGACCGAGGTTCCTTCCCCCCGCAGCGTGTCATGCGCGTGGCTGCTTCGGGGGGGCCACCGCAGTTGGTGCTCGAAGAACGAAGCATCAGCGGTTTGGCCTGTGCACATTCTCCGGCGACAAAGTGCGTCTTCAGCGTGCTTACGCCGGACCAAAAGCAGGTCATCTTCTGGGCATTCGATCCGTCTCAAGGGACAAAGCATACGGTCGCCAGGGTTAAGCTCCGCGAATTAGACAGCTATGCTCAGAGTATTGGAGTCTATAGCTGGGACTTGTCGTTCGATGGGTCGCTCATCGCATTTGCACAATTCGAAACGCGCGAAGGGCGTATTCAGATTCTGCCCTTGGACGGGTGGACACCTCGCGAGATCAACGTCAAAGGCTGGCAAGGTCTCATGACCGTGCGTTGGGCAGCAGACGGTAAGGGCCTGTTTGTCTCTCCCGGGACCGCTTTAGGAAACATGGCACTTTTCGTGGACCTGCAAGGTCGGGCGCAGGTCATATGGAAGCACGAGAGTGGTAATTACGATGTCTCGGCTTGGGCCACACCCTCGGCCAACGGCCGTTACCTGGCGCTGGCAGGCTTGGCCAGTAACAGTAACGTGTGGCTGTTGGAGAACTTCTGAAAGCAGTGAGAAGCGACAGGAGACGAGCGAGGAGTCGGCGTTCAACCATCAGCTTTTGCCTAAACGCCTTCGCGGCGGACCTACTACGCCCCGGCCCGCGCTAGCAAGACCTCCTGTGCCGCATATCAGGACTTCCTCACCCTCTGGAAAGAAGCCGATCCCGACATCCCGATCCTAAAACAAGCGAAAGCGGAAGACGCAAAGTTGCAGTGAGCGACGGATGACCAGCTTTGCGCGACCGCATCGCTAGAACCCGTATCGGCCCACCTGAAAGAGCGCGTCCCACAACGCTACTTCGCCCTTTCAGGGCTTGCTGCAAAAGGAGATCAAATACGCCCATCCACTTGCCGTCGCAATAAATCTCTTCTGGCCGGTATCATTTCTGGCATAATCTCGGACTGCGCCGCGAGGCCACGAAGCTCACCGGGACTCATTGCATCTTGACGCGGCGCCGGGAAACGCCGATCGAGCGGGCAAGCGTATTAATTCTGGTCAGCGCATTGATTATGATGCTGGAGGGGGTTATATCCACGTGAAGAGAAACAACGTCACTCGCCGGGACTTCATCAAGCTGGGCACGGGGGCGGCCGCAACCGGCTTGGCTGCCAAGGTTACCATTCTTGAACCGATGCGCCTGGCGGCTGCGCCGCGACCGGTTCCTCCATCGGACACAATTCGCTTTGCCGTTCTGGGCACCGGCATCGAAGGCTGCTCGCTGCTCAGATCCTCGCTGCCCGTTTCCGGCATTGAGTGCGTTGCGGCAGCAGATCTTTACGACAGCCGCCACATCGCCGCCAGGGAAGCGCTGAACGGCAAAGACATTGAAACCACGCGCGAATACCGCCGGCTAATCGACCGCAAGGATATTGACGCCATCCTGTGCGCCACGCCCGACCACTGGCACCGCCGCGTTGTGGAAGAAGCTTGCGAGGCGGGCAAAGACGTCTACTGCGAAAAACCGATGTCGCACACGGTCGAGGATGGCGCGGCCATGGTCGCCGCCGTCAACAAATACCATCGCATCTGCGAAGTGGGTAGCCAACGCGTCAGCAACATCCTCTACGCCAAGGCGAAAGAAATCTGGGACTCCGGCAAGCTGGGGATGGTTGACACGATCCAAGCCGCTTGGGATCGCAACACCGATGGTGGCGCGTTCGTACACCCCGTCCCCCCAGACGCCAGCCCCCAGACCATCGATTGGGACACTTGGGTCAGCGGTGCTCCTCCCCATCCTTTTGACCTTGGCCGCTTCTTTAGCTGGCGCCGATTCAAGGATTATGGCGCAGGCTTGGCCGGCGACCTGTTCGTGCACCTGCTTTCCGGAATCCACTTTGTGACCGGCACGAATCAGCCCGCCGAGCGCGCTTATTCCAGCGGCGACATCTATTATTACAAAGATGGCCGCGAGTTTCCCGACCTGCTCTGGACCCTCTACGACTATCCGAAATTCAAGGTGGTTCTACGCTGCAATAACAACAACGCCTGGGAAGGTGAGTACTTCCGGTTCTACGGCAAAAATGGAACGATGGGAATCCACGACGACAAGCTGACCTTCAAGCCAGAGGCTTCCAGCCACCAGATGGATGACTACACCATCTACGGCTGGCCCAAGAACCTGCGCGACCAGTACATATCGGAATGGATGAAAGAACACCCTCTGCCCAAGGGCGGCGCGTCGAAAGCCGCGCTGGCGGAAACGGAAGTGTTCGCCACTCCCGCCCTTTATAACGACCAAACGGATCACCTGACCAATTTCTTTCACGCCATGCGCACACGCCAACACGTGGTGGAAGACGAGGTGTTCGGCAACCACACCGCGATCGGGTGCCATATGTCGAACCAATCCTACTTTAATCGCACCGCCGTCGTTTGGGACGCCGCGGCAGGACAGATTAAGAATGTTTAGCTTTCGCGGGGCACAGGGGGATTGCCGATTTTCGATTGCCGATTGTCGATTGCAGACCCCTTTGTCAATCACCAATAGTCATTCGTCAATTGTCAATCATCAAGGGTCAATCGTGAGGAGGTTTTGGTTTTATGGATAGCCATCAAATGAATCGTCGTCAATTTATGGGCGCCAGCGCTGGCGCTGCGGCTCTGGGCGCAGCGGCGAAAACTACGCTGCTTTCACCCCGCCCTCTCCAGGCCGCGCCCGGCGTCGTGCCGCCCAGTGACCGGGTGCGTTTTGCTTCCATCGGCACGGGGGTGGAAGGCTGCACCATCTTGCAGGCGGCGCTCCGTTGCCCGGGCACCGAGATCGTTGCCGCCTGCGATCTTTACGATGGCCGGCTCACCGCCGCCAAGGAATACGCGCGGAAGGAGATTGTCACCACCAAGGACTACCGCGCCATTCTGGATCGCAACGATGTGGATGCCGTGCTGGTAGCCACGCCGGACCATTGGCACGCCAGAATTACCCAGGACGCCTGCGCGGCGGGCAAGGACGTCTACTGCGAAAAGCCCATGTCGCACACCGTGGACCAGGCCTTCGCAATGGTCGAGGCCATGCAGAATCACAAACGCATCGTGCAGGTGGGCAGCCAGTGTCGCAGCTCCATTGTCTATGCAAAGGCCAAGGAGATTTTCGATAGCGGCGCACTTGGGCAAGTGACCGCGGCGGAGGCCTGCATCGATCGCAATGATGCCAGCGGGGCGTGGGTTTATCCCATCCCCCCCGACGCCAGCGAGCAGACCATCGATTGGAACCAGTTCCTGGGAGACACTCCCAAGCGTCCCTTCGATCCCGTCCGTTTCTTCCGCTGGCGCTGCTTCCGGGATTACGGTGAGGGCTTACCGGGTGACCTTTACGTGCACATGCTGACGGGAATCCACTACATCGCCGGGGTCACCGCACCGCCCCTGCGCGCCGCCAGCATGGGAGGCATCTTCCGCTGGACCGAAAACCGTGAGGCCCCCGATTTGATCTGGACGCTGTTTGAATACCCCAACTTCCGCCTTTCCATGCGCTGCAACCTGAATAACGAATCGGCGGCGGTGTCGCGTTTCTTCGGTACGAAGGGGACGCTGGAAATCAAGAATGACATCCTTACCTTCACGCCCCAAGATACCGAACCACAACCGGAAGGCTATTCGATTCTGGGCTGGCCGTTAAAGCTGAGAACCGACTACCTGCAACAATGGCGCACGGAACACCCAGCGCCTTTGCCCGGCCAATACACGCTGATCCAATCTGCGGAAGCCTTTGCCGCTCCACGCAGTTATGATTACCAGATCGACCACATGAATAACTTCATGGAGTCGGTGCGCACGCGTCAGCCATCCGTGGAGGATGCGGTTTACGGGAAGAATACCGCCATCGCCTGCCACATGGCGAATCATTCCTATTTCGAAAAATGCCTGGCCGTTTGGAATGAGGGCGCACGCAAGATTCAGTCGGCATAATATCCATGACTCGGAGGTTTGTTTTATGCGCAATCGTCGTTTTTCGCGCCGCGACTTCATGCGGGGAACGGCCGCTATGGCCGGGGCCACGCTGGCGAGTAAAACCATATTGCTCGACCCCGGCCGTGCCTACGCTGCGGACAATGCGGTCCCACCCAGCGACACGCTGCGGTTTGGCATCATCGGCATCGGCATGCAAGGCTCAGGCCTGCTGCGGGGAGCGATTACCCACCCGGGCGTCGAGTGCGTTGCGGCCTGCGATTTGTACGATGGCCGGCACGATCTTGCCCGGGAAATTGTGGGCAAGGCCATCCCTGTCACCCGCCGGTACCAGGACCTGCTCGACAACAAGGAGATCGATTGCATCATTAATGCCACGCCCGACCACTGGCACCGGCAAATTGTGGTGGACTGCTGCAACGCCGGCAAAGACGTTTATTCGGAGAAGCCCATGACCCACGGGGTCAGTGAGGGCTTCGAGATGATCGCCGCGGCGCAAAAGAACAATCGCATCGTGCAGATTGGCAGCCAGCGCGCCAGTTCCATCGTGTATGCAAAAGCCAAGGAGCTTATCGTGCAGGGGGCCATCGGCGAGGTTCACACGGTAGAAGGCGCCATGGGCCGTAATTCTCCTAACGGCGCGTGGCAATATCCTCCCCCGCCGGACCTCTCGCCGCAGAACCTGGATTGGGACACTTGGCTCGGCGCCACCCCCAAGATCCCCTTCAACCCCGTGCGCTTCGCGTGCTGGCGCTGCTGGCAAGCCTATGGGTCAGGCGTCGCCGGCGATCTGATGGTTCACCTTCTCACCGGCATCCACTATTCCGGCGGAGTCATGCAGCCTCCCGAGCGCGCCTTCGCCGCCGGCGGGATTTTCCGGTTCAAAGATGGCCGGGATGTTCCCGACGTTCACCACGTGCTTTACGGCTACGCTCAATTCCCAGTGATCATCAAGCTCACCCTCACTTGTGATTTTCCTGAATCCACAAGATTTTACGGAACGGGTGGCCTGCTGGAAATCACGGGCGGGGATTTGACCCTGACCACGCAGGATGGCTCCGATCACGGCCCCGGCTGGTACTACAACAGCTTCCCCAAGACCCTCCGGGAGGACTATGCCAAGAACTGGCACATCGAAAACGATTCCCGGCTGGCGAAGTCCGGCACCGAAACCGTGGTCTTCCGCCCTCCCACCGGCTATGACGAGGGTTGGGTGCATATGCAGAATTTCTTCGACTCCGTGCGCAGCCGGAAGCCGGTTATTGAGGATACCGTCTTCGGAAACAACACGGCGATCGCCTGCCACATGGCAAACGCTTCGTACTTCCAGAAGCGCATTGTCCAGTGGGATGGAGCCGCCAAGGAGATTCGAAGCTAACATTTGATTCTTACAAAAGGAAAGCCCCTCGGTTGTGCGTGACCGAGGGGCTTGGAGACAAGGAGAGGAGGATTCAGGTCCCGCACCGGCCCGCGTCGCGAAGCCCTGGGGGCAAGGTCATCTCGACGCGGATCCGATGCTCCAGCGGGACTCTTACAGTATTTAAACCAAAGGCTGGTAGCTGTCCAATCGATTCTCTTTATAGGAGCAATCAAAAGAATCGGTCCACATTTTGTCCGTTTAATTTTTGGGGTTCGACATATCGCTGTGCGATACAATCGGGAATCGAGGCGAGCAGATCTACCTTCTGGGTTGAAATGAATCTCCATCGTCCCTCTGGCTCGGGGGAAGGCGAACGGGTCGAGAGGCTTGGCTCGCGCCGCTCAGGCCGACTCGGGATTACTTGATGAGTGAAGAACTGGCAGCCGAAGATTTGTTGGCTCGCGTTGCGCAACACGATGTGGACGCGTTGAGCGAGCTTTACGACCGGTACGCCCCGTGTGTCTACGGACTGATCGCGCACATCCTTCCCTCGCGTGACAGCGCAGAGGAAACTCTCATGGAAGTGTTCGCCCGCCTCTGGAGTGAGAGCCCGAGCCTGAGCCAGGAAGGTGGAAGTGTGGTGGCATGGTTGGTAGTCACCGCACGTGAGTCCGCCGTGGATCGACTTCGCGCGCTGCGCATGAATGTGCCGAACGCCGGCCCGCAGGCTCCCAGCGCCGACGCGGGAAAAGGATCGAAGGCCCACACGCGAAAGTCCAAAGCTGCCGTTCTCGCGCCATCGGCGGCAAAATCCGCGGCAAGACCACTCAACGGAAAATCCGAAGCGATGAAACCCCGTCCTGCTGATGGGGAAAGAAATCCGGCGGTGGGCCCCGTCCCCATGGCTTGGTTGCCCCGACCGAAGGAAATCACTTTGATTGATGATCGCCTGGTTCTTCTCCACAAAGTGATCGATCAGTTGCCCAAGCCGCAACGGCAGGCCCTGGAGCTTGCCGTCTTCGGGGGGCTCAGCGAATCCGAAATTGCCACGGAGATGGGCGAACCCTTGGGCAAAGTGCGAACCTCCTTGCGGGCCGCGGTGACTTTTGTGAAGCATCGGCGCCGGGCAGTGTGTGGAACATGGGCTGCCAACATTTAGAAGAACTCTACGAGCTGTGGCTGCTGGGCGCGATCTCGGAGCAGGGCTCCCTGGATCTCCGCGAGCACCTGGCGCGCGGGTGCGCGCATTGCCTGGGGCGCGTCCGCGAAGCCACGGAGACGGTGTATCTGCTGGGCCTCGCTTCCAAACCTGCTCGTCCCCATCCGCGCGTGAAATCGGAATTGCTTCGCCAGATTTCGCGGAAAGTTGCGCCTAACAGGTGATGATTGCAATCCTCGACAAACCAACCAGGTCTGCGGCGGGAACTAGGCCTGGTGCAGGCCACCGCGCTCGCCATCACCGACATGGTGGGCATCGGCCCGTACATCACCATCCCCCTTTTACTCGCCACCATGGGCGGTCCGCAGGCAATGCTGGGCTGGCTGGTGGGGGCGGTGCTGGCCTTCTGCGATGGCCTGGTGTGGGCGGAGCTCGGCGCGGCGCTGCCCAAAGCCGGTGGCAGCTATAATTACCTGCGTGAAGCGTACGGGCCGCTTCGCTGCGGCCGCTGGCTTTCCTTCCTGATGGTCTGGCAAATCATCTTTTCCGCCCCCCTCTCGGTGGCCAGCGGCAGCATCGGCTTCGCCAACTACCTTCACTATTTGGCGCCTCAGCTCACCGCCGGGGAAATTCGCGGGGTGGCGGCGGCGTTTCCGCTGCTGCTCGTGGCGCTGCTTTACCGCCGTATCGGAGCGCTCGGCAACCTCTCCGTGGTGCTGGTTACGGGTGTGCTGCTGGGGTGCTTGTGGATTGTCATCTCCGGCGTTCCCCACTTAAGCGCCGCGCGCCTTTTTGATTTCCCCTCCGGAGCTTTTCATCTCAACCTGATTTTCTGGGTGGGACTGGGCCATGCCACGCTTTACGCCCTCTACGATTACTTTGGCTACTACAACGTCTGTTACCTGGCCGAGGAGATCTGCGACCCGGGCCGGGTGATACCCCGCGCCATCATGTTTTCGATCGCCAGCGTTGCGTTGCTGTATATCATGATGACGGCCTCGTTCCTAAGCGTCATCCCCTGGCGTGAAGCTATCGAGAGCCGGTACATCGCCTCCGTTTACGTTCAAATATTGTTTGGATTCGCGGCGGGGAAGCTCATGACGGTGCTCCTGCTCTGGATCGCCTTCTCCTCCGTTTTCTCTTTGCTTCTGGGTTACTCGCGAATTCCATACGCCGCCGCCCTCGACGGCAATTTCTTTCCCGTGTTCGCGCGCCTGCACCCTAAGGGCAATTTCCCGCATATTTCGCTGATCACCCTGGGATTGATCGCCTCCGTGTTCAGCCTGGGCCGCTTGAATGAAGTCATCGGCAGTCTGATCGCCACGCGCGTCCTGATCCAATACCTTCCCCAGACCGTGGGTTTCTTCCTGTTGCGCCACCGCTCACCGGATTTACCACGGCCCTTTAAGATGTGGTTCTACCCCCTCCCCGGAATCGTCTCGCTATGCGGATGGGTCTACGTGCTGGCGACGGCAGCAGCACGGTCGCTGATTTTCGCCCTTGCCGTCCTTGCGGTGGGAACCGCAGCGTATATGGCCCGCGCGCGCGTGCGCAGGGAATGGCCGTTCCAAGTGGGGTAGGAAGAGCAAGTCAAAAGGCAAAGGGCAAATGTCAAAAGGCAAAAGTGAAAAGCCCTTTGTTCCGAAATCCGAGCTCGGAAAAGCAACAAACCGCGGGTAGGGGATAGAGAACCAAGGTTCGATGATGTGCTAAGGTTTTGACCCCCTCACCCGGCCCGCACCGGCTGATGAAAACGCCGGTTGCGGCCCACCCTCTCCCCCAAGGGGGCGAGGGTTGTAAATCCAAACCACCCCCTTCAACCCTTTGGGGACGAGGGGTGTAAGTTCAAATTTGCCTTTTGCCTTTTGACATTTGCCCTTTGCATTTTGGTTTTCTTTTGTGGTCCGGTGGCGAGTGCTAACTTGCTGCCAGCAAAAATATCTGAACGGCCGGCGCGGGCCAATCGTCATATCCCTGAGGGCTGTATGGCAGCGATGGGGCAGGTGATTTTGAGTCAAGCGCTCCTATCCGCGGACGCGAAGGATCGAGAGTTCGAAGCTGCGGTCCGCGACCACGCCCGGTACGTCTACCGTGTTGCCCAGGCGGTACTGAGGAACCATCACGATGCCGAGGATGCCGTGCAGGAAAGCTTCCTGCGCTTCCTCCGGCAGCAGCGAAGCCGGGCGGAGATTCGCAACCCGCGCGCTTGGCTGGCGCGGACGGCGTGGCGCGTGGCCTTGGACCGGCGCCGGCAGACGGTGGCGGTTTCGCTGGAGGAAGCAGTCGGCGTGGTTTCAACTCTCCGCGCGGCCGGGGCGAGCGCGGAAGAGGTGGCTGCCCACAACCAGATGCTGGCGCTCGTCGAACGTCTGATCGCCAGTTTGCCAAGGGACCTGCGCGATCCCCTGACGCTTTCCACGGTCGAAGAACTGACCTCCGCGGAAATTGGTGAAGTGCTGGGAATTCCCGAGGGTTCAGTGCGGGAACGCGTTTCACGAGCGCGCTCCGTACTGAGCGAGAAACTGGCGGGCTGGTTGGAGAAAAGTCATGGACGATAATGAAAAACGCCTCGTCGATGAATTGCTTGCCGCTTCCTTGCGGCATTACGCGGGGGGCGAGCCGCCTTCGGGACTGGAAGGGCGGGTTCTGGCCGGAGTGCGTGCCCGGCAAGAGGCTGCGCGCCGGCGCACGGCGTGGGCCTGGGCCGTGGGAATAGCGGCCGCCGCCGCGGTGGTGACGCTGCTGGTGATTGCATGGCCTCGCCATCAACCCGCGCCAATGCCGCTGACCGCGAAAGCTCCGGCAAGCCTCTCCGCGCCCGCAGTCACCAAGATCACCGCGCCAGTGCAGCCGACCGTGGCGCGCCTGTCGCATCGCCCGGCCCAGCCGATGAGGGTCGATACGCGCCCGCAGCAGTTTCCCACGCCCCGGCCCCTGAGCGAGCAGGAAAAGCTGCTGCTGCTATACGCCCAAGCCCTCAGAGGTTCGTCGGCAGCCCCTGCGCCTGAAGCTAATCAAGACTCTGAGCACGATTTGGAGATTCCACCGATTAGCATTACGGCCATCAAGATCGAACCCCTCGCCCCAGTAGGAAGCGGGGATGACAAGTAAGAACGGGGAGATTAGCCGCCCCGGCGATTTCGGTGCGCCGCTCCGGCCAACACCCGACCGTCGCGAGAATTGGAGGAGGAATCAATGCGAAACATAATTGTTACAACCGGGGCACGGGCCTCCCGCCCGTGTCAAATCATGGCCAAGATGGCCATGCCACGCGCCATAGCGCTGGCCTTCGTCCTGACGTGCGCCGCCTGCCTTCCGTGGGCTGCGGCTCAGGAGACCCCAAAGGAAGGTGAGGCCCAAATCAAACCCGCCGACTCGTACAAGGTGGAGTTCACGGTGAATGAGCTGGACAATGGAAAGAAGATCAACTCACGCAGCTACTCCATGCAGATCCGAGCTGAGGCGGTCGCCAAGTGGACCGATATGAAGCGACTCCGAGTAGGCAGCCAAGTCCCGGTAGCCACCGGATCTAGTGGTGGTTTTCACTATATGGATGTTGGTATGAACATTGACTGCCGCCTCTTGCCGATGGGGAACGGCAAAGTTGCGATCGGCACCAACTGGGAGTACTCCAGTGTGGAGGGCGAGCAGGTACATGAGGCGCCAAACCCTGTGATGCGACATGTGCGTTCCGAGGTGGAGGCCGTTATACCCCTAGACAAGGCGACGGTGATTTCGGAAATGGACGATGTGGCTTCCACCCACCACTTTGTATTCGAAGTGAAGGTCACGAAAATAACCCCGTAGGAATTATCGCGGGGTGGGGGCCGCCCGGGCGTTAACTTGAGCCCGCCTTCGAGCCCGCGCATCCGAGTTCTGTAAGGCGGGATATCGTGAATAGCCGGGGCCACATAGGGTCCCGCCCCGCGGGATGCAACCTGCGGACCAGATCAGCCAGGCTCTCCTGGCAGGTCCACGCTACGCTTGCATTTGCTTTCAAATCTCTGCGCGTCCGCACCTCTTCGGTCAAAATGAATGTGCCGAAGGCACCTTGGATTGCGGCGGCTTGACGCCGCCTTGGTCTTCCTCGGCGCTATTGCAAGGCGGCGTCGAGCCGCCGCAGTCCAAGGCGCTTCGCGCATTGTCATTTAAGTGGCGAGCCCCAGGCTCATGAGAATCTGCGCTGAGAAGGATCTCGCGAGATTATTTCGACCCCTCGTAAGTTGTTGCACGGCGCCCCTTGCCTGCCATCACCATTCTCGACTATAGTGCGGTTCAGGTTGGGGATGACTCGGGAGCAAAAACTCGAAGAACTGCGCCGGCGCCAGGCGGCATCGGAGGCGGGTGGGGGCGAGGAGCGGCGTGCTCGCGAGCACGCGGAGGGGAAACTCTCGGCGCACGAGCGGCTCCTGCTGCTTTTCGACGAAGGAAGCTTCGAGGAAATTGACAAGCTGGTCGAGCACCGTTGCCAGGACTTTGGCGTGGCGGAGCAGCGCATTCCGGGCGATGGCGTGGTGACCGGCTACGGGAAAATCAATGGCCGCTTGGCCTACGCCTTTGCCCAGGACTTCACCGTGTTTGGAGGCTCGCTAAGTGAGGCGAACGCCGCCAAGATTTGCAAGGTGATGGACCTGGCCATGAAAGTCGGTGCGCCGGTGATCGGCCTGAACGACTCGGGGGGCGCGCGCATCCAGGAAGGTGTGGCGTCGCTGGCGGGCTACGCCGATATTTTCCTGCGCAACACGCTGGCCTCCGGCGTGATCCCCCAAATCTCCGCCATCATGGGACCGTGCGCGGGCGGTGCGGTCTATTCTCCGGCCATTACCGACTTCAACGTGATGGTCCAAAACTCGAGTTACATGTTTGTGACCGGGCCGGACGTGATTAAGACCGTCATGCATGAGGATGTGAGCAAGGAGGAGCTGGGCGGCCCCATGACTCACAACGCCACAAGCGGCGTGGCGCACTTCATGGCGCGGGACGACGCGGATTGCCTGGCGCTGATTCGCGAATTGCTGAGCTTCATGCCGCAGAACAACCAGGAGGACCCGCCCCGCGTCGAGAGCCATGATCCCCCTGACCGGCGAGACGAGCAGCTCGACACGCTGGTGCCCGTTGAGCCCGACCAGCCTTATGACATCGAGGAGATCATCACGCGGGTCGTTGACGACGCTTACTTCGTGGAGGTTCACGAGCACTTCGCCAAGAACCTGGTGGTGGGATTCGCGCGCCTCGCCGGGCAATCGGTGGGCATCGTCGCCAACCAGCCTGCCGTCCTGGCCGGCTGCCTCGACATCAACGCCTCCGTCAAAGGCGCGCGCTTCGTGCGCTTTTGCGACGCTTTCAATATTCCGCTCATCACCTTCGAGGATGTGCCGGGATTCCTCCCCGGCACGCAACAGGAATACGGCGGCATCATCCGTCACGGCGCGAAGCTGCTCTACGCCTTCGCAGAAGCCACCGTGCCGAAAATCACTCTCATCACCCGCAAAGCTTACGGCGGCGCGTATTGCGTGATGGCTTCCAAGCACCTCCGCACGGATGTAAACCTGGCCTACCCGACAGCCGAGATCGCCGTGATGGGGCCGGAAGGCGCGGTGAACATCGTCTACCGGCGCGAACTGCAAAAGGCCGAAGACCCCGAAAAACTGCGCCGCGAGAAGGTGGAAGAATTCCGCGAGCGTTTCGCCAATCCCTACATCGCCGCCGAACGCGGCTGGGTTGACGCCATCATCGAGCCGCACGACACGCGCCCCAAGTTGATTGCCGCCCTGCGCATGCTCGAAACCAAGCGCGACACCGTGCCCCCCAAAAAGCACGGGAATATTCCGCTGTAATGCGGGATACGACCCCGAATTGTCCAACTTGGGTGCAACTTGGAACTTGCCTGAACCGAAGCTCTTCCATTATCCTGAAAGCGATGGAAGTACATTTCACCCCCGAGCAGGAAGCGCAGCTTGCGCAGATGGCCACCAAGGCCGGTACCGACCCCGAGCGCTTGGTGAAGGATGTACTTGTCCGCTATCTGGACGACGAGGTCCGGTTCCTCGCCGCCGTCGAAAAAGGAATTGCGGCGGCAGAGCGTGGCGAGTTTATTGAGGAAGAGGAAATGGACGCGCGGGTCGAACGCATGTTCAAGCGATGATGCGCATACGTTGGACCGTTCCCGCCGCCGAGGATCTCGAGGCCATCAAGAATTATCTGGAAGACCATTACCCTCATTTTGCCGAGCCGACCGTGCGAACGATTTACCAGCACATTCGTTCCCTTAAGACTACACCCCACCGGGGCAGACCCGGCCACCGTAGCGGCACAAGAGAACTGATCGTTACACCTCTCCCTTACGTTGTGGTCTATCGAGTGAAAGCCGAGGCCGTCGAAATCCTGCACATCTATCATGGCGCCCAAGATTGGCGATAGCACGCAGGGCAGAGTTTCGCCCTTCAGAAACTCTACCGTTTTCATCTTCTTCCATTAGTTAATCTGTGACGTTTATCGTGTTTAGAACTGCAGAGGAAGACAACCTGCGCCTAACTCTGCACTACCCTCTGTCGGATCGGGCTTCGGCCTACTGATCGGCAGGGCAGCCAGTTCGAGAGCTAGCCAGAATTGCGGCGACTGCGGCAATTGGAGTGCGGGTCGACTCGTTTGGCGAGCGGACCGGAAAGTACTCAATGTATCCAACGGCTTTAATCGTACTAAGCGTGGGACCAGAGGCCTCGGAGATCTCGCGGAATAGCGGATCGTTCTTCGCGAACATCACGATACGGGTGCAGTCCGATGATAATCCGGATGCCCCGGACGACAAGTGAATGAGCTTTGCCAACTTCTCCGGGGAGGCGTGTCTTACCCACTGTGCCCCATCGAAGGGCTTTGCCGGTGAAGGGGCTTTCAAAAACTTGCCCGGCTCAAGGATGCTGTCAACCGGCAGGATCTGCGCTGACCATTCGTCGCCTACGCTGGAAAGCGTCACGTGAGAGATGAAAATCGGGACGTCACCCGCGTTATATAGAACTGCGCCGTCAACACTGTTGCATGCGGTTGCGATCACTTCCGTTCTCGGGAAGTACGCCGTCCACCATTTCGGAATTTGAGCCGTTGTCCATAACAGAACTGAAACTGCGGCGGCAACCAGCGCCAGATTTGACGAGACAAACCAAAGTCGCAACTTCCATCTTTGCTGGAAGCTCTTACATATCGGACAAACTCGGGCCGCGCCGGGTATAGCCGACCCACATTCGAGGCAGGACTTTTGTGTATCAGCTGCCTGAGTACTCAAATCCCCACCTTCTCGACCTCGCTTACGCTCACGTCATCGTTGCGCCGGTCGTAAAGCTCGGTCGTTTTCCCGCTTGAGTGCCCGACCATCCGTTGCGCCGCCGCTTCAGAGTGGCGTCCGTGTTGGCGGTGGGGCGGCCAGGGAAGCACCAGGCGAGCGTGTAGGACGCGTCCAGAATAAAGGCGCTCACTCGCGCCCTTCTTCAATTAGTTCCCGGCTGGAAATGTCACCCAGACTCAGCCCTTCGCGTAATTGCCACAGGCGGGATTTGCGCGGTTGGCCGTTTCCCTCCTGGAGGTCTTCCGCGAGCATGTCCAGCGCGTCGCTAGTGACTTCACCGGGGTACTGATACGCACCGGATTCGGTGGCCCGTTCAATCAAGCGCTGATGTTCCGGTTTTAGCTCTATGGTCATGGCGGTGTTCTTCAGTTCCGATTTTACAACATAAATCAATTGATGTCCCACCGATCGATACGGAAACGCAGCAAGCACCCTTTCGGGACACGCCCCGGGGTCTTCGCCGGCTATACTCTCCATGAGGACTTTTTGTCTCTTGACAAAGCTAGGCAATCGGTATAAGCTAGAAATGCAATGAAGGCTTGGCGCCGTGCTATCCGCCGCGAAAGTTTCCTACCCTCATACACGCACTGCCAGAATCACAAGAAGGAATTCTTTCTTCATACGTTCGAAGCCGGAATGTCCTTGAAAACAAAGGCAAGCAAACGATCGCTCCTGATGAGTTGTTGAAAACTCAGGGGTTACACGGATTGATCCCTAAATTCCGAATTACTTATTGAAACGAAAGGTGATAGACGTTGAACGAGCGAATTGTTATGGAGCCAAAACTCCCCAAATGCCCTCGGGATGCTGGCATTTGGCGATCGTTCAGCCCGATTTTACCCAATGTTAGCAATGGGCGGGGCAGGTATAATTAGCAGCAACAGCTGGCAGCGCAATAAATTCCCGGGCAAGGAGGGAACGTGTTCCGCAAAATCCTGATTGCCAATCGCGGAGAGATTGCCGTGCGCGTGATGCGTGCATGCCGCGAGATGGACATCCGCACCGTAGCGGTGTTTTCCGATGTCGACCGCAAATCGCTGCACGTGCGCTACGCCGATGAGGCTTATCTTATTGGCCCTGCACCCTCCACGGAAAGTTACCTGCGCATCGACCGCATCCTTGACGCCGCCCGCCGCAGCGGCGCGGAAGCGATTCACCCCGGTTACGGGTTTCTGGCGGAAAATTCCGACTTCGCGCGCGCTTGCGAAGATGCGGGAATAGCTTTCATCGGTCCTCCGGTGAGCGCTATGGAATTGATGGGTTCGAAGACCGCCTCCCGCCGCGCCGTGCTCGAGGCGGGATTACCAGTGGTCCCCGGCGCCGATCGCAATCTCGAAAGCCTCGAAGAGGTTCGGCACATTGCGGGGGAGATCGGCTACCCCGTGATGCTGAAAGCCTCGGCGGGGGGTGGCGGCAAGGGACTGCGAATGGTGCGGGAGGAATCGGAACTCGAATCCGCCTACCGCACGGCCCGCTCGGAGGCGCAGAACGCCTTCAACGATTCAGCGGTTTACCTGGAAAAGTACATCGAGCACCCCCGCCACGTGGAAATCCAGATTCTCGGCGACCGGCGCGGCCACTTGATTCACCTGGGCGAGCGCGAGTGCTCGCTGCAACGGCGCCACCAGAAAGTGGTGGAGGAATGCCCCTCGCCCGCCGTAAATGACGATCTGCGCCGACGCATGGGCGAGACCGCAGTGCGCATCGGCAAGCTGGCGGGCTACGCGAACGCCGGAACGGTGGAGTTCCTTCTCGATCCGCAAGGGGATTTTTATTTTCTGGAAATGAATACGCGTTTGCAGGTCGAGCATCCGGTCACGGAGTTGGTGACGGGTATTGATTTGGTCAAGGAACAAGTCAGAATCGCGGCCGGAGAGAGACTTGCGTGGCGGCAAGAGGACGTGCGGATGCGCGGGGCGGCCATCGAGTGCCGCATTTACGCGGAAGACGCCGCAAATAACTTTTTCCCCTCGCCGGGGCGCATCGCGCGCTTGCAGGCGCCGGCCGGGCCGGGCATCCGGCGCGACAGCGGAGTGTACGAAGGGTGGCAAGTGCCGCTCGAATACGATCCGCTGCTCTCGAAACTCGCGGTGTGGGCTACGGATCGGGCGGAGGCCCTGGCGCGGATGCGGCGGGCCTTGGGTGAGTACGAAATTCAAGGCATCCGTACGAATATTCCCTTTTTCCGCCGCGTGCTGGAGCACCCGGATTTTGTGGCGGGGCGGCTGGACACCGGATTCATCGATCGGGTGCTGGCGGCGGGATTAATGGAAGAAGAGCCGCCGTCGGAAGAGGAGGAGCGGGTGGCCCTGCTGGCGGCGCTGCTGCACGTGGAGCGGAACGGCGGCGCGGAGCCGGCGGGCGCCACGGACCGCAACGCCTGGAAGCACGCGGGACGGCGCGCCTTACTCCAACGGTGCCCCGAGCGGGCAGGCGGGAGGTCCTGATGAAATTCCACGCGCGGCTGCATCGCGGGTCCAAGACACTGGAGCGAGAGGTAGAACTGGTGGCGCACGATACCGCGAACGGCCTACGGCGCTTCCGCATCGCCAGCCAAACCGCGGAGGCGCACTGCGAGGAAATCACTCCGGGTGTGTACTCGGTCCTGATGGATGGGCGGCCATACGAAGCCTACATCTCGAACCGCCCCGGCGATCCCCCCGGCCACGACGGCCCCTTCCACGTTGTGGTAGGGCTGCGGCGATACCTGGTGGAGTTGCGCGACCCGCGCCGGTGGCGCCGGACGGGGTCCTCCATCGAGGCGGAGGGCCCACAGGAAATCGTGGCGCCCATGCCGGGAAGGATCGTGAAAATCCTGGTGACCGAAGGTCAGGAAGTCAAGGGTGACCAGGGCCTGCTGGTGATCGAAGCCATGAAGATGCAGAATGAATTGCGCGCGCCGCGCGCCGGGCGCGTCGAGCGCGTCTACCTGGCGGAAGGCCGAGGCGTGGAAGCCGGCGCGCGCCTGCTGCGGCTGGTGTGAGGCAGGGATTAGGGGTTAGGGATTGGGGGTTAGGGATTAGGGTCTCTTAAAATGGTTATGGATGAGTACTACATATACAGTTCTGAATCCGATCTCGAGTTCACTATTCACAATTCAGGATCCTCGATCCCGAGTCCCTAACCCCGAACTCCTAATCCCTAGCCGGCGTTGGGTGGAACGCCCGCGGCTTTCACCACTTCTTCCGCCAGGTGATTTTTCACATTGGAACGGTTGCGAAGCATTTCGATATAAGCAGCCTTGAGGAGTTGTTCCTTCTCGTTCCGCAACGTTTGCCGGATGGCGCTCTGCACGCGCAAGTCGGTAAGGGTGTGCTGGCCGGCCTCCTCCACCCCCAGGAGCTTGAAGATGTGATAGCCAATATTGGACCGGATGACGGGGGAAATCTGGCCAACTTTGAGTGAGTTCACAACCTGCTTCAGTGCCGCGTTGAGGCCGGAGGCGGGGATGAACCCCATGTCGCCTCCCCCGGCGGCGGTGCTGGGGTCCTCGGAGTACTCCTGCGCGACCGTGGCGAAATCTTCGCCGCGCACCAGGCCTTCGTAAAGAGCCTGGATTTTGTGCTCGGCGGCGGCGGGAGTCTTGGCATCGTCATTTTTCAAGTTACGGATCTCAGCATCCGGGCGGGGCGTCACCTGAATTTGAGCGATATGAAAGGTGGTCTCCGACACATTGAAGTTGGCTTTGTTCTTCTGATAGTAGGCGGCGATTTCCGCGTCGGTAACGTTAATATGTGATATGATATCTTTGTTAATAAGTTTCGTCAGGATAAGGTTTTCGCGGATCTCCTTGCGCAAACCGTCGTTGTCCAAGCCCTGCTCCGCGAGTTTTTTCTGAAACTCTTCCGGAGAATAGGGGCTTTTCAATTCCCCCACTTTGGCGTCGATCTCCGCTTCCGAAGCCGTGATGCGCGAGTGGGATGCGTGCATCACGAGGATTTGATTGTTAATGAGTTCGTTCAGGATATTGAGCTTGAAGCTGGCGGCTTCTTCGGGGGTGGCGGCGTCCGTGCCCTGGGTGGTGCGGCTGTGGTAGAGCCGCTCCACCTGCTCGTGATAAATGGGCTGGCCGTCCACTTCCGCCCAAACCTCCTGCCCGGGCGCGGGCTTGCGGGTGCCGCACGCCGGCAGCAGGGTGAGGCCCGCCAGCAGCGTCAGTGCCGCCGCGATCATGAGAGAATGAGAGCGATGCCAATTGTTCATGTCTTCATTGTAACCCCTTGGCGCATTCGCGGTGGGCAAAATTGCGGCCGTCTGGTAGAATGAGAGTTGATATTATTGCAGCTTTCGATTTCAGAAGAGGTGTGGCAATGGCTCGTACCTGCGACCTTTGCGGAAAAGGTCCCACATTTGGAAATCACATCAGTCACGCGCATAATGTGACGAAGCGCCGTTGGAACCCCAACCTGCGGCGCGTGCATGCCCTCGTGCAGGGCGCGCGCAAGAGAATTTACGCCTGCGCGGCGTGCATTCGTTCGGGGAAAGTTATCAAAGTCAGCTAGCGCGCAAACAGTCGTCAGTTGTCAGTCATCAGTTTTCAGTAAAAACCCATAGACAGCGTTGATTTTGCCGACTACTGAGAACTGATGGCTAATGATGTTTGTCCTCATCCCTCGACTTCGGCGATCAGGTCAATTTCCACGGACACGTTGCGCGGCAGGCGCGCCACTTCCACCGTGGCGCGGGCCGGCGGGCAGTCGGCGAAGAAGCGCGCGTAAACCTCATTCATCATGGCGAAGTCCGCCAAATCCTTCAGATAAACCGTGGCTTTCAAAACTTGCGCCAGGCTTGAACCCGCGGCCTCGAGAATGGCCGAGAGGTTTTGCAGCACGCGCGCGGTCTGCACGGCAGCGTCGCCTTCCACAAGGTGCCCGGTTGCGGGGTCAAGCGGGATTTGCCCGGACAGGAAAAGCAGATTGCCGGAACGAATCGCCTGCGAGTAAGGGCCGATGGCCTCCGGCGCCAAGGGGGTGGAGATGGCTTGTTTGCTCAAGTGATCCTCCGAAAACTGCGAAGCTTTGGAGTGCGGCAGCTTGCTGCCGCTTTGTCCCAAGCCAGCTTGCTGGCTGGGAATTGCGTTGTCGTTCGAAATTCCCGCGAGCAAGCTCGCGGTGAAGAAAGCGGCAGCAAGCTGCCGCACTCCAAAGCTTCGCACCGTATGCCAGCCGGGCTACGGCTGCGTAACGCGCTCGACGTGATAGACGCCTTCGATTTTGCGCAGAGACGTAATGATTTTCTCCATGTGCTCAACATCCACAATGTCGACGGTGACGGTGATGTTGGCGCGGTTTTCGCCGGTGCGGGCCTCAATATTCTGAATATTTGAGTGCACCCCGGCGATGGCGGTGGTGACGTCCGCCAACATGCCCTGGCGGTCTTCCGTCGACAGGGCCAGCTTGACGGGATAAAGGGCATACTTGGGGCCCACCCACTCGACGTCAATACGCCGGTCCGCGTCATACAACAAGTTTTGGACGTTGGAGCAGTGCTTGGCATGCACGGCGATGCCCTTGCCGCGAGTGATATAGCCGAGGATTTCCTCGCCGCGCACAGGATTGCAACATTTGGCGCGATAGACCATCAGGTCGTCGTGGCCATCCACCTGGATGGCCGAGCCGGAAGGCACACCCAAGACGCGCTTGACGGAGCTCGCCAGGCGCGAGAGTTGCACCGGTTCGAGCTTGGCCGCGGGCGCCAGCTTGGCCAGCACTTGCCGCGCCGCATATTTTCCGTAGCCGATGCCGGCATAAACATCGTCGGCCGCCGCACAGCCGTAGTCACGCGCCACGCGGGCGTAATCCTCGTCGGTAAGCTTCTTCAGAGCGACATCGTACTTGCGCGCTTCCTTTTCCAGCAGCCGCTTGCCAATGTCCAACGCCTGCTTGCGTTGCGCGACATTGATCCAGTGCTTGATTTTATTACGCGCGCGCGAAGTATTCACCAGCCCCAGCCAGTCGCGGCTGGGAGCATGGCTCGCCTGAGTGATGATCTCCACGATGTCGCCGTTCCGCAAGTGGTACTTGAGCGGCATGATGCGGCCATTCACCTTGGCGCCCACGCAATGATGACCGACCTCCGTGTGGATGGCGTAAGCGAAGTCGATGGGGGTGGCGTCGCGCGGCAAGACAATGACCTTTCCCTTAGGGGTAAAGGTGTAAACCTCTTCCGGGTAAAGGTCAATTTTCAGGGTGGAGAGGAATTCGCCGGGGTCACGCATTTCCTGCTGCCACTCCACGAGGTGACGCAGCCAGGCGAAGCGCTCTTCGTCCTGCTGGGTGAGCGGGTGGCCGTCCTTGTACTTCCAGTGCGCGGCGATGCCCTCCTCCGCGACGCGGTGCATTTCCTCGGTGCGAATCTGCAATTCAAAGGGCTGGCCGTGCGGGCCAATGACGGAGGTATGCAGCGACTGATAGAGGTTGGGACGGGGGATGGCGATGAAGTCCTTAATGCGGCCGGGGACGGGGCGCCAGGTGTTGTGAATGATCCCCAGGGCGCCATAGCAGTTCTTGACGTTGTCGGTGATGATGCGTACGGCCAGCAAGTCATAGACCTGCTCGATGGGAATCTGTTGGCGGCGTAACTTCTGCCAGATGCTGTACAGGCGCTTGATGCGGCCCTCGACCCGCGCCGGGATGTTCACCTCTTGCATTTTGGCTTCCACCTGGGCGCGCACCTCCGCCAGGAAGTGGTCACTCACCTTGCGCCGGCTCTCGATGGTGCGCTTCAGGTCTTCGAAGGCCTCGGGCTCCAGATGACGGAAGGCCAGGTCCTCCAGCTCGCCACGGACTTTTCCCATACCCAGGCGGTGTGCGATGGGGGCGTAGATTTCCAAGGTCTCGCGCGCAATGACTTGGCGGCGGTCGGGAGGAAGGTACTCGAGGGTGCGCATGTTGTGCAGGCGGTCGGCGAGCTTCACCAGGACGACGCGAATGTCATCCACCATGGCGAGGACCATCTTGCGGAAATTTTCGGCCTGCTGTTCTTCCGGGCTCCGAAGCTTGATGCGGCTGATCTTGGTGACGCCCTCGACGATGCGCGCCACTTCCGCGCCGAAATCCTGCTGCACCAACTCCGGCGTGGTGTGCGTATCCTCGATCACGTCGTGCAACATGCCCGCCGCCAGGCAGATGGGGTCCAGTTTCATGTCGGCGAGGATGTGTACAACTTCCAGCGGATGGGAAATGTAGGGCTCGCCGGAAAGGCGCTTCTGGTGGGCATGATGTGAGGCGGAGAATTCGTAAGCGCGCCGGAGCAGAGAGAGATCGTCCCCTGCCCGGTACGACTGCACTTGCCGGAGAATGTCTTCGAATTGAACCATACTCACCACTGCCATTCTAACACCAGGCGATAGGCAGTGGGCAGTAGGCTGTGGGCAGTAGGCACTTGAGCCCCGAACGGGCGACCTAATCTAGCGGTAGTTTACTGCGAAAGTGGTTCTGCCGAGGGCATCTAATTCCGTAATTCTCTGCAAACAAAGTCTTTACGTTCGAATCGCTTTCGAG
>Ga0209039_10001258_pt1 | contig 24131 bp, 22 predicted proteins | sample BogFormECP12_OM1_FD_188238 | JGI IMG/M metagenome (GOLD analysis project Ga0209039, IMG submission 188238) | Bog forest soil microbial communities from Calvert Island, British Columbia, Canada - ECP12_OM1 (SPAdes) (version 2) | ecosystem: Environmental > Aquatic > Freshwater > Wetlands > Bog ... | reverse complement strand
CCCCTTTAAGGTTGCTGTCTTGACTTCAAGGCAATTCAGCGTATAATTACGTTTGTTGAATGTAAAAATTGACTGAGAAGCAGCAAGCGCTTGAGGATAAAGGCCTCGAAGCGCTTGCCTTTGTTTGTCTCTCGTTCATGCCGACTACACGCTAGATCAAAACATGAGTTAGAGCTTCGTATTTCGCGACGAGGAGAGAACAGTGGAAACTAAAGGATTAACTGCACTTCGAATCAGCTTGGCATCCCCCCAAACAATTCTATCGTGGTCATATGGTGAAGTACTAAAGCCAGAAACGATCAACTATCGCCGTCTCCGCCCGGAAAAAGACGGGTTATTCTGCGAGGCCATTTTTGGTCCGACTCGTGATTGGCAGTGTTATTGCGGAAAATATAAAAACCCCCGCTACAAGGGTATCATCTGTGAAAAATGCGGCGTGGAAGTGACGCGCGCCGCGGTCCGCCGCGAGCGCATGGGACACATCGCCCTAGCCACGCCCGTGGCACATATTTGGTACACGCGCCGCATCCCGTCTCAATTGGGAATGTTGCTTGACATCTCACGCCGTAACCTCGACCGCGTGCTTTATTTTGCCCAATACATAGTCACCTATGTTGACGAAGAGGCCCGCAAGAAAGCCTTGCAACGCCTCGAGGATGAGATTTCTGTCTCTGAGCGCGAACAAGCCGCGGACGTCAATGCAAAGATCGCTGAGCTCAAGACTAAGCGCGATCACAGATTAAATGAACTCAATCAGAAGAAGTCAGCTCTTGAACAAGGTTATGACGAATACATTGCTGAGCAACTGGACCCTGTCATCAGAGAAGGCCAAAAACTGGAGAAGCTACTGCAGGATCAAATGGGCCAGCCTGCAAAGAAAGATATTGTCTTCGAATTAACCGGCGAGAAGATCTTAGATGCAAACGATAAGGTTGCCAGCAAACACATCAGTCAGGTTCAGAAGATCGTTCAGAAGAAATTGGAAACCCTCGAGAATGAACTCAAGGATAAGCGCGCCAAGGAACTCGAAGACCTCAAAATGGAATCTGGCCGTGTTAAGGCCGATGCGGATATGAAGATGGAGGCTTTGCGCTCCCAGCTGGAGGATCAGACTTCAGTTTCAGCTAATCAATCCTCGCGTCAACGTGACGAGTTGATGGAGCTCCGTCCTTTTACCTTCATCAGCGAAGCTCGTTATCGCGAACTCAAACAGCGCTGGGGACAAGTCTTCCACGCCGATATGGGCGCTGAAGCCTTCTATGATATTCTCGAACGCCTCGATCTCGATAAGCTGGCTGTGGAACTCTGGAAGGAAGTCCGCACCACAAAGTCCAAGCAGAAGCGCAAGAAAGCCACGACCCGTCTAAAAGTTGTCGAAGCATTCCGCCGCTCGGGCAATCGTCCAGAATGGATGATCCTGACTGTTTTGCCGGTCATTCCTCCTGACCTGCGCCCGATGGTTCAACTCGATGGCGGACGCTTTGCCACCTCAGACCTGAACGATTTGTATCGCCGCGTGATCAACCGCAACAACCGCCTCAAGCGTTTGCTTGAATTGGGCGCGCCGGACGTCATCATCCGCAATGAGAAGCGCATGTTGCAGGAAGCGGTGGATAGCCTCATTGACAATTCCCAGCGCGGCAAGGCGCTTAGCCGCCGCGGCCGCCGCGAGCTCAAATCTTTGAGCGATATGCTCAAAGGCAAGAAAGGCCGCTTCCGCCGAAACCTGCTTGGCAAGCGCGTGGATTATTCCGGTCGTTCCGTGATCGTTGTTGGTCCGCAACTCAAACTTTATCAATGCGGTCTGCCGAAGACCATGGCTCTCGAACTCTATCGCCCGTTCGTGATCGCGCGTCTCGTTCAGAATGGTTACGCTGCGAACGTCAAGGGTGCGCGCCGCTTGATCGAGCGCAATCGACCTGAAGTCTGGGAAGCACTCGAAGATGTGATCAAAGATCGGCCTGTGCTTCTTAATCGCGCGCCGACTTTGCATCGTCTCGGCATCCAAGCCTTTGAGCCAATCCTCATTGAAGGTTCAGCCATTCAACTTCATCCGCTCGTTACCACGGCTTTCAACGCGGACTTCGATGGCGATCAGATGGCCGTGCATGTGCCTCTTTCGCAAAAGGCTGTGCAGGAAGCGCGCGAGCTGATGCTCGCTTCCAAGAATCTGCTCAAGCCTGCGGATGGCGAGCCGATCATTTCTCCTTCGAAAGACATGGTGCTCGGTGTGTATTATCTGACTATGGAGCAGAAAGCCGCTCACAAAGGTGATGGCCGCGCTTTTGCTGATATGGACGAGGTGGAACTCGCATTCCAACTCGATCAGGTTGAGGTTCACACCAAAATTAAAATGCGGGTGACGACCTGGTATAACGATAAGGGCGACCGCTTGCCTGAGGCTGAAACGCGTCTCATCGACACGACGATCGGGCGCGTACTCTTCAATCGAATTCTGCCTCCCGAAGTTCAGTTCACCAATGAAAAACTGGATAAAGGCGGCGTGAAAGATTTGATCGCCGATGTCTATGAATTATGCGGACGAGATCCAACCACAGATGTGGCTGACAAGATCAAGACGATGGGCTTTGAATTTGCCATGCGCTCCGGTACTACGCTGGCTGTGGCCGATATTTCCATTCCGCCGGAGCGAAAAGGTATTCTTGACGAGGCGCAATCGCAAGTTGAAGTCGTGGAACGCGATTTCCGCCGCGGTCTGCTGACCGAGCAGGAACAGAACGAACGCGTGATTGAAGTCTGGCAGAAGACCACTGATCTTGTTTCTGACGCGGTTAAGAAACACATGGACCCCGATGGCAACCTTTCCATCATGGCCGCATCCGGCGCAACCAAAGGCGGCTTCTCAACTGTCTCGCAGTTGGCTGGCATGCGCGGCCTCATGGCGGATCCATCCGGTCGTATTATTCCGTTGCCCATTCGCTCCAACTTCCGCGAAGGTCTGACCGCACTTGAATATTTCATCTCGACGCATGGCGCGCGCAAAGGCTTGGCAGATACCGCTCTACGTACCGCAGATGCTGGTTACCTCACGCGTCGTCTTGTGGATATTGCACAGGATATCATCATCAACGAACATGACTGCGAAACCAAAGAAGGCGTGTATATCCGCCGCGCAGATGATGTGGCGGGTCAATCCATGGCCAGCCGTCTCTATAGCCGCTTGCTGGCCGAGGGCGTGATTGATCCAAAGACTGGTGAAGTTATCGCTGAACGTGATGAAGTGATCGATCATGAGTTGGCGCGCAAGATTTCTGCTTCCGGCATTGCCGAAGTCAAGGTCCGTTCGCCACTGACCTGTGAACTCCAGCATGGTATCTGTGCCAAATGCTACGGCCTCGATTTGGGCCGCGGTGACATGGTGGACCTTGGTGCGGCAGTTGGAATCGTCGCGGCCCAGTCCATTGGTGAGCCGGGCACGCAGTTGACATTGCGCACCTTCCACACCGGTGGTGTGGTCGCGGGCGGCGCAGATATCACAACCGGTCTGCCGCGTGTGGAAGAGTTGTTCGAGGCGCGCAAGCAACCGAAAGGTGAGGCCGTTGTCGCCGAGATCGGAGGCGTAGTGCACATCGTTCAATCGGATAAATTTGCCGATCTGCGCGAAGTCCGAATCGAACATGCTGAAATGGTTCACGATGAATATGCAGTGCCTGAAGATTGGAAATATGTTGCTGTTGATGCAACGGAAGCCAAGCCCGGCGATGTGCTGGCGACCAAAGAGAAAGCCACCGTTGTTGCTCAACACGGCGGCAAGGTAGCGGTTGAAAAGAAAGATCATAAGATCATGGTCTCTTACGAACAGCGCGAAGAAAAGACATACGACATTCCTTCCACATCCCGCCTGCTCGTAAAGGAAGGCGATCATGTCGATGCTGGTCAGGCGTTGACCGAAGGCTCACTCAATCCTCATCGCGTTCTCCGCATTCAAGGACGCGAAGCTGCTCAAATGTATCTGCTGAGCGAAATTCAAAAAGTTTATCGTTCACAAGGACAGAACATTCACGATAAACATTTCGAGGTCATCATCCGCAAGATGATGAGCAAGGTCGCGGTCAGCCGACCGGGCGACAGCAAATACCTGCCCGGCGACGCAGTGGATCGCCAAGAATTGCGCCGGTTGAATGAGCAATTGCTTTCCGAAGGCAAACAGCCTGCCAAGCTCCTCGAAACCCTGCTTGGCGTGACCAAAGCTTCCCTCAGCACCGACTCGTGGCTCTCTGCTTCATCTTTCCAGCACACAATCAAGGTGTTGGCGGGCGCGGCCATCGGCTCGACCTCCGACCCGCTCTACGGTTTGAAGGAAAACGTCATCATCGGTAAACTGATCCCTGCCGGATCGGGGTTTACTCTGGGTCGATTCAAAGATGCAGTCAGCGATGGCGCATCCTCGCAATGGATGGAGATCGGCGATAGCGCATCCGCCGACTAACCAAAAATCAGTAGGGACAGGCTTCAAACCTGTCCCTTTATTTTTATGATTCGTTCCCGATTTGTTTCAAAGAAACCGGAAGGTCAGCCGACGCGCGGCTAGACCGCATCGAATCGACTGCGCCGCGTCGATAACTTTATTCTGCTTTATGAGCCTTCGCTTCTTTCACGGACCGACAGCTCCTTTGCTGATTCCCTGTTCATTGATCTCGGCTATGGCTTTGATGCGCGCACCACGCTTGAATCCGCAGCGCGCTTTCGACGCCTGAATCCATCCTTGAAAATCTTGGGCGTTGAAATTGACAAGGAACGCGTGGCTGCCGCGCTTTCTTATACTGACGACAAAACTTTCTTTCGTCTTGGCTGATACAATTTACCATTGAAAGAAGGCGAAACAGTCAGGCTGATCCGAGCCTTCAATGTCCTTCGTCAATACGAAGAAAAAGTTTTTATTTCCGCCTACGAAAGACTCGCTCAGTATGTTTTGCCCGGTGGCCTGATGAGCGAAGGCACGTCCGACCCGTTTGGAAGGATTTGGTCCGCAAATGTGGCGAGGATGATGGATGCCGGATCATGGAAGATGGAAGCGTTGGTCTTTAGCACCAACTTTCGCTCAGGCTTGGATGTGGAGGAATTCCCAACGATCCTGCCCAAGAATCATATCCTTCATGCTCTGCCCGGTGAAATGATCTATGATTTTTTCGCGGCATGGAAACGCGCCGCGGCGGAGACCGTCTGCGCCAAAGTCTATGGACTGCATCAATGGTTTGAAGCCGCGGCTCAAAGCTTAGCGCGCAACGGATATTCAATCAACTTGCAAAAAAGATTTCTGAACAGAGGTTGGCTGATTTGGAATTTGGAAAAAATAAGGTTCTGCGAATAAATTAGTAACTCATCCTGCGCTCAAAGCGTGGTACCGGTTTTTATATTAGGAGCAAATAATTTTTCGATGTACTCTTTTTGTTTTAGATATTTTTCTTGACTGATTAACTTATTCCGATAGTTTTCCAAAAGAAATTCAAATGACTCTTGATTGCTTTTTCCTTGATTGCAATTTTCACATGATGTGACCACCGCCATATTCAAACCAAGAGAGAGTAAATAGCACATGATATATAACTAAAGACTTATCTTTTATAACTCGCGAAAGGTATTTGGTTATGTAACTATCTTCCAAAAGATAACGATCCAAACTGATCTTGCCTAGCTCTGGCGCAATTGTCCCATTAGCAACGTCGAGGATGTATGCCATTCTTTTCTCCGCCAAATATTTTGATAATTCTATACTGAGTTACTTTTCGGTTCTCAATGAATACTCCGCTGGTGCAAAGAACACCAGTACGATCAAATCCTCTTCAATCGAATGGAAGCGATGCGCCACATTCTTCGGCACATAAATCACTGAGCCTATCTGCACGTCACGCTCTTCGTCCGCCACTTTGATCTTCGCCTTGCCTTCCACCACATAATATACTTCATCTTCCGTGTGCGGTGATTGAATATCCGTATCGCCAACGAGCAGTTGATAGACTCCTATGCTCAAATCGGAAACATGCAGGAATTCAAAATAAGGTTTTCCGCTTCTTGATTGCTGTCGAATGATTTGGGGGAGTTCAAAGGCCTGCATATTTCTAAATGGATTGGTCAGGGCTTTACAAGCAACACGCGGACCAAGCCATTATCACCACTAAAGATTTGATCATAATCTTTCCCGATACCGGGCTCGATCAGGCTCCATTCATATCTCTCTTGCTCAACCAAAATGTCGTCCACATAAATTGCCTTTACGTCCAGACCAAGGAGTTGCGAATGTAACTCCTCTGCTGATGTTATGGATTGACCTGTATCCTCTATATTATAATAATTCAGGCGAGCCGCTAACGCTGCTCCCGGTGCGGCCGCAGCCACCAGGGAATCCGGGGGAAGTCGTTGCTGAAGAAGGAGAACAGCTCGTTCTTCCGGAATCTGGCCCCAAGTCTGGATTTGAGGCGGGCTGAAGGATCCCCCCACCATCAAGCCTCCTGCCAAAAAGACCAAGTAAAGACTCACATAAGAGGAGCCGGGAACTTGTCGATATACGAGATATCCGATCCAGATCATGCCAAGCAAAATAAGTGTATCGAAATAAAGATAATTCAAAGATTGCACAATGCCTATCGCTGTTAAGATTACTAGGATGGCGCTCCATAGGAAAAGGCGCTTATGATCGGCAAACGAGGATATGAGAGATTGAATTCCAATGGCGGCCAGCGTGAATAAAATGAAATAAGGTGTCTGCAAATAAGCGTTTTTGAAAAAGGTGAAAAAGTAAACGCCCATATAAGCAGTCCAGGCCAGCAGTATTCCCAGCAGGGCAAATCGTCTTTGCCTAATAAGTTCATAGATTCCCAGAAAGCCAAGCAAAAAGAGCAGATAGGCCACTGTCTTCCCATATACGGTGTAGATCATTTTGGGCAAGGTCTTAATGGTGTTTATCACCCTTGCCAAAAAGGCTTGGGGATTGTGTTCGATTGCCTTCAGGACCGAACTATTATTTTCTTGAGCGGTTCCATACAAACTCTGTGACTCGATCACCGCACAACGGATATCGCTTTGCTGACATGATGGATTCCCCTGATAGACGGATGATTCACCTTGTTGAAATGCAACATAGGATCTTTCCGTCGTTCCGATCAAGGAGCTACCTGTCACAAAACGATAAAGGAGAAGATACCCGCCTACCAGCACGCAAAATGGCAGGATCGTTGCGAGCAAGCGCTTCCATCGATTTTGAGGCGAGCGGAGGAGAAATAAAGAAATCAATGCAAAGATGACAAAGAGAACAAGCCCATCGTTTCTTGAAAGCGCTGCCAATCCAACAAAGCATGACGCCCAGCCAATTTCTCTCGCCTGGCGAGTTTGATAGTAGGTTATCAATTTCCAAAAAGCCAGCGCAGACATTGCCGCAAACAAAGAATCACTTGGGTTGGGCAAGACGTCCGTCACTATGGTTGTAGAAAACAACAAACCGACCCAGACCAAAGGAGGAAAAATAGCGGCAAAGCGTTTGGCAATCAGATACCCACTCCACCACACCAGAGCAAACAAGATGACACGCCCCAGCGCATCGCTCTGCATCAACCAATAGGGAGAACTCTTGAACGGAAGGTAAGTAAAAGCATATATTACCCCTATCAGTGGATTATGTGAAAAAGTTGGCAATACCCCATTTGCAAATAGGCGCCCCGTATTGATGTAAACCGCTTCGTCCCATAGATTAATATCCTGCAAAGTGGGGAAGAATCGATAAAGTGAAAAAAGCATCTGGAGCAGAAAAGCCAGCAGCGCAATCAATGTTTCCCTGTTTCCAAAGATCAGGAGAAGTCTTTGCTTAATCGTCTGTAATAGATTCATCCGATTCCCATCGAGTTGTTTGACACAAATTAATTTCCGATTATAACTGGATTCTTCAACACACCTAATCCTTCGATTTCCACCACCACTTCATCGCCATCCTTCAACGGTCCAACGCCGGATGGCGTGCCAGTAAAAATAATATCGCCCGGCTCGAGCGTCATCACCGACGAAATATATGCTATCAAGGTTGGCACGCTGAAGACCATATCGCGCGTCGAAGCCATCTGACGCGGCTCACCGCTGACCTTGCAAGTAATGAGCGCGTCCGAGATATCGAAGTCGGTATCAATCCACGGGCCGAACGGGCAGAAGGTGTCGAAGCCTTTGGAGCGTGTCCATTGATCATCCGTTCGTTGCAGATCGCGAGCCGTGACGTCATTGCCGATGGTATAACCATAGATGTAACTCTTCGCATCTTCCGCCGTGACGTTGCGGGCGCGCTTGCCGATTACAACCACCAACTCTCCTTCATGTTCCACCTGCTTCGACTGCGGTGGTAAGATAATGGTCTCACCTGGATTGATAATCGAAGACGGCGGCTTCAAAAAGAGGAGTGGAATCTTGGGAACTTCGTTGCCCAACTCTTTGGCATGTTCCACGTAATTGCGTCCCACGCAGATGATTTTGCTCGGCTTCGACGGGGCAAGCAGTTTCACATCCGCCAGAGCTGTTTTAGCCTCCGCTCTTCGGTATGCACCGAAAGGGTCGCCTTCGATCTCGCCGATCTTGTTATCCAACAACCACCCATATTTCGGGGATTCATTTTGTATTTGATAGCGGATAATGCGCATTTTTTCTCCGGCCCCAAGTGTAACATGATGTATAATTACGGACACGGGCGCATAGCTCAGTTGGTTAGAGCGCTTCTCTTACACAGAAGAGGTCAGGGGTTCGAGTCCCTTTGCGCCCATCTTGTTCTCGGAAGGTTACAGAACCATACAATTGTTGTTCCGATGGAGCAACCTTCTATGACACCATGGATTGTGCTCCATCGTCCAGCGCGCCTCCATAGAATGCGAAGTCTCCAGACTTCGCGAGGGAGATGCGATATACTCTGCCTGTGAGCCTGCAAAAACCTCCGCTCGACCCATTGATTTCCTCGCACGATAGCGATGAATATTTCAACTCCATCAGCCATTTGATCGGCGCGATATTGTCTATTTCGGCGCTGGCAGTTTTGGTCACTTTGGCAGCAATTGACCACAAGCCCGGGCACGTCATCGGCTTTGCAATTTATGGTACGAGTCTATTCCTGTCCTTGCTGTTCAGTTGTCTTCTACATTTCTTTTTACTCTTTGGTAAATATGTGCGTGTCTTTGGAATTCTCGATCATAATGCCATTTACCTGCTCATCGCGGGAACTTACACTCCATTTTGTTTAACGATTTTCAACGGGGCAACGGGCTGGGTTTTATTCGGCATCATCTGGAGTCTGGCGATCCTCTTTATTACGCTTAAGTCCATTTTCTTTTCCCGGATCTCTGTCCTGATTTCGAATATCAGCTTTTTGTTAATGGGTTGGATCATTATTTTTTTGATCGGTCCAATTTATTCCCAGCTCGGCATGGCAGCCATCTCACTGCTTATCGCCGGCGGACTCTCTTACACCATCGGCGCCTTGATCCTTGCAAACGGAAAACCGAATCCATTCCCACCGCATTTTGGAAGTCATGAGATATGGCATATATTTGTTTTGGCAGGTAACACATTCATGTTTCTAGTCATGTTGTTTTATGTGCTGCCTTATCCGAAAGGATAGGTATTCGCCGTTTGAGGCAGAGAATCCACTAAATGTAAGGTGGTAAAAATGTTACACTCTGCGGTTTCTATCCCAGTTTGGACCACAGAGCATCATCGTTTTTTGCTGCGGATATCAGTCACGATTATGAAATCAAATTATGTGCTCTCGAATGCCAATATGCGGGTGGGGGAGAGCCGGGTGAGGGCGGCGATGAGGGCAGCAGATGGATCGTGGAGGAGGTTTTTGCACCCGTTGCGCAACACAGGTTGTGACTGACAGGAAAAGGGCGTATGGCTTGACGAATCTAACCATATCGGATAATATACATTTATTGTATATTATCCGATATGAGCACTAAACGCGACTTCCTTAAACCATTCGAATCAATCCCCTACTTCACAATCGAGGGGTTTCGACAGGCTACCGGCATGGACCACCCCAATCAGGTACGTATGCTCCTGTATCGATGGTCCAAAGCCGGCAATATCCTGGCGTTGAAAAAAGGCGTGTACATGGCGGGCCGTTTCTACCAGCACCACAGCGGGGATCCGGTATTCACTGCAGCCATCAGCGCCATCCTCGTCCCGCATTCATATCTGTCGCTGGAGTTCGTCTTACAAAGACATGGCATTCTTACAGATATAACCTATCCAATTACGGCCATCACGACCAAGAATACGAGGAGAATCGTCAACAGGCTTGGGACTTTCTGGTATCGCAGTATTCGCCCAGATCTGTATCGAGGGTTCGTGATCTCCGAGTACCATGGAATCCATTTTGCGCAAGCGTCGTCAGCCAAGGCACTTTTCGACTACCTTTACCTGCGCAAGATTCCCCCTGCGTTCCACAGTTGGAATATAAGCCTTGCTGAGGAACTGCGTCTAAACCTAGATGATTTCCCTAAGGCCGATCAGGAAGAGTTTGCTCGCTATATTGAATCAAGTGAAATTCGTAAGATGAAGCTAATCCTTGAGAACTTCCGGAGCACAGTATGGCGACTCTAATTCAAACCTTGCAGCACATTCTCGAAGGCAAAGATCCTTCCCTTACGAATGAAACAAAGCGCATTGTGCTCAAGGAAGCCCTCCAGGCTTTAGTTCTCGATTATTTATATAACCACCCAATCTACCGCAAATTGAATTTTTATGGCGGCACCTGCCTGCACTTGGTTTACGGGTTGAACCGTCTCTCCGAAGACCTCGATTTGGATAATAGCGCCGGCATCGATCTTACCAACCTGCAAGAGGATTTACTTGCTTACTTTCAGAAAGTGATCGACTACTCCGATACAAAGGCAGGTGTTCAAGAGGGAGTCTCCGGGATTTTACGGATCACGCTAAAATTCCCAGTCCTTAATGCCCTTGGCCTTTCAACATCCCCCAATGAGATGCTTCACTTAAAGGCGGAAGTCAGCCACCACAAACAGGTAGCCATCATCAAGCAAACTCCGGTATTTTCCCACGGTCGTAGCTTTGTGCCGTCCCATTTCTCGCTCGAGACGATGATGGCCGGTAAAATGCTCGCCTGCCTGGAACGCAATTATCAGCGAGGCAAAGAAGGGGTTTTGATTAAAGGGCGTGATTTCTATGACCTGCTGTGGTTTATGCAGAAACAAGTTGTCCCCCTTGAAGAAAAACTAGCAAAAGACGGAAAACTGTCTTACACTGCTCAGGTAGCGATACTTGCGCTGGAGAAGAAAGTGGCTGGTATCAAGGCGAGGGATCTGGCAGCAGATTTGCTGCCGTTGTTTGAGTCCAGGGTTTTTGTTGAGGCATGGATCGAGGCTTTCCATTCAAATTTTAACGAGTACGCTAAATTTTATATCCAGCTCGAATAACAAATGGCTAAAACGACCGATTGTTAATCACCCTTCTTTCTAACCAGAGCAACTTACTTTCTTAACCGTTACTCAACCAAGGCACTTACTTCGAGGAGGCTGGTTTTCATGAGTTATCCCGTACGGACTGCGGATAAAGCAAGATAGAGGCTCTTACCTGAATCACCTCCCTTCTGCATTGAGGCGCTTTAGATTAAGTAAAATAGAACTTGGAACCAATATTGCCTCGATTCGCTATAATTTCCCTTTGCAGATTCCTTCCGAGAAGAGTGTGGCCCTTTGCGCCCACTTCCTTATTTAGTGGATTCCCACACACTTGCTAAAGAACATACATCATTATTGTGCCTGATTGAAGTAGGCTTATACCTGCTGAGATGCTGGCCTCTTACGTCAGGGAATTCAATTGAAAAGAAGTGATTTCCTGAAGCCATACTGAATCAATTGTCCTCATCCCTTCGCATGGATGAGGACTTGTCAACTACCCCCCGCTGAAGCAGGTGGCTTGCATCGGGAGTGAAGAGTGCCCTACACACAAAGCTGTTGCTCTTTTCCGACACATTCGCCAGTAGTACTCAGGGTTATGCGCTGGTGTACCCTGTGGCGTTTCGGCTGGTTGACTTCTCTTACGAGAGGGCGTGGGGTCTCCGGTTCCACAACAGCCCAGCTTGCAAGAATTTCTCGTATTTCCTGCAAACACCAGTGCAGTTTGATACCAATCATATTACAGAAAGGAGTAAGACAACTTACTCCACCCGCTGAAGCAAGTGGTTTCCGCCGCCAAAATATTATGAAAGGAAGGATTGATCAAGGATCAATCCTTCTCGATTTTACACCATCGAAGGCATGTTATGAAACTTTGAAACTTGTCCTCCGTATATCGCAGTGAGTACGCAAATGCGTATCATTTGAAATGATAGAAAATCTCGAGGGAACGATGGACAAGAAGCTTCAATCCAGCGGATCACTGGCCGCCGCTATTACAAAATCAGCCAGCAAGCAGACATATTATACGATTCGCTTTTTTGCAGATCGTGACCGCGTTGCCGATGCATACCGGGCATATGGTTACTTTCGGTGGGTGGATGATATGATCGATTCAGAAATCGATTCAAGCGCAGAAAGAATTCTTTTTGCCAATCGCCAAAAGTCTTTGTTGGAGTCTTATTATCGCGGCGAAGTGATGCTGGGACTTCGTCCCGAAGAATGGATGCTGGTTGACTTGGTCCGCAACGATCACGAAAAGAATAGCGGATTGCAAATGTATCTACGCAACATGATGGATGTGATGGTCTTTGACGCCGGAAGACGCGGCCGCGTGATCTCACAAGCGGAGCTATCCGAATATACGCGGAAACTGGCAACAGCAGTCACTGAGGCGATATATTTCTTTATTGGGCATGATGATCCATCACTATGTCACGAGGCGCGTTATCTGGCAGTGACTGCCGCATACATTACTCACATGCTGAGGGATACGTTGGAAGATATCGATAATGGTTATTTCAACATTCCAAGCGAAGTTCTCGCATCGCGCGGAATTTCTCTGCAGGATGTGACGAGCGATGCGTACCGCGAATGGGTTTGCGGACAAGTTCAATTGGCGCGCTGTTATTTCAAAGCAGGGCACGAATGCACCGCACGAGTCAAGAATCTGCGTTGCCGTCTCGCGGGATTTGCATATACCTCACGATTCGAATGGATGTTGAATGCCATTGAAGGCGATCATTATTGCTTGCATTGTGAATATCCTGAACGAAAAAGCTTCTGGACCGGTTTATGGATGGGCTGGTCAACGCTTACATCCCTGTTCACCACTTCATGGACACAAAATGAGACACATCGTCTAGCGCCACAATCTGTCCGGGTTGATAAGCAATGAAAACAAAGTCTGTGATTGTGATTGGCGCGGGCATTGCAGGAATCACTGCCGCGATTCATTTGGCAAAGCACGGTTTGCATGTGACCATCATTGAAAAAAACTCCCACCCTGGCGGGCGCTGTGATCGCATCAGCCGTGATGGGCATCATTTTGATACGGGTCCCACTTTGCTGGTCATGCCTTTATTGTACGAGTCTGAATTCGCTGCGCTGGGCGCGTCCGTCTCTGATGTTCTGGACTTGCAACGCGTTGACCCGACATATCATCTGGTTTTCGATGACGGCAGTCAGCTTGCCCTCACATCGGATATGAAGTCTTTGCAGGAACAACTTGAAACATTCGAGCACGGAAGCTTCCAAGGTCTCATGCGTTACATGGATGAGGGGTATCGTCATTACCATCTTGGCATCGAGAAACTGGTCAAGCGTGATTTTCGCAAGGCTTCGGATTTCTTTACTCTGGATAATCTGCCGCTTCTTTATCAAGTCAAGCCGCTTGTGAATCATTACCGCAATATGTCAGCGTATTTCGATGACCCGCGCCTCAAGGCCGCCTTCACCTTTCAGGATGTGTACATGGGGCTGAGTCCTTTCGAAGCGCCAGCCACTTTTTCGATGATGCCTTACACCGAACTGGCGCACGGCGTTTGGTATCCCAAAGGCGGCATGTACAGCATTGTGGAGGCGCTTACAAAACTCGCCTGCAATGCCGGTGTGGAGTTCATCTTCGATACATCAGTGGAGCGAATTGATGTGAATGGCGCCTCTGCACGCGGCGTAGTGGTGAACGGTCGATTGTTGGAAGCGGATGCGGTTCTTGCTAATGCTGATCTGCCATACGTTTATCTATATCTGCTTCCACAGGATGGGCAGGTGGAAAAACTCGCACACAAACGCTATTCCTGCTCTGCCATCAGTTTCTTTTGGGGGTTGGATAAAACATATGAGAAGCTCGGACCTCATACACTTTTCCTCGCCAGCGACTACCGCGAAAATTTTGACTGCATCATTCGTGACCTAAGTCTGCCAGCTAATCCCAGTCTTTATATCCATGCCCCAGCCCGACTCAACTCATCCATGGCTCCGGCTGGACAGGACACGCTCATTGCCATTGTCCCGATTGGACACATGAGCGACGGCGGACAGGATTGGAATCAGCTTCGCGATGAAGCGCGCGGCCATGTCTTTCGCCGATTATCATCTTTGGGTATCAACGATCTTGAAGCGCATATCAAGTTCGAAATCAATTTTACGCCGCTCTCTTGGCGCAAACGCTATAACCTCATGAAGGGTTCCACGCATGGATTGTGTCATAACTTGATGCAGTTAGGTTATTTCCGCCCGGATCTTCAGCATCCGCGTTATCGCAACTTATATTTCACGGGCGCCAGTACGCGCCCCGGCACAGGTATGCCGACAGCCATGGTCTCTGGCCGCCAAGCCGCGCAACGGATCATAGATGCGCTGTCATAATAATCACTGATCAACCGTATCTTAAAAAGATTCATTAGATGTCTAATCATAGACCTCCGAAGTCTCGGAAGTCTTTTGTTTTATGCAGGATATTTCTCACTTGACCCTTCTGCTTGAACGTCCTACAATTAAATTGGTCCGATAATTAATTCATTCACTCCATGACCATCAAGGAGAATAAAATGACTGACTTTTTATTTCGCGGCAAACTTGCTGACCTTGACCCCGACGTTTTTGAACTCACGCAGTTAGAGCAGGAGCGTCAAGCCCGCAAATTGATTTTGATTCCGTCCGAAAGCCAGGCCCCGCACGCCGTTCGCGAAGCGCTTGGCTCTGCCTTCCAAAATATCTATGCGGAAGGCTATCCCGATGAAGAGATGCGCTGGATGACCGAAGAAGAGATTCTCGATTATCCGGCGCGTTTGAGTCATTATCGCCGCAGTGGTGACCCGCGCTATTACAAAGGCGTGGAATATGCAGACTTGGTCGAATCGCTGGCGCGTCGACGCGCCGCGCAAGCCTTCGCCGCCAACGGATATTCCGCCGATCAGATTTATGTCAACGTTCAAGCGCTTTCCGGCGGGCCTGCCAACAATGCCGTGTATCAAGCCCTCATCAATCTGGGTGATACCGTGATGGGACTCAACCTTCTGCACGGCGGTCACCTTTCACATGGTTCGTCGGTGAATCGCAGTGGCAAATGGTTCAAAGCCGTGCATTACACCATCGACGATCACGAACGCCTGGATTACGCAGCCATCCGCAAACTGGCATTGGAAGCGAAACCGAAACTGCTGATTGCCGGTTATTCATCGTATTCATGGGTCCCCGATTGGAAGAAGTTCCGTGAGATCGCCGACGAGGTCGGCGCGTACTTCTTGGCCGACATATCCCATATCGGCGGACTCGTTGCGGCGGGCGTGGTGCCTTCACCGATTGGCATCGCGCACGTGGTAATGTCTACCACTCATAAGAGTCTGGATGGGCCGCGCGGCGCAGTCTTGATGACCACCGATGCAGAGATCGCTAAGAAGATTGATAAAGCCGTGTTCCCCGGCGAGCAGGGCGGCCCGCATGTCAATGTCTTTGCGGCGCTGGCGTTGACTTTCAAATTTGCTCAAACAAAACAATTCAAAAAACTCCAAGCGCAGACAATTAAGAACGCGAAAGCGATGGCGGACCAATTCACCAAGCGTGGACTGCGCGTCCCATTCGGCGGCACGAATTGCCACATGCTCAACGTGGATTGCAGAACGATCAAAGGCGAGGATGGCTCAAATCTCACCGGCGATCAAGCCGCGCGCATTTTGGATATTGTCGGTGTTGTCGTCAATCGCAATACGATTCCCGGCGACAAGAATTCACTCGATCCTTCCGGTATCCGCATGGGCACACCGTGGATTACACAGCGCGGCTTTACCGAGACGACTGCCCGTCAATTGGCGGATGTTATGTCGGATGTGTTACTGGCTTGTGCGCCGCATTTCGTGGACACGCCCCATAAAGGCCGGGTCAAACGCGCCAAGCTGGATTTCCAGGTGTTGAACGATGCCAAGCTGAGGGTGAGGAAGTTGGCAGCAGCCGCGGGCATTGATTTCCAATATAAGAAGAGCGGCTATCCCCATTTTTATTACATTGATGATAAATCCACCACCGGCGTATTCGAATTAAGTGGTCATCGCGTGCGGCAGGTGTTGGATTACGCCGCCTCGAGCGATCTATCGGCATTGAAGAAAGGCAAATCACAGGAGACATCCATTGCAACCCCAAAGGGCGTGGTCAATGGCACGCTGACCTGCGTAGATGCGAATACCTACCACTTGCAAGTGCCAACGGCAAAAGCCGGCGTGGTGGCAACGTGGTTGCGTGACCTATCCGATGGGTACATGTCGTTCAACCTGGATGGCAAGAAAGATTTCGACGCCAAGAGAATGCCTGGTCCATTTGTGGTCAATGGTGTAAAGGTACGGGCAAAGCATGCTTCACCCCTACAAACCAAAGTCGAAGAGAAGCCGTGGTTTATCGGGGCCCAGCCGGCGTCGAAGAAGGACGCGACCGAGAAGCCGCCATTCGTCTGGAAGGAAGTTGAAGGCGAGTTGAAGAAGACTCGCTTGAATCAAGTCCATCGTGATCTTGGAGGCAGGATGGTTCCGTTCGCGGGTTGGGAAATGCCGGTCGTGTACACCAGCATCTATGAAGAACATCTTGCCACGCGGCAGGCCGCGGGACTCTTCGATGTCTCGCACATGGGCGTATACGAAGTCAAGGGCGCGGACGCGGCCTCGTTCCTCGATTCGATCTGCGCCAACGATTGCGGCGGACTCATGCCCGGTGAAAGTTTGTACAGCCAGTTCCTGACGCCCGACGCGGATGTGATTGACGATACGCTCGTCTATCGCCGTGGGTGGGAAAAATATCTGGTGGTGGTCAACGCCTCGAACGATTACAAAGACCGCACGTGGTTCGAGTCGGTGCGCGATGGCAAGGTCAAGATCGATAACTCCCGCCCATTCGCACGCACCTATGGGTACGATGCGATCATCCGCAACTTACGCGACCCGAAAGCAGGTTCCGATATGCGAGTCGATATTGCGCTGCAAGGTCCGAAGAGCCGCGACATATTGCTGGCGATGGGCATGGACGATAGGACCAAGGCGCGTGTGATGAGATTAAAACGCACTGAACTTTGCGATGGCGTGGTCGGCGGATTCGATTTGATCGTTTCGCGCACAGGCTACACTGGCGAGAAGATGGCGTTTGAATTGTTCGTGCATCCCGACCGCGCTGTGGAGTTCTGGAAAGCAATCTTGAAAGCAGGCGAAAAAAATGGCGTCCGGCCGATTGGATTGGGCGCACGCGATTCGCTGCGCACCGAAGCAGGCTTGCCGTTATATGGCGATGAGATGGGACTTGGCTCCGGCAAACACGGACAGCGCGACCTCGGCGTGGCCGAAGGCGGCTTCGGTTCGTATGTCAAAACGTACAAGCCGTGGTTCATCGGGCGCGAGGCCTATATGGCGCGTGAGAAGAAACGCAAAGGCGTGGTCGTCCGCTTCCGCTTCGATGAACAGAGCGTGCGACCCGCGCACAACAGCGACCCGGTGACCAATGCCGACGGCAAGACCATCGGTTGGGTCACATCTTGCGCCATTGACAGCGAGCGGTTCTTAACAGGTCAAGCCTTCATCGAATTGCCGTACAGCGCCGAAGGCACGCCAATTCTAATTTATCAAGGCGGCGTGATGGATCGTCCCGCTACTCCTGCAAAGGTGATAAGTCGCTTCGCGAAACTTTAATAACTTTATTGTTTCCTTTGGCAGTAGATCTATGAGTAACGCTATCAATGTGCTCCAGCAATTCTCGACTTTATCCGGGATACTGGCGGGCTTTTCATTTGCCGCAATCATTGTTGGTGTCCATAAGGGAAAAAAGCCGACTATTTGGGCGCTTCAATTGCCACGTTCCTGGTTGCAACCATCGGCTTTTTATTCGTTGTATTCAGTTTCGTCTTCGTATCGCTTACCATGAGTCCGCATGTGAATGATCCATCAGCGTCCTCCATTACATCGGCTGTTACCCCTGTTGTGTATCCAGTCTTCATTACTTTCCTGATCGGAATATTATTCCTGATGGCTGGGATCTCTCTTGCAGCATGGATGCATTCGAAGCTGATGGGCGTTATCAGTTTAATATTGATCGTCATGTCGTGTATTGGTATGACTGCGGTTTTGGTCGCGATAATGAATATTTTTCCTAATTATTGAGTGAGGTAAACATAAAGGAGACTGGCGTTTTATAGATTGGTCTGCTGTAGTGGCGAAGATGGTAAGTCGGTTCGTGAAGTTGTAGAGGATGAAAGAGGAAAGCATAATGACAAAGAACCAACAAGAGCAATCGGAACAGGAACGGAAACAAAAACTGCAAAGAGAGCAGCGGGTGCAACTGGAGCAGGAACAGGAGCAGAAAGAAAAACTGCAAAAAGAGGAACGGGTGCAACTGGAACAGGAACAGGTGCAAAAACAAAAACAGCGACAACAGGAGCGGGTGCAGCTGGAGCAGGAACAGGTAAAGAAACTGAAATTGCGACAACAGGAGCAGGTGCAACTGGAGCAGAAACAGAAGCTGCAGAGACAAGAACAGCAGCAATTGGAGCAGGAACAGAAACAAAAACTGCGTCAGGAGGAACAACAACAGAAGAAAAAGTAAAAGCTGCAGCTACGCCGATCTTTGTTTCCCAAGGCGGTGTGATGGACGATCCCACCACACCGGCGAAGGTCGTGAGCAGGTTCCCGAAGTTGTAAGAAGTACATAGGGAATAGTGAATGGGACGGCAGGAATTTTGCCGCCCCATTTTATTGACTTATATTCAATGTGGTTGATCTCGTTTTGAAGGAGACAACCTATGCTATTGCAAGACTATACTGTTTATGACATTTTTAGTCTTTATGCCGAATTCATTGAAACACTTAGCTGGTTTCGGATGTATTGTGTTGCCAAGTTTGGAAAGGATAAAACTGATTATTTGGATGGATTCCAATCTTTAAAAGATCGCTACGAAGGATTATGGTATTCTGATGAAGAGGAAAAAGGGGTTTCGCGATTCCTACCAAGCACTGCGGAAATAATGATTAATGCTGTGGAAAAAATCTTAAGAGCGAAACGCTTGGATGATAATCGAATAGGTGAGATCGTAAATCTGCTCTATAATTTCTTAGAAAAGGACGAAAGGAAATTTCGAGAGGGTTATTTTGATTATTTGATTAAGACTAGAACAAGATATGACTATCCTAAAGAATTATTTGATGCTGTAAAAGATTTGTTAGATGACGATCATAATGATGAGGCTGTGGTAACTTCGTTCAAATATTTAGATAGCCATTTGCAAAAGCTGCTTGGATTATCACCACATGATGCTCATGGAGAGAAACTAATAAATAAAGCTTTTGCTCCTAACACAGGGTTATTGCAATTAGATATTAACCAAAATGAACAAGCTGGTCTTAGGAATTTTGTTTCTGGCGCTAATGCTATCTTTCGAAATCCATCTGCCCATGGATTTATGCAATATGACGATTTTGATGCGGCGCCAATAGTTGCAATGTCTGCAGTTATGGCAAGAGTTGCAACTCAACTAGCGAAGCAAAATCAACAAGGGTTGCCATGATAATATGAATCAAAAACGGTCTCGTTGACATTACGTCTGAGAGCGTTTTGTGTTTATGCCAAAAGATATTCTTTAGGATACCATCAACACGGTTTCAGCGGACTTGAGATAAGAATAAATGGGAATATCGGCTGGAATGGCAGTCACTTCAAGTAAATTTTTCACATCAGGGATCGGATTCAAGATCACCATTTTTCCGCCGTGACTGGTGGACATGGGCAACTCATCCTTCGTTCGTCGTCCGCTCGTCGTCCGCTCTTCCTTCGCTCATCCTATATCCTATCTGTATCGTAGCTGTATCCTGGCTATATCATGGTAATTATGTGGGTTTTTCCATCTAAGGCGTTTCGCCTGCGATAATTCTTGTAGGTCCCGAGCGTCCAAAATACCAATTGCCTAAAATCTGTTGAAAGTCATAGCCGTCCACCTTGATGGCGGTGAAATTGTCGTCGGTCAGCGCGGTGTGGATTCCCGCTGATGGGCTGAAAACGGCGGTCACGTTTTGGAGCGAGTCACGCAAGGAGGTAGCATATTGGTTCATATAAGCTGCTTGCGTCGGGTCATTCGGATCCGTCACACCCTTGATTTGGCTCAGCGTCGGGTCGCGTTGTTCGGCATAGACAAAGACCGGCGTGGTGATGTAAGGATAGAGTTGAATCGGCGAAAGGCAGATCTGCGGCTGGCTGGGATTCGCTTTCGCACAGGATTGATCAGGAACGGCTGAAAAATAATTGTAGTAGTCAACGGAGCCTGGCATCGGCTCACGCGGACCCGAACCGTAATCCGGTAACGGCGGCACCCAGCTGCTATCGAGCACGCCTTTCACTTTGGCCCAAGTCAATTGGGAAGCGATCCAATCGATGTTGCTCGCCGCGCCGTAACTTCCAGCGGACGATCCACCCACGAGAACTTGAGTTGCATCTTTCAAATTAGGCGATGGGATTACCGTGGAGTTTTCCAAATCGGCGATGATCGCCGCCACGAGCTTGTGTCCGCGGAACTGCATTTGCATGCCGTTGACTTGCTGTTCTGAGTCACCGGAGTAGATATCCGAACTGCAATACTTGATATACACCTGCGTGAAGTCAAGGAAGTCCGGGTTCACTTGAGCAGAAGTGGAAAAGATACCGCCTGCTGGCATGACGGCGAGTGCATTCTGTGAAGTCATCAGATAATGCTGACTACTCCAACGCAAGGCGCAGGATGGACCGCTGCTGCACCAGCCGCCGCCCTGAAAGAAGAGGATCCAATACGCCGCATCCGCGCCCGAGCCGCGCTTGAAATAATAAACAGCCGGAGTGCCATCATTGCACACGGCTTGACGTTGAACAGCATTCTTGACCACGTGTTTGATCAGCGTCGAGGGAAAGGATACCGACGCACTTGCCGCGCCGGTAGTGGGTACGCTCGTAATTGGGGAAATTGTTGCAGCTTGTTGCGGTGGCTGCGCCCCTCCAGATTGACACCCCGTTAGAGACAATGCCACAATCAGAATCAAACAACCGATAAAATATTTCATCGTGACACTTCCTTCTTGACTATGAATGATTGGTCGATTATATTACCACCCTTTGAAAAATAAAATATTCTTCCGCGTACCTAATGTGATAAGTTACGCCTTCCTTAGGGTGCCATCAGTACCGTTTCAGCCGACTCAAGATAAGGATAGATTGGGATGATGGCGGGGATGCCGGTCACTTCGAGCACGTGTTGCACGTCAGGGATCGGATTCAAAATCACCATCTTCCCGCCGCGCTTGTTCACGGATTTGGCAGTCAACATCAGAAGCCGAATGCCGATGGATGCCAGAAAGTTCACTTCGGATAGATCCACAATCACACGGACCTTATCTCCCGCACAATAGCCCGTGAATTTGGTTTCAATTTCGCCCGTGCCGATGATATCCAACTTTCCAATCAACTTGATCATGCGGATATCGTTATCCCATTTGCTATACTGGAGTTCCATATTTCATCGCCTGTTATTCTTGTAAGCCCAGTAATTATATTGACCTCAGCCAGAATTGTTGTTAACAGCAGGTTATGGTTTTGTTAGCGGTATGTTTTGTGATATAGTATTTTCAACGGAGGTTCTTATGACGAAAGATAATTTACGTCAAACCGCCAATCTATTGAGCGTGCTCCTTGCGCTGATTGTCAACATTCTGGCTACCACTTTGCCTTTGAATAATCAAACCACTGCCCAGATATCCGATCGCTTCAAGGTATTTTTTGTCCCTGCCGGATATGTCTTTGCCATTTGGGGCATCGTCTACATCGGTTGGATCGCATTCACGGTCTATCAGTTCCTGCCCGCGCACAAGGAAAGTCCACGCTTGCGCGGCTTGGGATATTTATTTGCCCTCAGCGGTATCTTCAACGCCGCCTGGTTATTCTGCTGGCAATATGATCATTTCACGTTGAGCGTGCTCGTCATGCTCATTCTGCTGGGCTTGCTGATTGCATGTTATCTCAATCTGAACATCGGGCGCACTTCAGTCAGCAACGCCGAGAAATGGTGTGTGGATATTCCCCTCAGCGTTTATCTCGGCTGGATCAGTGTCGCCACCATCGCGAACATCTCGGACTGGTTGTATTTCGTCCATTGGAATGGATTCGGCATTGACCCGCAAGCTTGGGCTGTGATCATGCTGATCGTCGCGAGTCTGGTCGGATTAATGATGGCGCTCATGCGTCGAGATAGCGGTTACCTGTTTGTGTTTGTCTGGGCTTTCGCTGGGATCGCTCTCAAACAAGCCGCCGCGCCTTTGGTTGCAAACTCCGCTTGGGTCGCAGTGGTGGTCGCCTTAGGCTTGGCAATCTATGCAGTCCTTCAGCGGCGACGGGCTTCAGCATAATTTCATTTTCCATCTTGGAACAGATATATAAAATCGACCTCCGAAGTTTTGGCTTCGGGGATTAATTATTCCGAATTCTTTTTATTGTTCAATATTTGTGCTAATGCGTTCTTAAATGCTTCGTAGGGTTGTGCACCAACAATGGCATAACGATTATTGATTACATAGGTCGGCACGCCGGAGACGCCAATCTGGTATGCCTGCTTGACTTGCGTCTCAACCTCCGCCGTATATGTACCGCTTTCGACTTCGCGCTGCATCTCGTCCGCATCCAATCCGACTTCCCGCGCGGCATCGCCTAGGACGTCCCATTGGCTGATATCCAACCCATCTGCGTACACTTTGCGAAAGACAACGCGATGGAATTCGTCCGCCTTGCCATGCTGGCGCGCGTATTCCGTCGCCTCGTGCGCAAGGCGCGTGTTGTAGATTCGCTTTGTAGATGTGAACTTTATCCCGTAGGAAGCGGCGATCTGACTCAGCCGCTCTTCCGATCCTCGGGCACGTGCCTGCTTTACGTGCTCGGGCAACTCCCGTCCTTCGGGCGGCGTGTCCCAATATAAATAGAATGGGCGCCACTCCAGTTCGATGTCGTGTTCCGCTTTCAGCTTCTCGACCACACCCTGGCCGACATAGCACCATGGACAGATATAATCGGAAAAGATGGTTAGTTTAATATCCATATGCGGTACTGATGAGCAGCATGAGAGAACTCTTACCTGCATCTTATTACAAACTGAATAGAATTGCCTTACTTTACTTTATTGAGGTGCATCTTGAAAGCAACTTTACGGTTAATTCTCGCTGTCGTCGCGATCATTGTGATTGTCGCCGTCGTTGCACTGATTTTCTGGTCTCAATCAAAGGTCCAGCCATTGAGTACAGCGCGTCTTGCCTCTGACCCATCGCTAGGTTCGCCATCCGCCAAAGTGACCCTCATCGAATATGGCGACTTTGGCTGTCCGACTTGCCGCGGCTGGGAACAGGCTGGCGTCCTGAAGCAAATCGTTGCTGCCTATGGCGATCAGGTTCATTTTGTGTGGAGGGATTATCCCATCATCACGGCTCAATCCCCACAAGCTGCTGAGGCGGGGCAATGTGCATTCGATCAGGGCAAGTTCTGGCAATATCACGATCTGTTATATGCCAAAGCACCTGCTTTGAGCGTTAGCGATTTGAAGTCGTATGCCGCGCAGATTGGTTTAAATACTGTGCAGTTTGATCAATGTCTCAACTCGGGAGAGGATCAGGCAAAAATTAACCAAAGCATGACGGAAGCGCGCGGTTACGGATTTATCGGAACGCCTTCGTTTATTGTCAACGGTCAAAAGGTGAT
>Ga0209039_10001257_pt1 | contig 24154 bp, 21 predicted proteins | sample BogFormECP12_OM1_FD_188238 | JGI IMG/M metagenome (GOLD analysis project Ga0209039, IMG submission 188238) | Bog forest soil microbial communities from Calvert Island, British Columbia, Canada - ECP12_OM1 (SPAdes) (version 2) | ecosystem: Environmental > Aquatic > Freshwater > Wetlands > Bog ... | reverse complement strand
CCAGGAAGACATGTTCGGCCCGCAGGAGGAATACGCGCGCCTCCAACCCCACGACGACCATCACCGGAACTTCCTCGTCCTCGGTCCCTGGCGCCACGGATATTGGAATGCATCCACGCGCCACCTAGGCAATCTCGACTACACCGAGCCCGTCGGCAAGGAATACCGCGCCCGGATCGAAGCCAAATTCTTCGCCCACTACCTCAAAGACGAGCCCGGCTTCGATCTGGAAAACACGGCCAGCTTTCAAACCGGCTCCAACACCTGGAAGTTCTACTCTCACTTTCCGCCCCGGGAGTCCCAACCCACCAGCCTGCATCTGCAGGGCGTTGGCTTGCTCGGTTGGAGCCGCTCGACCGCCCAGGCAGCCACCAGCTACTTGAGCGACCCCGCCAACCCCGTCCCCTACCGCCATCTCCCCATCCAGCCCACCTACAGCGAGGGCTCGCAGTGGGGCAACTGGCTCACTGAAGACCAGCGCTTCGTCACCGGCCGCAACGACCTGGCCGTGTGGAAACTGCCCGTCCTCAAGAAAGACCTCATCGTCACCGGTGAAGTCCTCGCCGACATCTACGCCTCCACCACCGGCACTGACAACGACCTGGTCGTCAAGCTCATCGACCAGTACCCCGGCAACGACCCCGACCCCCAAATGCGCGGCTACCAGCTTATGACCAACGAAGAAATCTTCCGCGGCCGCTACCTCGACTCATTCGACCAGCCCAAGCCTCTGCGCCCCGGCTCCGTCCACGAGTACAGGTTCTCGCTCCACGGCGTGGACCATGTATTCAAGGCTGGCCACACCGTCCTGGTCGAAATCCAGAGCACCTGGTTCCCGCTCTACGACCGCAACCCCCAGACCTTCGTCCCCAACATCATGACCGCCAAACCCTCCGACTACAAGCCCGCCACCATCACCATCTATTCCGGCCCCGTGTACGACTCCACCCTCCAGCTCCCCCTCATGAACCTCTGCGACCACATCGAGTGCTTTTGAACCTCGGCATAGTTGATTGGGAACAACAAGCTGGTTGCCCCGGTCTAGTTTTTGAGACCTGGGAGCGCACGAAGTCGGCCCTAACCTTTCCAAACATCTGCTTGATCCCCCCCGCTGCGCCTGCCGGATCCGCTCCTCGTTCTCTAACGACGAAAACCACACATACCCGTCGCGTAATCCACAAGGCCAGTCCCCGGCGATACAGCGGTCCTCGCCTCGGTCAGAAGCAACCTTGTGCCTTATCTCTCAAATAAGACCATTGAAATGTTCGCCACCCACCCCCGGATCTCCGGTCTTGGAACGATACAAATAAAGATCGCCAGCAGATACAACGGGTGGTATATTGCCTCGTATGCGGAAAAGCAAAATGGACGCTACCGTTCGGATATTGATTTCACCAACAGGATTGAGACATGTATACCGGAAGTGATCTGGCCGCTTGGTGGGAGAAGAACAGGCGAGAATCTGACAAAGCTCTCGACGATTTTGTCGACGCTTACCCACACCTGTGGGTGCTCGCAGCTGTCACAGGCACCGCAATGGATGTCGGCGCCGGAACTGTCGACCTTCTCCGCTTTGGGGAAGGAGCGGCGGAGAGTTATGAAACAGGAAAGATCGCGCCACTGCTCCAGGATCTCCTGCGGGGAGCGAGCATCGCGGCCGAGGTGGGAGGCCTTGCCAAGGGGGCGCGCCCGTTGCTCGGTAAGCTCAAGCTGTATTCAGACCCCGGCGGCGGAATCTGCGTTCCGATGTCGATTGGCAACGCCCTGCGCCGGACCGGCCAGCGATTCCTGCTCAGCCTGCAGGAGATAGGCGAGGCCAGTGGGCTGTCGTTCGCGCAGATATGGAATCGCGGCCTCACCGATCCACAGATGTTAGCGACGCTACGCCGCCTCGGGGTTAGATTCGAGACCATCGCGAGAGCCCAGAACTGGGAGAATTTGGTCAACATTGCCAAGAGATCAGACGGAGTCGTGAGCCTCCCGCTTTCGAGCGGCATTGGCGGCCACATGGCGCTCCTGGAACGGGCCGGAAACCGCGTACGAATCGTTGATCGGACCGGTTTCTTCAACTCCCTTGCGGAGCTCTCGCAGCGGTACGGCACCACGTTCACGGTTGATGGCGCAGGGACCGCGGTCGTAGTGAAAAACGTCACTGCGCGGATTCTCAATGGAGTTGCGACCTTGATGCTGTACACCAACGGGATCGTGGTGAAACTGGACGGAAACATGACAACGACGGCGCTGGATGCGAAGTTCAATGCGTTTCAACAATCGCGCAAGTCTACCCCGCCCACGGGAGCACCAGGAAACACCGTGATTGTCGCTCGGGGCGATTCGCTCTCCGGGCTCGCGGCCAAGTATTACGGCACGGCCGAGTATTGGCCCTTGTTATGGGACATGAATCGTAATCTGGTAGGTCCCAACCCCAACCGGATTCCTCCGGGAATGCGGCTGAATGTGCCGCCGCTGTCCTCCTTCACACAAGCGCAGCTTGCCGACGCCCGCCGGCGATTTCCCACCTGGCGGAACTACTGATGCCGAGCGCCCCAATTCTCTCCTTTGAGACCTAGACTCCCAGGAATCTCCACCCCCCAATCCCGCATCCATATATTGAGTTAAAATTGATCCAGCCCCATGGCCCACCATCACCTCATCCCGGCCCTCCTCTAGCGGCGCTCGCCGCCCACACTCGTTTTCCGCCCTTTTACACATCTCTTCTCCAAAACTTAAAACCCCGGAGGGGGCCCATGATCGATCGTTTAGAACAGATGGAGCAGCGCTATGAAGAGCTTTCCGCCCAGCTCTCGCTGCCCGAGGTGGTCAACGACCGCGAGAAGTATCAAAAGGCCGGCAAGGCGCTCAGCGCGCTGGAAACCCCGGTGATGAAGTTCCGCGAGCTGAAGCTGGTGCGCGCGGGCCTGGCCGGTGCGTGCGCCATGCTGGCCGAGTCCGACCCCGGCCTCCGCGCCATGGCCGAGGAAGAGATCGCCGCCCTCGCCCCCCGCGAACCTGTCCTCGAAGAAGAAATCAAGCTCCTGCTTTTGCCCAGGGACCCCAACGACGAAAAGAACGTCATCCTCGAAATCCGCGCCGGCACGGGCGGCGACGAGGCCAGCCTCTTTGCCGCCGAAATCTTCCGCATGTACACCCGCTTTGCCGAGCAGCACCGCTGGAAGGTCGAGGTGCTTTCGCTCTCCGAGTCCGGCGTGGGCGGCTACAAGGAAGTCATCGCCATCATCGAGGGCGAGCGCGTCTACTCGCAGATGAAGTGGGAGAGCGGCGTCCATCGCGTGCAGCGCGTGCCGGAAACCGAGGCCCAGGGCCGCGTCCATACCTCGGCGGTGACGGTGGCCGTGCTTCCCGAGGCCGAGGAGGTGGACGTCAGGATCGAAGCCAAGGACCTCCGCATTGACACTTTCTGCTCCTCGGGTCCCGGCGGTCAGTCCGTCAACACCACGTACTCCGCCGTCCGCATCACCCACATTCCTACCAACACCGTGGTCAGTTGCCAGGACGAGAAATCCCAGATCAAGAACCGCGACAAGGGCATGCGCGTCCTTCGCTCCCGGCTCTATGAGATGGAAATGGAGCGCCAGCGCGCCGAGCTGGCCAAAGAACGCAAGCAGCAGGTGGGCACGGGCGACCGCAGCGAGAAGATTCGCACCTACAACTTCCCCCAAAACCGTCTCACCGACCATCGCATCGGCCTCACCCTTCACCAGCTCGACCTGGTCATGGAGGGCCGCCTGCAGCCCATCGTCGACGCCCTCATCGCCCACTACCAGGCCGAGCAGTTGAAGGCCGACGGCAGCCAGGCAGCGTGACGTCGTGACACTTCAGGAGTGGCTCAACCGCGGCGAGATGCAACTGCGCGCCGGCCCGCATCCCGGCCGTGCCCGCCGCGATGCCGAACAGCTGCTCCTCCACGTTCTCGGCAAGAACAAGTCCTGGCTGATGGCCCATTCGGAAGATAAACTCCCTGCCACCGAAACCAGCCGGTTTACCGGGCTGCTCGAACGCCGCTATCAAGGCGAGCCCATCCAATACATCACCGGCGAGACGGAGTTTTATGGCCTGCCCTTCCGCGTCACGCCCGAGGTGCTGATTCCGCGCCCGGAGACCGAGCACCTGGTCGAAAAAGTCCTCGAGCTTGCCGCCCGCTTTCCCAATCCCCGGATTGTGGACGTCGGCGCCGGCTCCGGCTGTATCGCCGTCGTCCTCGCCCACAAGCTGCCCCACGCTGCAATCACCGCAGTCGATTTATCCGCCCCCGCCCTGTCTATCGCGCGAGAAAACGCAAAGCGCAACGGCGTTTCCAACCAAATCCGCTTCCTTCAGGGCGACCTCCTCGCTCCGCTCGTGGAATCGGCGCAGGAAACAAACAGCTCCGTGCCCCATCCTTCTCGCGTTTTAGGCGAGAAGGGTGGGAAAGCAAGACTCTCAACAATGGAACGTTTTGAAATCGTCGTCTCCAATCCGCCCTATGTACCTTCTGCCGACCGCGCCGCGCTCTCCGTCGAAGTCCGCGACTACGAGCCTGCCCTGGCGCTCTTTGCCAGCAACGACGGCCTCGACATCTGCCGCCGCCTCATCCCATCCGCCTTTGCCGCCCTCATCCCCGGCGGCTTCCTTGTCCTCGAAATCGGCGACGGCCAGTCGCATGCGATTACCGGACTGCTCTCAGCCTCCGGATTCCGCCAGATCGAGTTCCTCCCCGATCTGCAATCCATCCCCCGCGTCGCCTGCGCCCAAAGGCGGTAGATGCGCAGTCTCCCTAGTTCAGCATCTTCAGCACATCGCGAGCCGAGGCGGTGCCGCTGCCTTCTTCCTGCGTTACAAGGCCAAAGAACTCGCACTTCATGCAATTCCCAATCTTTTGGGCGAACATTCCCTGTATCTCGCCTTTGCACAGCGTTCCGGCCATGACCCAGCAGCAGCGGCCGGCGTTCTTCCCGTGGTTAATGCCATTCACCCGATCTTCGGTCGCCGCCGGACAAACTCCTAACTCGTGTGTTTTGTGGCCGCCCGGCTGGCGTCCGCACTCCTTGAACTCCCAACAGTTCTTCGGCATCGTCCCTCCCATCCTGTCATGCACAACACAACATTCATCGGCTCGGAGGGCAAGTACTTTATTGAATGAAGCCTTCTATTTCCAGAAGATGCGAAGGCAAGAAACCGCTGGGCTCTTACGAAACCCGGCCGGTCTTGTTCAGCTCGCTATATAAGCCCAAGTCCCTGCCGCACAGGTTCTTTGCGATATAGAGAATCTGCCCGTAGTGCATCCCGAAGTGCTCGACGACCTGATAAACCGCATCCAGCCCGCTGACGTTGTAACCCTGAATCTCATACCGGGCCAGCAAATCGCCCTCAGTCAGCCGCGCCAGAACCTCCGCGGCCTCCTCGATGGTCGCGCCAAGTTTTTCCAGCAGCGCCGATGCGGAAATCCCGTCCTGTGCCGCAAACTCGGCAGGACGGTTGCGATCGTCCTCCCACCGGTTGAACGAAGCCACCAGCCACTGGCGCACATTGCCGTTTAGATGCAGCATCAGATTCCCAATGCTGTTGCTGGCCGCGTTGGGACGCCACCATACTTGGCTCTCGCTGAGCGATTCGACGCATCCCCGCAGCCGGGGCCAGTATTGCTCCAGTAGCTTCTTTCGCGAAAAGTCGAGAAATAGTTCGGTCACGTCAGGCGTCATTTGAAACCCCAGTTCCTTTCCTCAATTCAATTGTCCTCGACGCACTCCCTACACGGCTGAAGTCCGTCTAGAATCCCACCGGCCGCTCCGCCGCCACGCCGAACGCATTCTCCAACGCCATGCCCGCCTCCGCAACTGTGCCTTCGTCGAACAGGCGGCCAATCAAGGTGACGCCGTGGGGCACGCGGCGTGGCGGAGAGAACTTCGGCAGCGGATGCAGCGGATCGGGAGCCCAATCGCTCCGCGCCTCCGCGACCTCGATAAATCCGGCGCGCAGCGTCAACGAGGGATGTCCGGTGAAGTTTGTAATCACCAGCATCTCATCGCGTAGCGACGGCACCAGTAGCAAATCCACCTCAGAGAAGACACGCGCCATCTCCAGCGCTACCTTGCGCCTGAAGCGGTCTGCCTGCACAAGATCCACGGCCGACAAGAACCTCGACTGGCGAAAGACATTCGGCCAGGCGTCGGGAACCTGCGCCTTCAACTCGTCCACCCTGTGGCTCACGGTCAGCTCTTCAAAGGCTGCCGCGGCCTCGGCAAACAGGATCAGTTCAAGCGAGTCATAAGGCCAGTCGGGAATCGAAACGGCAACCGGGATCATGCCCAGTTTCTTCACCGTTTCCAGCGCGGCGCGGTCCACATCCGTGGCCGGCGACTCCTTCATCCAGACAGGAAAATAGCCCATGCGCAGGCCGGCGACATCCGCGCCGGCATTGAAGTGCAGCGTGCTGGGCACGCTGCCCACATCCCCGGCGTCCGGCCCAGAAATCGCCTGAAGCACCAGCATCGTATCTTCAACGCTGCGCGCCATGGGGCCAAGCTTGTCCAGCGACCAGCACAGCGTCATGGCCCCTGTTCGCGCCACGCGGCCATAGGTCGGGCGCAGGCCCGTCACGCCGCAGCGCATTGAGGGGCTCACAATGCTGCCGCCCGTCTCGCTGCCGATGGCAAAGCCTACCAGCCCCGCGGCGGTTGCCGCGCCCGGCCCGGCGCTCGAGCCGGAGGAGCCTTCCTCAAGCAGCCATGGGTTCATCGTCTGCCCGCCAAACCACACGTCGTTCAGCGCCAGGGCGCCCAGGCTCAACTTGGCTACGAGCACGGCTCCCGCGCCATTCAGCCGCTTCACCACCGCGCTATCCTCGGCGGGAATGCGATTCCGGAACGGCTCCGCGCCATAGGTGGTAGCTATGCCCGCAGTATCCAGCAGGTCCTTCGCGCCCCACGGAATCCCGTGCAATGGCCCGCGATACCTTCCGCCCGCAATCTCGGCGTCCGCCCGGCGAGCCTGTTCGAGCGCATGGTCGCGCGTTAGCGTGATGACGCAATGCAGCTTGGGGTCGAAGCGAGCCAGCCGGTCAAGGTAGATCTCCGTCAGCCGCTCGGATGTGAGCTGGCGGCTCTCAATCCAGCGCGAAAGCTGCGCCACTGAAGCAAAGGCCAGATCCTCATCGCTCTTAGGAACGGGCGCATTCTTGCCGGCACTGCGGATGAAGCTGCTGCCTGCTGCATTTCCATGCTTGTCCGCTGGAACCCCAATCGACGACGGATTCCATTGCGTGGCCGGCGCTACAGTAGATTCGAGCGCCAGCTTTCGCGGCCCAGTGCGAAACTCGTACAGCGGCGCAATCTGCATGCGCCAGTTGCTTGCCGCCATGGCTCGATCCGCGGCGGTCATCTCCACCTGAACCAGCTTCTCGGCCTCGGCGAATGTGGCGGGCGAGACCTCAGGGCCAACCGGCGGCGAGGTGCCGAATGCGGAGGGAGCGCCGGGGGGCAGATCCGTGCTTTGCGCGGCTGCAACCTGCGCGGCCGGGGCCTTTATCGCCGCTCCCATCAGACCCAATGCGCTGTAAGTCAGAAACTCTCTTCGCGAACTTGGCATTCTCTCTCCTTTCGAGTTTCTTCAGTTCGAGCCGGATGAACTTATGGAGAGCATACTACTCGACTTGAAGAGGGAACACAGCGCAATTGCCGCCCTCCGCCTCACCGGCATAGAATTCTCCTGCAATCGTTTCCAAGAGGATCAATCATGCGCATCTTCGCTTCACTCTCTCTTGCTGTCCTTGCCCTGGCTCTTCTTCCCGCCGCATCGCAAACGCCGGCCGCGCCGCAGGTGGCGCCAAAGGCGCAGTTGGCCGCCCAGACCCCGCCCATGGGATGGAACAGTTGGAACTACTTCTTCGACAAGGTCACGGATAAAAACATACGCGACTCCGCCGATCAGATTGTCGCCACCGGCATGAAGGACGCCGGCTACATCTACGTGAACATCGACGACACCTGGGAGGGGGAACGCGACGCGAACGGCGTCCTCCACTCCAACGCCAAATTCCCTGACATGAAGGCGCTAGCCGACTACGTCCACTCCAAGGGCCTCAAAATCGGCATCTACTCTTCGCCCGGCCCCAAAACCTGCGCCGGCTACGAGGGCTCGCTGGACCACGAAGCCCAGGACGCACAGCTCTACGCCTCCTGGGGCATCGACTACCTCAAGTACGACCTGTGCAGCTTCATACCCGCCGTCATGATGAAGCAGGCTCCCAACGACCACGCTGAGCAGATGCGCATCATGTGGGCCGCCTACGACAAGATGGACAAGGCCCTCAAGGCCACCGGCCGCCCCATCGTCTTCTCGTTTTGCCAGTATGGTTGGGACGCCGTCTGGGAGTGGGCGCCCCAGGTTGGCGGCAACCTCTGGCGCACCACCGGCGACATCCAGCCTTACTGGGACCGCATCTACGCCATCGCCAGCCAGCAGGCCGGCCTGGAAAGCTACTCCGGCCCCGGCCACTGGAACGATCCCGACATGCTCGAGGTGGGCAACGGCAAACTCACTCTCGCTGAAAACCGCTCCCACTTCAGTTGGTGGGCCATCCTCGCCGCGCCCCTGCTGGCCGGCAACGACCTGCCCAACATGAAGCCCGAGATCAAGGCCATCCTCACCAATCGCGACGTCATCGCCATCGATCAGGACCCGCTGGGCCGCCAGGGCGCCCGCGCCTACTCTGAAGGCGAGGTCGAAGTCTGGACCCGTCCTCTCTCCGGCGGCGCGCTGGCCATCGCCGTCTTCAACGTCGGCGACAACCGCTACTCCACCCACCCCTTCCATCTGAATCTGGCCCGGCTCGGCCTCCACGGCCCGCAGAGCGGCAAGGACCTCTGGACCGGCAAGTTCATCACCCTTACCAACGACCAGCCCCTCGAGCTGCCCAGCCACGACGTCCTGCTTGTCCGCGTGGATGAACTCAAGGCCAATGTCAGGTGAATGTTGCTTTTTGAAACCGGTAGCCGTCGTCCCCGGCCGGTCTTTGATCGTCTATGCTGTCAGGGGTTGCCTGTTCGCGCCCCCTGTGAGTTGCTATGAAGCTACGTCTGTTGTCCGCGATGGTTTTGGGGCTGGCGCTCGGCGTCGCTTCCGCGCAGAATCTCCCCGCCACTCCACCCGCCGGCCAAAACTCCCCTTCGGGAACCGGCGGCGGACAGGGTCAAGGCCAGCGGGGCGGCCGTGGCGAATGGGGCGGCGGATTCGGCATGGGCGCCGGACGCGGTCTGCTCGGAACGGTCACTGAAGTCGCCGCCGGCCGCTACACCATCAAGACCGGCTCGGGCGATACCTACACCGTCTACTTCAGCGCCAACACCCGCATCCTCAAGCAATCGGTCCAGCGCCGCGGTGAAGGCGGAGAAGGCGTCAATCCTCCGCAGCCGCTCAAGCCCGCTGACATCAAGGTAGGCGACGCCATCACCGCCATCGGCGAGGTGGATGCGAACGCCAAGTCCATCGGCGCGGTGGTCGTCCTCGAGATTGACCCCGAGCGCGCCCGGCAGATGCGTGAAATACAGGCCAACTACGGCAAAACCTGGCTGGCGGGCAAGGTCACGGCCGTGGATGGCGTCAAAGTCACCCTCCTTGGCGTCAACGACAACGCCGCCCACGCCTTTGTGGCCGACGAAAACACTACCTTCCGCAAGCGCCGCGAACCCATCACCCTGGCCGATATCCAGGTCGGCGACATGGTTCGTGTTGAAGGCGCGGTCAAAGACGGAACCTTCCTCGCAACCGCGGTCAACGTCATGGTTATACCGCCGGGAGAAACGCCTACCGTTCCCCGCGACTCCCCGCCTCCACCCCAGCCCAAATAGCCCATTCGGAAAACCACAGAGCTTCCCGGGCCACTGATCACTGACAACTGATCGCTGACAACTGTCTCTTCCCGTTCATCCCCCCATTTCCACCCCTCATCCGCTTTTGCAACCCCTCGTCCAAAACCTCGTGCTTCCCCATCAGGCCCGCGCTATCTTCAGAGATAAGAAAGAAACACTGAAAGGGAACGGCCCATGGATGAACTCGTCAACGTCGAAGCAGTCAGCCGCAGATTTCCCCTGGACAACATTCCGGCCCATCACCCGGCGCACAGTTTTGTCAGCGCCCTCTCGGACGCCAGCCTGCGCGTCTCGGCAGGCGAGTTTTTAGCCATTGCCGGCCCCAGCGGAAGCGGCAAGACCACTCTGCTGAACCTGATCGGCTGCATCGACAAGCCCACCTCCGGCCGCATCCTGGTCGACGGCGTCGATACCTCGAAGCTGAAGCCCGGCAGCATGAGCGCGCTGCGCCGCGAAAAGATCGGCTTCGTCTTTCAGACCTTCAACCTCATCCCCGTCTTCACCGCCGCCGAAAACGTCGAATATCCGCTCCTGATCCAGAGCGTCGGCAGCCGCGAGCGCCGGAAGCGCGTGGCCGAGGCCCTGGACAGTGTTGGCCTCTCCGCCCGCGCCAATCAGCGCCCCGACCTGCTCTCCGGCGGCGAGCGTCAACGTGTCGCCGTGGCCCGCGCCATCGTCCATCGGCCCGCCCTGGTGCTGGCCGACGAGCCCACCGCCAACCTCGATACGCACAACGCCACCCAGCTCATCGACCTGATGCACGGCCTCAACCGCCGCCTCGGGCTCACCTTCATCTTCTCCACGCACGACGCTCGTCTGCTCGAACACACCGAGCGCATTGTCCGTCTCACCGACGGCGAAGTGATCTCCGATACAACCATCCAGGGAGGCAGCCGTGGCTAAATTTCTTCTTCTTGCATTCAGAAACATCTTTCGCAACCGCCGCCGCACCGTGATGACCCTGTTCATGGTGGGCGGAGGCGTCGCCGGACTGCTGCTCGTCGGCGGCTTCTTTGCCCGGATGTTTTGGGGCCTCCGCGAACATACCATTAATGGCGGCCTCGGCCACATCCAGATCTTCACCGTCGATCACTTCAATCGCGACGAGGTCCGAGCCCTCGACACGGGCATCGATAACTGGCGCCAGGTGGCCGCAAGCGTCAAGACCGGCGGCCACGTGCGCGGCGTCGCCCCCCGCATCGAGTTCTACGGCATGGTCTCCAATGGTGACAAATCCTCGGTCTTCATGGGTACCGCCGTCGATCCCGTCGCCGAAAACGGACTCGGGTTTTTCCCCACTACCTTCACTTCCGGCCACGATCTCGACAGCAAATCCGGCGGCGAGGTCGAGGCGCTTATCGGCAAAGGCCTGGCCAAGTCGATGAACGTCAAGGTTGGCGATGGGTTGACGATCCTGTCCATGACCTCCGACGGCGCCCTTAACGGCGTCGATGTCGAGATCGTGGGCATTGTCGACTCCGGCATCGCTGAAATGGATGCGCGTTCTCTCCGCATCACCCTGCCCGCCGCGCAACGCCTGCTGCAAAGCGATCGCGTCACCAACCTCGTCGTCGGACTGGACAAAACCGAGAACACTGACCAGGTCGCGGCCGAACTCGCCCCCCGCCTGCGCGGCCTGCCCCAGCAGTTGGTCCTCAAAAAATGGATCGACCTGGCCACCTATTACAAGCAGGTCCGCTCCCTCATGAGCACCATCTTCGTCTTCCTGGGAGTTATCGTGTTCTTCATGGTCCTCATGTCCAGCGTAAACACGCTGCTCATGACCATGTTCGAGCGGACCCGCGAGATCGGCACCATGCTGGCCATGGGTACGCCGCGCGCATGGATTGTTGCCCTATTCATGCTCGAGGCCACTCTCATCGGCATCCTCGGCGCCCTGGTCGGCGTTCTGGCAGGTAATCTTCTCGGAGTTCTCTTGAATCACTCCAACCTCAATCTCCCGCCGCCTCCGGGATTTACGGTCCCCATGTCCTTCGAGGTTCTCCACGTGCCCAGCCTCATGGTCGGCTCCTCGCTGTTGGTCATCGTCTCGCTGGCGCTGGCATCCATCCTCCCGGCGATCCGCGCATCCCGGCTCAGAATTGCGGAGGCGCTGGCCCATGTCTAGCATCAATCGCGTACTGCGCATTTACCTGCTGCTTTTCTTCATCGGCTTTCTGCTCGCGTGCGCGCTCGTCTGCCGCGCCGCAACTCCCGACGCCGAAGCCCTGCTCAAGCGCTCCGACGAATACCGCAACGGATGGCCGTCCTATGTGCTGCGGGTCAAAATCACTCACTACGAATCCGGCAAGGCGGACGAGGACAAACTCTACGAGGTCTCGCAGAAGGGAACTGAGAAAACCTACGTCGAGTTCCTCAGTCCCCGCGAAAAGGGCCAGCACCTGCTCATGCTGGGCGACGATATGTGGGTCTATCTGCCCGACACCAGCCGCCCCATCCGCATCACGCCGCTCGAACGTCTCTCCGGCGACGCCTCCAACGGCGACGTGGCCCGCACCAACTACGCCGTCGATTACTCCGCCGTTTATCTGCGCGCGGAGAAGGTGGGCGCCGAAGATTGCTACGTCCTCGATCTCGCCGCCAAACGCAAAGGCTCGACCTATCAGCGCATCCTTTACTGGCTGCGCGTTGAAGATGCGCGCCCGGTGAGGGCCGAGTTCTATCTCACCTCCGGCAAGCACATCAAGTCCGCCACCTTCGACGAGTACGCTTCGGTCGGAGGCAAGCCCCAACTCCGCCGCTGGACCCTCTACGACGAAATTCGCCATAACTCCCACAGCGTCCTTGAGTACTCAGGCATCTCCCCCCGCGAACTGCCCGACAAACTCTTTTACCAGGGCCGGACGGACCGTTTCTGAACCATCGCCGTCCACTCACAAATGAAAGGGAACTGAGATGTTCGGAACTTGCCGCAAATTCCCGCATATCGCCGTTTTGCCTGTGCTCTTCTGCGCTTTGCTCACCACCTCCGCCGGCCGGCTTCCAGCGCAGACACAAGCTGCGGCCGCACCCGCGCAAGCTGTGTCCACCCTCACAGTTCGAGTTACGGGATTGCGAAATGCGGAAGGGAAAATTCGCCTGACTCTCTTCCGCGATTCAAATCCGGTTGAGACCCGTGAGGTTGAGATCGACGCCGCGACGTTGAGCGCCAAAACCGTATTCGAGAAGATCTCGCCAGGGGTTTACGCCGTGTCCCTGCTCCACGATGAGAACCTGACCGGAAAGATGGAGTTCGATGCCCAGGGCATTCCTCTGACTGGGTACGGCTTCTCCAACAATCCCGAAAAAAGACCGGGCAAGCCGGGCTTCGACGAGACAAATTTTCCGGTGAATCAACCGCAATGCGCTATCGAAATCAAAATGATCTATTGGTAATGGGAGCCGGGGATGTCTGAGAAAGAAACAACCCATGTTGACGAGCCGGGGCGTCTTAGTAAACTCAGAGTCCCGGCCGCTCTTCTCCTGGTCTTTTGGGCCGTGGCCTTCATGCTGTGGCGGAAGACGGGAATGATCTTCTACCTCTTCGACATCGGCTACATCGGCACGTCTCTGGGTGTGGGCACCGGGTTCTACGCTCTGCTCCCGCGCCGCAAAAAAACCATCGGCCGCCGCCTGGCCCAGTTTCTGATCGGCGTTTACATGGTTGGTTTTCTCGGATTCTTCGTTCTCCAAAACATGCAACTCGAAGGGCTCTTCTTCTTCTTGTGCACCGGCATCTTCTCGGGCGCCATCATCCACTATTCGATTGCCAAGCTCTTCGGACCGCTCATCTTCGGCCGCGGCTTTTGCGGATGGGCGTGCTGGACGGCGATGGTCCTCGACCTGCTGCCCTTCGACAAAAGCAAGGGTTGGGTTCCCGGTCCGTGGAAGTGGATGCGCTATGCGCATTTCGCGCTCAGCTTGGGCCTGGTTGCGTCTCTGGTCTTTTTCCTCGGTTACCGGCCCTGGGGACGTGCCCCACTCTGGTGGCTGCTTGCCGGCAACCTGCTTTACTACGCAGCCGGAATCCTGTTGGCTTTTCTGCTCAAGGATAATCGCGCCTTCTGTAAATACCTGTGCCCGGTCCCGGTGCTGATGAAGCTGGGCTCGCGCTTCGCGCTGCTCAAGATCTCCGGTGCCCGCGAGCGCTGCAACCAATGCATGGCGTGCGTGAAGGTCTGTCCCATGAACATTCGCATTCCCGATTACCTCGCGGCGGACCAGCGGGTGCTCTCCACCGAATGCATCCTTTGCAACACATGCGTCAGCGCATGTCCCACGAACACGCTGTCATCGTCCTGGGGCTTCGATTTGGGTGGACGGCAACTGCTGCAATTGCGCCCTCAACCCATGATGGAGAAAACTCAATGCATGACTCTGTAGGCTTGACGGAAAAACAGGAATCGGCGAATCCGGGATATGCGCGTCCCGCGCCGGTGGCGAGTTATCTGCACACGCTGGGGCTCATGGGCATCTTTGCCGCTGTCATCGCCGTCAGCTACTCGCTGCAGGGCCACGCATCCCCCAACTCCGGCCCCCCTGCGCAAGCGCAACGCAATATGATTCCCTCTTTCCTCTCCTCGCTCGCTTTTGGCTGGGGCACTCTTTATTACGTATGGGCCGGCGTGCACTGGAAGGGCGGCAATCTCTTCTGTCTCACTGGTCGCCGCTGGCAGAGCCTGCGCGATTTGCTGCGTGATCTGGCCATCGCCGCGCCCTTCTGGGTCGTATGGGAGGCTACTGCCTTCGGCGTCTGGGCCTTGCTTGGCCCCAGCCGAGCCACTGCCGCGAACGACAGCATGTTTCCTGTGCGCGGAATGATTGAGATTCCCCTCTGGATCGTCGTCTCCCTCACCGCAGGTTTTTGTGAAGAGCTTATCTTTCGCGGCTACCTGATGCGGCAATTGCATGCGCTATCCGGCAGCATCTGGCTGGCGGTCCTCGGACAGGGCATTCTCTTCGGCCTCATGCACCCCAGAGGCTGGAAGGCCATGGTGGTCATCAGCGTTCTCGGCGTGCTCTACGGCGCTCTGGCTGCGTGGAGAAAAGATCTGAAGCCGGGTATGCTGTCCCACGCATGGAGCGACTTGTGGGAGGGCTGGCTGAAACCTATTGGAGTGTTTCCATGGTGATGGCATTCAAGCCGGGTCTCCGTATTCCGGCCCTGCTGCTCCTCGCGGTCGCAACCTTCGCTGCCGCGCAGGATACCCCGCCGCCGGAGCCCCGCCATGACTTCCGTTACTCCTTCGCCGCCATCGACGACGCGACCTTCTTGAGCGACCTAACCCCGCCGCTGCCGCCGTCGGCCAGTATGTTGAAAGCCCCTTCTGTCACCCTGTTTCATAATCAGTTGCTTCTTGAGCCCTCCTTCACTCTTCGCTACCGCTCTCGCTGGAGCATCGCCGCGAGCGTGGTGGGCCTCGCCGGAACATATCACGGCCTATCTGCCGCGGACTTCGATGTTCCTCCGGGCAACCCCGCCGCGACTGCCGCTCTTGACGCCGCGCTGGAACCTTATACCGGTACGCACACCCAGTTGCTCGTGAAAGAAACCTATGCCGGCCTCTCCGCCGGAGACTTCGACTTTATGCTGGGCCGCAGAATGGTGCGCTGGGGCGTCGGTTACGCCTTCACCGCGACCGGCGTGCTCGACCCGCCCCGCGATCCCGCCAATCCCACCGACCGCCTGAATCTCAATCAGGGCCGCGACATGGTCAAGGCCGACTATGTGCGCAGACCGAACGCCTTCACCCTCGTCTGGTCCAGCGCCGCGCTCGCCCCCGCCGGCTCAAACCTGCACGACACCACCGCTTTCCGGTATAACATTCTGGTGCGTGGATTCGACACTTCGCTGATCGCCGGCGACGACCGAGGCGGAGACGCCTTTGGCGGTCTCACCTTCACCCGCGTATTCGGCCAGGCCTGGGAACTGCACGGCGAGGCCGCCTGGCGTGAGCATGAAGCGGCGCTCCTCGGCGCAAAATACACCACTACCTCCGGCATCACCTTCATCGGCGAGTTCTACACCCCGCCCAATATCCCCTACTATTGGGACGGCCTCGTCTCGCCTCTGGCCGGCCGCCAGAACTATGCGTTTTTTACCGCCTATAAGAATCGCCTTCGCGAATTGCCCGGCTGGAAGCAATGGGATATCTCCGCCGCCATCGTCGCTAACCTGAACGACCGCAGTTACACCGCCGTCTTCGACGCCAACCGGCGCTTCGGCGGCCGTTTTTCTTCCTACCTGCACCTGGAACTTCCGCGGGGCGCCAAAACCTCGGATTACGGCGCCACTCCCTACTCCGCGGCCACTTCGGTGGGAGTCCGTTTTCAGCTATGAATTCTGAGATCGATCCAACCATCGCGCCGGTCACCGCGGGCCGGAGACTCCACCTTGCCGCGACCTTTGTCAAGTTGCTGTGGATCGCGCCCACCGTAGCCCTGATCTGCCTCGCGCTTATTATCTCCATTGGCCACGTGAAGCTGTCGGAAAGCGGCGCTATTCTCGTCAGCACCTTCGTCTACTCCGTGCTGATCTCGCTGCCTTCCGCCGCGATTCTGACCCTCGTTTCGCACCGCTATTCAGAGAGATACCCGCGCCTGGTTATCCTCGTAGATTCCTTTGTCTTGTTGGGCACGGCCACATGCGGAACCTTGATCGGCGCTCTGCTCCTGCAAGTGCTCGGTGTCGTCCCACGCGGCCAATACTGGCTTGAGTTCCGATCGGACTATCCCATAAGCATCGTCATCTCACTCATCGTTGGCCTGGGCATCACTTCCTTCGAGACCTTGCGCTACAAGCTCCAGGCCGCCACGCTCGAACTGCGCACCAGGCAGGTTGAGCAGGAGCGCGCCTATAAACTGCTGGCCGAGGCCCAGCTCTCCTCGCTCGAATCCCGCATCCATCCCCACTTTCTCTTCAACACCCTCAACTCCATCGCCGCGCTCATTCCGGGCAACCCGCAGCTCGCCGAAGATACCGTCGGCAAGCTCGCCTCGCTGCTCCGCTTCTCGCTCAATGCGAACCACGCCAGCCTCGTCCCGCTCAGCCAGGAACTTAAAATCGTCCGCGACTATCTCGAAATCGAGAAGACCCGCTTCGGCCCGCGCATCCGCTATGAGATAACTGTTCCTGAAGCTCTTGCGGACGTCAAAGTGCCTCCGCTGGCTCTCCAATCCCTGGTTGAAAACTCGGTAAAGCACGTCGTCTCCCAACGCAACCAGGGCGCCACGATTCAGATCGTCGGGTCGACGGAATCCAGCCGCATTTGCCTTGAAGTCCTTGACGACGGCCCTGGCTTTTCGCCCGGCGCCATCACCCCGGAGCACGGCCTCGGCAATCTCCTCGCGCGTCTCGAACTCCTCTATGGCAGTGCCGGCCGGCTTGAAGTAACTCGCGAAAACGAAATGACAGCCGTCCGCCTGTCTTTCCCCGCATAATTGATATGCCCATGGAAACAGCTCCGCTTCGCGCCTATCTCGTTGATGACGAACCGCTCGCCATCGAGCGCCTGGCGCGGCTGCTCGGCGGCTTCGACTCGCTCCGCGTCGTGGGCAGCGCAACCGACCCCGCTCAAGCCCTCGTTTATCTCAACAGCGAATCCGGCAAATCCATCGACGTCCTCTTCCTCGATATCCAGATGCCCGGCCTCAACGGCTTTGAGCTCCTCTCTCAACTCGCGGAGCAGCCCTTCGTCATCTTCACCACCGCCTACGACGAATATGCGCTCAAAGCCTTCGAGGTCAACTCCATCGACTACCTGGTCAAGCCCATCGAAACCGCGCAACTGGCGCGCGCCCTCAAAAAGCTCGACCGCCTGCAGCCCGTCGTACGGCCAGACTGGCAACACAATCCCGATCTGCCCATCCTTCTAAAGGAACTCGCCGCATCGCTCCGCCCCCGGCAGCCCGATTACCCGCGCCGCATCGCCTCGCGCGTCGGCGAGCGCATCTCGTTTCTTGACCTCGATTCAGTAACTCATTTCATCGCCCAGGACAAGCTCACCTACGCCATCGTCGACGGCCGCCGCCACTGTGTCGATCAGACCATCGCCGAACTCGAGCGCCGCCTTGACCCCGCAAAGTTTCTCCGCATCCACCGCTCCGCGCTCGTCAATGTGGACTGCATCCACGAGGTGAACTCCTGGTTCGCAGGCAAGGTCGTCCTCTCCCTCAAAGATCCCCAGCGCACGCAGATTCCCGTCGCCCGCGACCGCGTCCGCTCTCTCAAATCCCGCTTGGGAATCTGAACGGCTTGCTTCTGTCGCGCATCCCGGCCGGCGGCGTGCGGCCCCTCACGAGGCGATGTGCAGCGCCGCCTCTGCCCACACCACAGCCTCCCCATAACACCGCATCAACTCCTCCGGGTTCAGGCCATAGGACTGTGCGATCGCATCGCACATCACCCAGTCTCCACGCTCGTTGCACTCCACCCAGCGCAACAGGCTGCTCTCCAGGCTCGCCATGCCCAGCAACGCTTCGCGAATCTTCCCCCGCAAGGGCAGCGCCGGCGCCAGGTCCGACATGGGGACGCGCAGCATCGCCGGCAGCAGGCTCAACAGCCCCAGCAGGTACTGCTCCGCCTGCACCAGCGCGCAAAGCCCGGCGGCCAGTTCGCAAAAGCTGCCTCGCACAAAGGCCATCCGCAGAATCTCCGGCGGCCGATTGGCGTTCAACTCGCTGGCGATAGCCAGCGTCGCGATGCGCCGGAACGCTTCCTCGCCCACCAGAACCAGCGCCGCCTCGATCGAGCGTACCTCCTGGTGAACCGCGCACACCGGCGAGTTCACCAGACGCAGCAACCGGTAGGTAAGCGAGGCATCCCGCTTCACCAGCCGCCCCAGCTTGCGCATGTCGATCGAATCGCTCTGCAGAAGTTGCAGAATCTCTATATAGGAGAGCTGGTTTGCGGGAATCTTCCGGTTCTTGAGCAATATCGGACGGCAAAAATAGTACCCCTGAAACAGCGTGAAGCCCTCCGCGCATGCCTGCTGGTTGTCTTCCTGCGTCTCCACCTTTTCCGCAACCAGCGCCACCGTCACGCCAGCCAGCCGCCGCCGCAGTGACTCCCGCCCCGCCGCGTCCAGCAGGGTGAAATCCACCTTGATGTAGTCGGCCAGCTCCACCAGCGGCTCCAGATTCGGCTTCCAGACAAAGTCGTCCAGTGCCAGCCGGAATCCCATCGCTTTCGCCTTGCGGCACGCCGCAATCAAGCCCGGCGTCGGCTCCAGCGTCTCCAGTATCTCCAGAACCGTCATGCTCGGCGGAAGCACATTCACCAGTTGCCCCATCAGAGCCTCCCTGGTGCAGTTCACAAACGCCGGCATCCCGGCCGTCAACCTCTCCAGCCCGAAGATCACCGCATTGTCCAGCATGGTGCGGGTGGCCATATCGCCATCCCCGCGGAAACCCGCCTCCGGTCCGGCACGGAACAGCAGTTCGTACGCGTGCACCCGGCCGCGCAGGTCCATGATTGGCTGCCGCGCCACATACCGCAGTCCACCCGCCAACTCGGGCAGTGCTGCTTCGAGACTGTTGGCCGCTATCGCCTGTACCGCCATGCAAACCTTCCGTAACGCTTATCGGTTGGCCGCTGGCATCGCTTGAAAAATGCTCGTCTCCGCGACAGTCTCCCCGCCGCGTTCCCAGTCCCGCGCTCACCCGCCCATGAACATGCCGCCGTTCACGTCCAGCACGTGCCCGGTAATGTAGGCCGCCGCATCCGAGGCCAGGAACCTGACCACCTGCGCTACGTCCAGGTCCGTCCCCCGCCGGCCCAGCGGAATCGTGGCCAGCATCGCCGCGCTCACCTTCTCGTCCAGCACCGCCGTCATCGGCGTCTCGATGTAACCCGGTGCCACGGCGTTCACGGTAATCCCCCGCGACGCCACCTCGCGCGCCAGCGACTTCGTCAGTCCGATCAGCCCGGCCTTCGAGGCCGCATAGTTCACCTGGCCCACCTGGCCGGCGCGGCCTACCACGCTGGCCATGTTCACGATCCGCCCCCAGCGGTTCTTGATCATCGGCCTAAGCAGGGCCTGCGTCAGAAGAAATGGGCCGGTCAGGTTGATGGCCAGCACCAGATCCCAGTCCGCCCGCTTCATCGCCATCATCAGCCCGTCGCGCGTGATGCCGGCGTTGTTCACCAGAATCTCCACCTTGCCGAACCGTTCCAGCACCGCCTTCGCCCCGGCCTCGATCGACTCCTGGCTCGACACATCCAGCCGAAACGCCGCCGCCTGGCCGCCGGCCGCCTCAATCTCCGCCGCCACCTCGGCCAGTTTGACCTCGTTGATGTCCGTCACCGCCAGCGTGGCCCCGGCCCGCGCCAACTCCAGCGCGCACGCCCGTCCAATCCCCTGCGAAGCCCCGGTTACCAGCGCAATTCTTCCCTGCAAATCCGCCATATCTTCCTCGTGACCTCCTGCGCGCACATCTCCGCGCCCTTTCGTCCCTCATTATAAGTGGGCAAGTGTCAAGACAGTCCAGCTTGCAACAGACTCCCTACGAGGATGAAACGCGCCGCCGGCGTGACGGAACCGCCGGCAACAGCGGAGCGGTGATCCGCTCATACAAAGCGAAGAGGTATTCAACGCGGGTGCGATCATTAGGGAATGCTTCTGGTCGATAGCACCGCTCAACCGCGCGGTCTAGCCGTTGATGTGCGTGCACAAGAGTAGGAGGCATGAAAACGGGATCGTAGAGTGCGGCAAGACTGCTACTGGCAGACTCGGCGCGAGCATCGAGAACGGCTTGCGCAGCATCCTCTACCCGCTCCCGTTGGGCCTTGGTAGGCTTCTCCGGCCAGGGGAAATTGTTATAAACTAGCGTATTTGAATAGCGAAAATCAGATTTCAGTCGTCCAGCCACAAGTTTGACCCAAGCCATATGCATAGAAGAGCTAAGGAAGCCAAAATGGTAAAGACCAGCGTCAGGAAGTGCGGTACAGCTATCGTGAAGAATGTATTGAGGCTCCAGGTATCCGCAAGGAATATATCTTCTCGTTTCCGAGGAGTGTCTTGGGATGCAGACATAGCGCGATTGCGGTTGGCGTATCTCCGCAAATAGATACGGTGTAAACGCCAGCACATTGGTTGCTGACTTTTTGCTCTTTTCTCTGAACTTTTTGCATCCTTCGATTCGTTCTACAAGACCGGGCGAAAGCTTAAGGTCAGATGGGTTGGCGTCCACCAGCCAGAGACACCACCTCGGTTGATTATTGAGATACTCTTCCGCGCAGATCAGTGGCCGGATGTACTTTCGGGCACGGGGGTTTTCGCGCACGAAATCCTCTCGCTCCGCGTCTTCCAGAATCAGGAATCCTCCATCTGCAGGCTTATTGCCATACAGGCATTCCGGCACGGGTGAAATGGGACTTGACCGCTTAAGCAAAGTGACATTGCCGCCTTCAACAAGATATGGGCTGATGTTCAATGCGCGAGAGGATGTAGTTTTTCCATCGTCGTTATGAAAAATAACCTTCTCATCCCGAGCTTTCTCCGCAAAGCCGATAATTACTACGTGGACATGGGCGCGTCCCCGTGCTTCGCTCGTCCATTCAAAAGTCTGGTAAGCAAAATTGATAGATAGTTGAAAGTTTGAAAACAGGTAATTCCAAAGAATTCCTGGTTGCTCTCCCTGAGCAATGGAATTCGTTGATACGAAAGCAACTTCAATCTTAGTTCGGCAGATGTACTTGGCTGCCTTGAGGTACCATGCGGTAACGTAGTCCAGAACCCCGCCTCCGGGGATGTTTCCCGCCTCGCGGAGGACACGCAGCATATCATCTTTTTGGCCACCATCCATAAGACTCTTGCCTACAAAAGGAGGATTGCCGAGCACGAATGAGCACTCCGCTGGCGGGAGCAGGTCGCTCCATTCCATTCTGAGGGCGTTGCCATGATGAATGTGTGGGCTGTTGCGGAGAGGAAGGCGCAGGAACGGCTGGCTGAATGTCTCGTGAATGAGCATATTCATCTGGTGATCCATGAGCCATAGAGCGACTTCCGCGATGCGCGCCGGCCATTCCTCAATCTCAATGCCGTAGAACTGGTTGACATCGATTGTGGAGAGTCGGGAGACTTCATCCATAGTGAGCGCCTGTTGTGTACCGTGTTGCTCACGAAGGATGTCAAGCTCCAGTGCGCGGAGTTCTCGGTAGGAAATCACAAGAAAGTTGCCGCAGCCGCAAGCGGGATCGAGGAATTTTAGGCGCGATAGGCGGCCGCGAAGCTCGTCTAGGCGAGCATCGCGGCGAGTGGATCTGTCAGCTTGGGCCGCAGAGAACTCCGCGCGAAGATTATCGAGGAAAAGAGGCTTGATGACCTTGAGGATATCGCGCTCGCTGGTGTAATGCCCGCCGATGTGGCGGCGCTCCTCCGGCGTCATGACCTCCTGAAACAACGCGCCGAAGATGGCGGGTGATATGCGGGACCAGTCGAAGCGGCAGCATCTGAGCAGTGCGTTTCGCATCTCCGCATTGAATGATGCAAATCGCAAGTGCTCTGCGAAGAGTTGTCCGTCGACATAAGGAAATGTGGTCAGCGATTCATCGAGGTTACGCTGGCGTTCCACCTCTGGTGTGTTGAGAGTTTCAAAGAGTTCCGCCAGGCGAGCGCCCAGGTCCGTGCCGTCGCGCTGGGTGCGGTTCTCAAGGTAAAGCTGGAATGCGCTCGGCTCGAAGATGCCCGTGTCATCTGAAAACAGACAGAACAGTATACGAACCAGGAATCTTTCAAGATCGTGCCCCTTATATCCTCCCTCCTTGAGAGCATCATGCAGATTCTTCATCAGCTCGACGGCGTCGAGGTTTGCCGGGTCCTGCTCGGTAAAGCGGTGCAATTTGTATCCGGGGATGAATGCAAATGCCCCAAGATTACGATGCAGCTCGCCGAGAGGGAACTCTAAACGGTGGAAGTACAGACCATGAAAAAGCGGAAGATTTTCCTCGTCTTCCGGCTCAAGGTCGTAGAGAGCAATGTGACGGAAATCCGAGAGAAGAACATAGCGCGGGATTTCTTCATGCCTACCAGTGTCCAGGAGGTCGCGGATATATGCGAAGGCCTGGCTCTCAGCCGCAGCCAAACTGTGCCCTGCGGATTTGTGCTCCACGAGCAACTTGCCGGGCCAAAGAAGATCAATGAAGCCAGTTGTCCCGGTGAGACGGTGAACTGGCTCCTCAAAAGCCGCGACAGTACGTCGGGATATGCCAAAAACATCGAAGAACTCATTCCAGAATGTCTGCTTGTCCGCCTGCTCGCGTGTGGCATCGCTCCAACTACGCGAGAAGGAGAGCGCACGATGGCGGATTTCATTCCAAGAAATATTCGGCATTACAGTTCATCATAGTATCTGTCCGTCTTTCGTAGGCACGCTGGACATGATTGGTAACGGATATGGGCGTGAGCGCCAGGTTTCTTGGGAACCGAGCTTGAGGCATATGGGTCGAAAGCTCGGCCTCTACCCCGACGGCGTCGCCGCCACCGTCACCGGCCGCGCCACCAGCGCCGGACGCACCAACTCCGCAGGCCAAACATACACCGCCAGCCGGCGCGAGTAGTGCAGCACCGGCTCCCGGTCCGGCAGCTCTATCCCCATCACCGCGGCCAGGTCGTTGCGCTCGATATCCGCCTCCGCCTCTTCCAGCGGCCACGAAACGTGGTGCATATTCGCCCGGATCGGCTGTCCCGCCCGGTTTTTTGAAAACAGGCAGTGGCGCTCCGTAAGGAAATACTCCAGCGACCCGCTCCGCCTCTCCGCCAGACTCCGCGTCGGCCCAAGCCCCCGGTAGCGCGCCTTGAACACCACCGGCCGGCTGCTCCAATGCCGCCGGCTATAGAATTCAAACTCCCGCTCCGACCTCTGCTCCAGCCGCATTTCCGCCCAGTGATACGGCAGGTGAAAGAAAGTTCGCGCCGCAGCCACCGCCAGCAGGTTGCTGGCATCCAGCGAAAAGCAATACACGCCCTGTGTTCCTGTGTATGGGTCCAGGACGTAGGTGCGCAGATTCAGATCGGGGAAGCTGCGCACTCCGGGGATCGGCGGCACGCCGCGGATCTTGATCCGGTCCAGCCAGAAGGGAACAATCCCCACCCACGCCGACCCCTGAAACGTGTCCACTTGCAAGCCTTCGGGCACCAGTGGCGCCAGCGACGACGCCGGAACCGGCCAGTGCGCAAACAACAGGTCGTTCCACCGCTGCGTCATCCGCCAGCGGCCCGAGGGCAATGGCCGTGGCTTGTGGGATGTCCGTACCAGATACTCCTGCATGGACGACTCCTGCTGGACTA
>Ga0209039_10001256_pt1 | contig 24158 bp, 15 predicted proteins | sample BogFormECP12_OM1_FD_188238 | JGI IMG/M metagenome (GOLD analysis project Ga0209039, IMG submission 188238) | Bog forest soil microbial communities from Calvert Island, British Columbia, Canada - ECP12_OM1 (SPAdes) (version 2) | ecosystem: Environmental > Aquatic > Freshwater > Wetlands > Bog ... | reverse complement strand
TCGGTCCTCAACCAACCTCTGGGAGCCAAGCGGTGGAAAACACGGCAGGGGAGTTTTGTGGCTTGACAACGCCTTCGCTCTTATCGAGGGGCACCCGGCCCGGTATCAAACGGTCCACCCAGAAGTTCATGGCATGGCAGCGGCCCGGGCAGAACCTGTGTGTGCGGATGATTCAATCCTGCTTGGTAATCGCGGCAATCAAATTAGGCTTTCCGAATAGGGATGGGCTAGAGAAGTCTTTGCGCCAAGGTGATGACAAGACCAAGTCGTGACGTGCTGGCGTCCGGAAACAACCGGAGGTTACAAAAAGTTCTTCATCCAAGCCTGCTCGGTCGAGGGAGCCGACGCCGTCATTTAATCAGCCTGGATGCCAGAAGAATCCACGCTTCTCAGAAGAGAGGACAAGTCTTTTTTCTTGACACCCCTTTTATAGAACCCTTCGGGGTTGAACGGTTCGAGAAAACGGAAACACCGGGAGATTCGCTCTACAGCGAGTGCTGCAAGAAAAAGAGTTGAGAATCAGGGCCACCCGCCACTCGATATTTTCTCGACTTCAAGGCTAAAGCGCAGGACACAAAGTGAACAATACGCAGCTTACGGATCGCGAAAAGAAGATTGTGGAGTTGGTCAAGCAAGGGCTCACACACGAACAGGTCGCCGAAGAAATGAGCGAACCGGGGCGAAATCTCTGCGAGAGAATGGTTCGTTCCTACCTTGGCGGAATTGCTGTAAAACTAGGCTTCACGAACAGACCACAACTTGAAAAGTCTTTGCGCCAGGGGTCAGAGAAGGCCAAGCCTTGACGTGATGGCTTACGGCGCTGCGTGGACGTCACCCACTGTTGAACGTCCAAGTCTACTTGGTCGAGGGAGCCGACGCCGTCATCTAATCAGCCTTCGGTCCTCAACCAACTCTGGGAGCCACGCGGTGAGAAAAACACGGCACAGGCATTTTGTGCCTTGACAACGCCTTCGCTCTTATCGAGGGGCACCCGGCTAGTTTGGAGTTTGAGGATGAGCCGCCGGGCGTTGCCTCATTGTGTCTCTTATAACGAATAGTGACAACTACGATATATGATAACCACTCTGTAACATAACAAGATTATCAAAAAACTTCCCGTCTGTGCGCCTGCCTCGTCCCCCTCCGTCCAGTGTCTCACTTTACGTTCGGACCACCCGTACGACCTGAGTCGGCTCTCCGCGTCCAGAGCTTTTCGATTCGCTCCCATAAGAGGAAGCAAATTGCTGCCGCTAAAGCGAACGGTATCATAACTGAATTGTTTATCCTCACCATTCCATGACTTTCCGCGATCAGGACTACAGCTGCAAAACATCCCGAGATTACGACAGGGGCCGGTGGGTCTTTCACTCTGAGCGCCCTCAGTGCGAGTAGAAAACCCCAGATGGCTATTGTCCACGGGTCAGGGTCCATCCCGGGAGGCTCGAACACGTCTATCGGGGAGCCATGCCACGGAACTCTAGCCAGTTCCTTAAAGCAGAGGATTGCCGCTACGACGAGCACCACTTTGCCGAACTTCATGATGGGCCGCTCCTATGATCAGCCGTTGTCGTCCCGTGGCCCTACTTATCCCCCAATGCGTCAATTAGCTCGACGGCGGCCACATGGAGCTCGACGGAGAGTTTTAATCCTTCATATTCTTGCGCCCCGGGAACGAAGAGCGCGCCAACCTCAGCCGCCTTGAACACATAGCCCCATGGATGCGCACGGGCGTCGGCTGCCACGGTTCCGGGAAATCGAGCCAGTGTCCCCCTGGTGTCGTCAGAGTGGCCCTGGAACATCCCGACGTACTGGGTACCGAACGTCTTCATGGCGTCACGCGTGGTCAATTCTCCTGAAGCGCTAATCGGTTGAGTTGTGGCCTGGCCGTTCGGGGCTATGGTCAATGCTTTCCCCTCGGTCTTATAGTGCCCGCTAGTCATGTTTCCCGCCTGATCAAAAGTATACGTCTGCGTTGTGGTTGTGTTCGTCATGGTTATGGAGCCGTCATCGTTCGGCTTTACGCTCGGGTCGGTGCTGGTCACCGTGACGGTTGTGACGCCACTGGCGTCCGTATTCTGAGAGCAGCCAGAGGTCTGCGCGCAAAGGTTCAAGGGTCCGTTCTGCACCGATTGCTGCTGCGGGTCGTTGCATGAGGTACTGCCATTTCCACAACTCCCTCCTGAAGAGGTGTGCCCGTCGAGGTCCGCGAAAGATTCAGGGTCGTCAGCGACCATTGAGTAGAGGTTGAGGGTTTGCGGGTTGGTGAGGTTGGCATAGGGGACCGGAACGGGGACGTTGGACCAATCAGCGCTGAGCCAGCGGCCGAAGCGGTTGGAATAATAGCGGGCGCCGAAGTCGTCGTTGCCGGTTTCGGTGTCGCGTTCCTTGCCTTCGAACTTGTAGTTATTTTATGTACAGGAATTTGTGTACGGGCGCTCGCCGCCGAAGGGATAGAAGTCCGCGTCGTAGCAGACCGCGCCGGTGTTGTTGGTGACGACGCGGGAGGTGCCGAGTGAGTCTTCTACATAAAACTGCGCAGTGCTGCCGGCGGGGAGCAGAGCGACGCGCTTGCCGCCGAAGAAGACGTACTCGTTTGGATTGTTACCCGAGGCGTCGGTTTCGGCAAGGATTTCGCTGCCCGCGCCATACCAATAGAGTTTGCCGTTGGATTTGGAGACGCGGCGGCCGTCGCCGTCGTAAAGGTAGTTCACGCCCGCGGCGGATTTGAGCTGGCTTTCGGCGTTCCAGCCGTACGTGTAGCCAGCTTCGCTGGTGGCGTTGCCGGAAGCGTCGTAAGCGAATGCGGAGATGTGGTTGCTGCCGTCAACGGTGGCGGTGTGGAGGTGGTGGAAGATTGCAGCCATTACGATTGCAGCTTAGCGTAAAAGCTCGAACGGCAACATCTAAGAAAAGAATGTCCCACCCTTGCAAGAACCAAACCCGCAAGGATGGGCCACCCGGAGTCATCTTGGCATCTTAAAGATGCGCCACCCACCTGCACACGACTACCAGGTTGCGGCATTGCAAGCGGAGGCGGTGAGAAGTACAGTAGCGGTCTGCCGGGAAATGGATGCGGAAGACCCGGCAAAGTGCGCGGTGTTGCTCTTCCACCCCAGTCAACCGAGCGCGAATTCCGTACTCAGGTGTACGGCGACTTGATGGTGCAGTGGAACCCCGAGGCAGGGGAGCGGGTAGGATTATCTGGGTGCGTAGTTGGGAAGTGGAGGTGAGTCCCATGTTTCTGGACTTTTATGGGCTGCGGGAGCAGCCGTTTGGCGTGACGCCGGACCCGGCATATCTCTACCCGAGCCACACGCACTGTGAGGCGCTGGACTCGCTGACCGAGGCGATCCTGGGCGACCGGGGATTCCTGGCGCTGATCGCGGAGCCGGGCATGGGCAAGACGACGCTGCTGTATCAACTGCTGGAGGGACTGCGGGACACGGCGCGCGCCGCATTCCTGTTCCAGACGCAGTGCAATTCCCGCGAATTCTTCCAATACCTTCTGAGCGAGTTGGGAGTCGATGCAGCGGACATGGGCCTGGTGGCCATGCACAACAAGCTGAATAAGATTCTGTTTGCCGAGATGCTTGCGGGCAAGCGATTTGTGCTGATCGTGGATGAGGCGCAAAACCTGGATGAGCCGGTGCTGGAAACGATCCGGCTGCTTTCGAACTTCGAGACGCCGCACAGCAAACTGCTGCAAATCGTTCTGGCAGGGCAACCGCAATTGGGAGAGAAACTCCGCCAGAAGCAGATGGCGCAACTGCTGCAGCGCATAACGATGGTGCAACATCTGGAAGCGTTGACGCCGGAAGAGACCGCGGGTTATGTGAGGCACCGGCTGAAAGTGGCAGGGTATTGCGGTGAAGAGTTGTTTGAGGCGGAGGCGTTGGCGCTGGTGGCCGAGAGAAGCGAGGGGATTCCGAGAAACATCAACAAGATCTGCTTCCGGGCTTTGCTGGAAGCGTATGCCAGAGGGCGGCATACGGTGTCTGCAGAGATCATCGAGAAAGCGGCGCGAAAGCTGGAGATTGTGAATGCCGATCGCCGCGTGACGGCACCAGCCCCAATGAAGGCGGAGATGCCCGTCTCGACGCCGCTGATGGCCCAAGTAACAGCACCGATGCCAATGGATGTTTGCGGGCGAAAGGAAGCTGCGGCTGGTGTGGAGGCAGCAGCGACGCCAGGGATTACGTACAAGCAGGTGGCGGGGTGGGGCCTGCCTCGCTGGGGAGTTTGGGCGGGCGGTGTGGTTGGTGTACTGCTGTCGGCAAGCCTGGCCATGCCGCGAAACGTGCTGCCGGAAATGATGCAGGCCATGCGCAATCAAGTGGCGGCAACGAAGAGTCTGATCGAACGCAAGATGGGAAACGAGGAGAGGCAAATAACGGAGGCTCAGGTGTCGGCGGCGAGCGGTAAATCCGGCGGACCAGGGACGAGCCATAGCAGCATGCCATACGTCACCGCGATCCAAACATCGGGGACGGAGAGCGATGCACGGGTGGTGGTGATGCTGGATGATGCGGTGCAGTATGAGTCTGCGCGCATTGGTTCGCCCGACCGCATTTACTTTGATCTGTACAAGGCGCAACTGAGCCCGTTGGTCAGCCAGAAGACATTGGCCAGCGAAGGCGGGCTACTGAAGTGGGTGCGGGCTGCGCAGAATAAAGATGAAGTGGTCCGGCTGGTGCTGGATGCGGATGGCGCGAAGGAGTATTCGGCACAACTGCTGACGGACCCATACCGGCTGGTGATCGATGTTCACGGGCAACTCGGGGCCGGGGCGAAGGATGGTGGGGGATTGGAAGCGGGGCTGCACAACGTGGCGGATGCGCCCCCGAAAGGTAATGGCAGCCAAGGGAGTTTTCACTCACTGGCGCGGGAATTGGGGTTGAAGATCAACCGCATCGCGATTGATCCGGGCCACGGGGGGTACGACACGGGAACGAAGGGGCCACATGGCCTGCTGGAGAAGGACCTTTGCCTGGATGTGGCATTGCGGCTGGGCCAACTGATCGAAGAGAACCTTGCGGACACGGAAGTGGTGTACACAAGAAAGGACGACAGGCATGTGCCGCTGGAAGAGCGCACGGCGATCGCCAATGGCGCCAACGCGGACCTGTTTATATCGATTCACGCGAATTCCAGCGAGAGCCGCGAAACGCGCGGAGTCGAAACGTACTACCTGAGCCTGGGAGGTTCGCCGGAGGCCAGGGAACTTGCAACGCGGGAGAACGCGCTGGCGGGAAGTTCGCTGCACGATCTTGGGGAGCTGATCAAGAAGATTACGCGCAACGAGAAGATCGCGGAATCGAGACTGCTTGCTGCGGACATCCAGAACACACTTTCGCAGGGGCTGCAACTGGTGAGCCGGCGAGAGACGAATCGCGGCGTGAAACAAGCACCCTTCGTGGTGTTGACCGGCGCCAACATGCCCGCGGTGCTTTCGGAGATTTCGTTTGTGAGCAATGCGAGCGACGAAAAGCTGCTGCAAGAGAGCGGGCAGAGGCAGCGGGTTGCCGAGGGCCTGTACCGGGGGATTGCGGCGTATCTGGAGAGCTTGCACAGCTTGCAACCCACTCAGCAGAAACTTGTGAGTGAAAATCGTCCCAGCGCCTCATGGGGATTTGCCACATCCACTGTCGGCGGTGCGGGAAACCGGCGCTAAATCTCTTTCGAGACTGCTAGCGTACATTGACGCTGGATTTGCCCGGTGCCCGTGATGCGCGTCAGGAACGCACGGCCGGCTTGCGCACGGAGATCACCGAAGCCGTATAACGGTCGCCCCGCAGCAGCGAGACGCTATATTCGATGGGCACATTTTGTTCGTCGTAGGTCGTTTCCTTAATAATGAGCAATGGGCTTCCCACCTGCGCTTCGAGTTCGCGCGCTTCTTCCACGCCGGCATTCACAGCTCCAATTAGCTCTTCAGCCCACTGCAATTTACGATTATAAACATGCTCGAAGACGTAATAGAGTGACTGCTTTTCCAAGTCCTGCTTCTCTATGCCTGCAAAGAGTCTGGCAGGAAGAAAGCTCGTGACGACGGCGACAGGTTCTCCATTTACGAATCGCAGCCGCCGCGCACAATAAACGCGCTCGCCGGGCGTGAGCTTCAGGGCTTGCGCGACATCCAATTCCGGACTGCCAACCTCCATGCACAGGAGTTTTGCGGAAGGATGAAGACCGCGCCTGCGCATCTCCTCGCTAAATCCCCGTAACTGCTGGAAGTTCCAGGGGACGCGCCCGGATCCGATGACGGGGCGTTTCCCCTTGGCGATTACGAGGATGCCTTCCGCACGAAGCTTCTGAAACGCCTGGCGAACGGGCATTTTGCTGATGGCAAGGAGCCGGGCGATTTCGCCTTCGGAGCAGAACGTCTGGCCTTGTTTCAGCTTGTCCCTTTCCACCAGGGCGCGAATCTGATCGACGATTTGCTGGTAGTAGGGAGTAAAACTGTGGTTGTCGAGGGCGAGTTGTAGTTTATCGACGGGAATGGGAAGGTAAGAGGAACGCGTGGTGGTCACAGAGAGGCCTCCGAGAGAACAGCACCTAGATACATAATATACTATGTGCCTATCATTCTTGGAACTTGGACTACACGGTTCGGAGGAGGTGTAGAAGCTTCTGGATATTAATATAACATGCGTATTTACAATACTATATGGAATGTATCGAATTGTACCCCTTTGCCTGGCGGCAATACGAAGATTTCTCTTGACACCATATACACATATGTAGTTCAAGCGGCGTATTGGGGTTGAAGTTTGCGCTCGGAGACACAACATATGCGTTTATTGAAGGCTGTACGCTCCCTTTGGATCGTTTCTCGTTCGACCTTATTACTGGCCTTGCTGCTGACTTTCACGGCGGCAGCGCCTATTTTCGCCCAGGTGGAGTCGGGGAAGGTGCTCGGCGAAGTGCTGGACAGCAGCGGAGCAGCAATTAAAGGGGCTGAAGTTACCGTCACCAATGTGGACACGGGTGTGACACACAAAGTAGCCACGGGAAACAGCGGGGAATACGCCGTGATGGAACTGCAACCGGGTAACTACACGGTAAGCGTGGAACAGGCAGGGTTCAAGAAAACAGTGCAGCCGGCGTTCAGGCTGGATATCAACCAAGTAGTCCGCGTCGATGTGACGCTAGTGCCCGGCATGGTGTCAGAACACATCGAAGTATCCGCCGTCGAACCGCTCATGGAATCGCAGACCTCTGCCACGGGTCAGGTCATTGAAGAGACGCAGGTGCATGATCTTCCGTTAAACGGACGCGATTTCGTGCAACTTGCCTATCTCAGCCCGGGGGTCAATCAAGGCGAGATCGGCGCTGTGCAGCAAGGTGGAATCCCGGAGAACGAGCGGGGCAACGGGTCCATTCACGTGAATGGGCTGATGGCGACCAACAACAATTTCCTGCTCAACGGCTTCGACAACAACGAGCAGCAGATCGGTTTCGAGGTGCTGGAGCCGCCGGTGGAAGCCATTGATGAATTCAAGGTGCAGACCAGCAACTTCGGAGCGGACATCGGCAAAGGCGGAGCGGTTGTAAACGTGGTGATCAAGTCTGGCACGAACAATTTTCACGGCAGCGCTTTCGAGTTTCTGCGCAATTCGTACATGGACGCCAAGAATTTCTTTGACGACCCGAACTCACCCATAGCGCCATTCAAGCAGAATCAGTTTGGCGGCACGCTCGGCGGTCCAATTCTCAGGAACAAGACCTTCTTCTTCGTGGACTATCAGGGCACGAGGGTTCGCGAGTCGCAGACGTTTATCTCCACGGTACCGACCGGTGCCGAGCGCGCGGGTGATTTCTCTGACCTGCTGGGCACTGATTCAAAAGGCAATGTCACCGGCCAGATTTTCGATCCGCTGACGACAAACCTCAACCCCAATGACCCCAACTACAATCAACGGACGGCCTTCCCGGGGAACATCGTCCCTCCGTGCGTGGGTTCCACCCGCCTAAGCGCGACGGGCGGGAGCTGCCTGGACCCCGCGGCGCTGAATGTGATGAATCTATTCCCGCAGCCGAACATTGCGGGGGCGGGCAACGCCAATAATTACCTGTACAACCCGGTTGCCAGTAACAGTCAGGACTCGTTTGATATTCGTGTGGATCACCAGTGGCGCTCCGACAGCATCTCCGGGACATTCAGCTTTGGCAATGTCGATTCCATTCATCCGGACCCATTCCCGGGCAAGGCAGGGGGAGGTTCCTTTTCCGGGAACATTCACAACAGGGCGTACGTCGCGGGAATCAATGATGTGCACTCCTTTTCGTCCACAAAGATCAATGACTTTAAGATTGGCTATACGCGGTACACGGTGAACGCTATCCCCTTCTTTGCCAACGAAGCCCTGGCCACGGAATTGGGCATCCCTGGAATCAATATTTCCGGAAATCCCAACACGGGCGGCATGCCGAATATCATGATTTCGGGATACAGTGCACTGGGAAATCAGGATTGGTTCCCCGAAATCCTCAAGGAAAACAACTACCAGCTGAAGGATTCCTTCACGTGGACCCATGGGCGCCACTCATTCAAGGTTGGAGGAGATGTCATCCGGCGCCAGCATGGTTTCTTCCAGACCCAGAACCCGCGGGGCGATTTCACGTTTGACCAACTATTCACGGAGGATCTAACGTTCCAACCGACGACAACCACCCCGAATAATCCCAATCCTGGCAGTTCGTTGGCAAGTTTCCTGATTGGCAATCCCAGCTATTCCTTCCGCGACGGACTTGCCGGCTCGTTTGGGATGAGTTGGTGGGAAGTCAGCACGTACTTCATGGACGATTTCCGAGTTTCGCCCAAGCTCACGCTGAACCTGGGGCTGCGATACGACATTTACACTCCGATGGTCGAGGAGCACAACCGCATTGCGAATTTCGATTTTGCCACGGGCGAGTTCGTCGCGCCGAGCATGTCCGGGGTGAGCGATACCGGCAATGTGCAGACAAACCATAAGAACTTCGCTCCACGCATCGGATTTGCGTACACGCCGTTCAGCGACTTAAAAACCATCCTGCGCGGCGGGTATGGGATTTTCTACAGTCTGCAGGCGGATCAGAATGATGCGGAACTGGCATACAATCCCACCGGTCTGTTTGGCAATCAAACCATTCAGTTCAATGCCAATTCCATTCCGAACCTGCAACTCTCCTCGGGTTTCGCTACGCCTTCCGATCCATCCGGCGGCCTGCCACCTTCCAGTTTGAGCAATCCCAGTGGCCGAGCCAGCGCCATCCTGTTTCACAATCCCACGCCATCCATCCAGGAATGGAACCTGAACGTGGAGCGGCAGCTTGCCAAGGACACGATTCTGCAAGTGGCCTACGTCGGCGTGCATGGCGTCCACCTGACCTACCTGCGCAATCTGAACCAAGCGCTCCAGCCGCTGGATTCCAATTTCGAAGTATGTCCGACCTTGAGCGATCCCTACTGTGGGGACGGCCTAGGCTCGAATTATGGCAGGCCGTACTACAGCACGGTCCCGCAAATTGGCGCGATTCGCACATCCGCGAATGACGCCAGCATGATTTCCCACAGCTTGCAGGTCCGCTTCGAGAAGAGGTTCTCCGCAGGATGGACCATGCTGGCGGGTTACACGTTCCAACACAGCATCGGCGTCGCCGACGAAGATGAAGTCGTTGGCCCTGAGCCGCAGAACACCTACAACATGCGAGCGGAGCGCGGTAACGTCAGCCCCGATTTCCGCCACCAATTCACCGCGGCGTGGACCTACGAATTGCCGTTCGGCACTGGCAAGCGCTACTTCAATTCCGATGGCCCAGTCCGTTGGATCGCCGGTGGTTGGCAACTGAATGGAATTATCACCATGTATTCGGGCCAAGCCGTCACGCCGCTGCTTTCCTATGACGACACCAACACCGGCTCCGGCGGAGCGCGCCCCGACGTTTACGGGAATCCCTACGCATTCACGAACGCAACAGGAGCCGGGTGCCCCACGAATTCGCAGACGCTGCAATGCTGGTACAATCCCTCGGTCTTCGCGTACCCTGCTTTGGCCCCGGGCCAGTCGATCGCGCACGTGTATGGCAATGCCGGCCCCGGAAGCCTTCGTGGCCCGGCGCAGTACAACGTGGATTTTTCTGCATTTAAAGAGTTTCACTTGAAGGAAAACTTGCGCCTGGAACTTCGCGGCGAGGTTTTCAATCTATTCAACACGCCGCAGTTCGCGCCGCCCTATCCCATCGTCGATCTTCCGGGCCAGTCCGGCTCCATCAGCAGCACGGTGCATTCTTCGCGGCAACTGCAGGTCGCCGCGCGTTTCCGGTTTTGAGAGAATCCATTGTAAGTCTCCGCTCAACGAGGTCATATGATCCATCACAGTAATGGTTGGCTCAAAAAAGGTCTGCTTGCCTGGGTCCTGCTTTTCTCAAGCTCCGTTGTAAGCGCTCAAGATACCAGGCCGCTGGACACTCACAAACTCGCTGCCGTACATCTTGACGGCACGTATTTTACGCGCGACGGCAAACGTTTTATTCCGGTGGGGGCGCACTGGGTGCCGGCCAAAGCCGCGATGCAATGGCCGGTGCAGTGGGATCCCAAGGACATCGAGGCGGACTTCGCCAAGATGCACGAGCTTGGATACACGATCGTGCGTTTTGACATGGTGTGGCCGTGGTTTGAGCCGCGCCCGGGGGATTACAACCCGGTGGCATTCCAGCAGTTGGATTATATGGTTTCACTGGCTCACAAATACCAGATATATCTTCACCCCAGCTTGTTTATTGGCGGCGAAGTTGGCGAAGCGTACTGGGATGTTCCCTGGAGGCATGGGCGGCATCCGCACGCTGATCCCGAGATGTTGCGTCTCGAAACCAATCTCGCCGCCGAATTTGGGAAGCGCTACGCCAACGAGAGCGCGATCCTTGGCTGGGATCTTACCGACGAGCCCCCCTTCTGGATTGTGCCGAGCCCGCAGACCACCGATGCCATGGCCATCAACTGGACACGCCTGATCGTGGACGGCATCCGCGAACACGACAAACTTCATCCCATCGTTGTCGGCACGAGCGGCCAGGAAATCGCTCACGAGCCATTCCGCGCCGACAACATCGCGAAGTTTGTCGACTTCTTCAGCGTTCATCCGTTCACGGTTTACGCTCCCGATCTCTTCCCGGATGCTCTGGTCTCCGCTCGCGGCACCTACGGTGCTGCGTTTGAAATTGCTCTTTCTCAAGGCGCCGGCCGTCCGGTCATGATCCATGAAATGAGCGCATCAACAGCGCAGTTTTCGCCGGAACGGGTGGCGACCTACAACCGGGCGCAAATGTACTCCGGGCTAGGCGCGGGGAGTATCGGTGTGGATTTGTGGTGCTACACGGACGCGGCACCGGAACAGTTTCATAAAGCGCCGTATTTGAGGACGCCCCAGGAAACGGGTTGGGGAATGACGACGTGGGACCGTCAGGACAAGCCACTAGCCCGGGAATTCAAGAAATTCGCACAGGTAGTGGGTCAGCTAGATTTGACAGGGCTATCGCCCGCGGCTGCCGACGTCGGAGTTATCATTCCCGACGAGTGGGCAAAAGTCCATGGAGATTTTTCACGTTTCGGGCTGACCGGTCCCGAGGTAACGCCTTACGTTTCCCAGATGGACATGGACGCTATCCCGGGCCGCACGCAGCCTGATTCCAGTGCGGGCAATCACTGGCTGATGGGATCGGCGCTGACTTCGTTTGTGCTGGGACGCCGCGCAGGGCTGAAAGCGGATTTCCCGCGCGAGTATTCAGACTGGGGCAAGCACGCGATGATTTTCCTTCCCTCGCCCGTCACCGGGACGAGTGATCCAGTCCTGACGCATGTGCACAGCGATTTTTACGAGAAGGCGCGCAAGTATGTAGAGAACGGCGGATTCCTCTATGCCTCGCTTGCGGCCGACGGAGCAGCTCCGCAGATGGATTCCTTGTTTGGGGCTCGAATGGTGGACCGGGCAGTCAGCGCGGAAGTGACTTTGAAATTTGTGGAGCCCTTCGGTGATTTCAAGCCCGGAGACACGCTGCACTACGCCGTGCCTTCCGCATCGATTCAATCCTGGGGAACGTTGCTGGAAGTGAGCAGCGGCAAGGTGATCGCCGTGGATCAGGACGGCCATCCGGCGCTGGTTACGAATCAAATTGGTTCGGGCAAGACGCTGTTGAGCGCATACCCACTGGAACATTACCTCGCGGATGTGCCCTCGGTATTCGAGCAGCCTGAGGGCACACACCGTCTGTATGCAGCCTTCCGCGATTGGGCGGGGGTGAAACCCGCGTTCCGGGTGGACAATCCATCCGTCGAGTTGTCCGTGCTTGGCGGAACAACGCGCGGCTATGTGGTTGCGGTAAATCACAGTTTTGAAACGCAAAAGGTAACTGTTCATTCTGCATCTCCCATACACACCGTATCCCGGATTGCCGTGGATGGCCCGAAGCCGATCGCCATGGATGGCTCCAGTTGGCAATTGGAGATCGCGCCGTTCGACGCGGTGATCGTGGAGTGGAAGCGATGATTGCCGGTGTTGACATCGGTGGAACAAAAATCGCGGCGGGGATGGTCGACAACGATGGGCACGTCCGCTCACGCTTTGAATCACCAACCTCGGCGGACTTGGGATACCCCAAAGCGCTGGAGCGCACTGCACAAATGTTGCGGGAGGCAGCCGCCAGCGCGCGGACGGAGATCACTGGAATTGGCATCGGTTCCACGGGGCCGATAGACCCAGCCTCCGGGGAAATCGGCGAGGTCAATTTCTTTCCTACGTGGAAGGGCGAGAATCCAGTGAAGGACCTGGAACGCATCTTCCATGTAACCGTGGCAATAGAAAATGACGGGGATGCCGCGGCGTTGGGAGAGGCCAGTTGGGGCGCGGGGAAGAACAGGCCGCGGTTGATTTACGTAACGATCGGAACCGGCATCGGCGTAGGCGTGATTCTCGACGGAAAAATCTACCGCGGCGTGGCGCAAGCGCACCCCGAAATTGGCCACGTGCTGATCGATCCGTCCGGTCCAAAATGCTGGTGCGGCTTTCAGGGCTGTTGGGAATCGCTGGCGGCAGGGCCGGCGATGGTTGCGTGGTTCCAGCAGAATGCACCTGCGGACTACCCCCACCTTTCCGGCCTGACGGCAAAACGAATTTGCGAGTTGGCACGAGAGAAGGATGCCTTGGCGATGCGCGCGGTGGAGCGTGAAGGCCGTTATCTCGGCTATGGCGTGGCAAATCTGGTCACGACCTTTGTCCCCGACGTAATCGTGTTGGGAGGGAGCGTGATGAAGAGCGCCGACCTGTTTCTGGGAAAGATGCGCGAGATCATTGCGTCGAGTTGCGCATTTGTTCCCTATGAGAAGACGGAATTGGCACTGGCCTCGCTGGGAGAAGAAGCAAACCTGATCGGGGCGGCGCGAGTCTGGCATCACCGGTTCGGCTCAAAGGGAGATGGCCGTGGTACCTGATATATCCGGGGTAGACGGAGAATACTGTCGCGATGTTCTGGAGCAGCCGCGGGCGTTGCAAGAGACCGTGGCGGGATTGGAAGTATCCGCTGGGCTGCAGAGTTTGGTTGCGCGCGCGCAGAGAGGCGAGTTTCGCCACGCGATTCTGACGGGCATGGGCTCCTCGTTCCACGCGCTTCACCCACTGCAATTGCAACTAATCCAGCATGGAATTCTGGCGATGGCCGTCGAAACGTCGGAACTCGTTCATCACGAGAACAATCTACTCTCGCCTGAGACGTTGCTGGTGGCGGTGTCACAGTCGGGACGGAGCGCGGAAGTCCTCCGCTTGCTGGACCTGAACCAGGGGAAATCTCCTCTGATTGCGGTTACGAATACGGCGGACAGCCCGCTGGCAAAGCGCGCCGAAGCGGCCATTCTGACACGCGCCGGAAATGAGTTTTCCGTTTCCTGCAAGACGTATGTGACCGCGCTGGCCGCCTTGAACTGGCTGGGTGACGTTGTGTGCGGACGCGATTTAGAGCAGAGCCGGCGGGAACTCCAGAGCGCGGCGCCCGCAGTACGGGAATATCTGAGCATGTGGAATCAGCATGTACGGAGTTTTGCCGACGCCCTTCACGATGTCCGCAATTTGTTTCTCGTAGGAAGAGGGCCGTCGCTGGCGGCGGTGGGGACCGGCGCGCTAATCATCAAGGAATCCACTCATTTCCCCGCGGAAGGAATGAGCAGCGCGGCATTCCGGCATGGTCCGTTCGAAATGCTCGGAGACGAACTCTACGTGGTGGTCTTTGCGGGAACCAATAAGACTCGAGATTTGAATGCCGGGCTGCTACAGGACATCCGCGAAGAGCGTGGCCGGGCCGAATGGGTGGGAGAAGATGCCAGGTTCGCACCGTGCGCGCTTCCGGCGGCACCGCACTCGATTGGACCCATCCTTGAAATACTCCCAGTACAAATGATCACGTTGGCGTTGGCGCTGCAAGCCGGCCGCGAACCCGGCCGCTTCGATCTTGCGACGAAAGTGACCACAAAGGAATAACCGACCATGCCCAGTTCCATGCCACGAAAACGGTATCTGGTTGCGCTCGTGTTCCTGATCTTTTTCGTGATGTCATTCCTCACGAATATTCCGGGCGCGATTATTCCGGATATCATCACGAGCTTTGGGGTAAGCCTGACCGTCGTGGCACTGCTGCCGTTTTTCTTTTTCAGCGCCTATGGTGTGATGTCCATCCCTGCCGGTTTTCTGGTAGATCGCTATTCGGAAAAACCGGTGATGCTATTTTCCTTTGCCGCCGGCCTGCTAGGCTCTCTGGCGATTTCACTTCATCCCACTTTTCTGGTCACCATCATTTGTTCTTTTGTAATAGGGGCGGGCATGGCATCGCTGCAGGTAGCCATCAATCCGCTGATGCGCGTGGCGGGCGGCGAAGAACATTTTGCGTTTAATTCAGCGTTCGCCCAATTGGTGTTTGGCTCCGCATCCTTTCTCAGCCCGAGGGTTTATTCCTACCTGGTCGAGCATCAAGGGGAGGCGCCGGGCAAAGCGAACTTGTTGTTGCGGGCGTTGAGCAGCGCGACACCCGCGCATCTACCCTGGGTTTCCATCTACTGGATCTTTACACTGGCCTGCCTTCTCATGGTGGGTGTGATTGCGTTCACGCGCATCCCGCGGGTCGATCGCAGGGAAGACGAGCAAGCAGGCGCCTTGTACATGTATCGAGACCTCCTGCGCAAACCCATGGTCTGGCTCTTCTTCGGATGCGTTTTTGCGTATGTGGGATCTGAACAAGGAACAGCGAATTGGATATCGCAATTCCTGGTGAACTATCACCACGCGGACCCTCACACGACCGGAGCTGCTGCTGTCTCGTCGTTTTGGGGGCTCCTGACCTTGGGGTGTTTGCTCGGGCTGCTGCTCCTCAAATTATTCGACAGCCGGCGCGTGTTGATTGGCTTCAGCATTGCCGCACTGCTCTGCTTGACGGCAGCATTGTTCGGGCCGGCAAAGGTTTCCCTCGTCGCCTTCCCGCTGATGGGCTTCTTCGCTTCGATCATGTGGCCGGTCATTTCCTCTCTGGCGCTGAATTCCGTGTCTGAATATCACGGCTCCTTCTCGGGCATTTTGTGCACGGGAATCATGGGCGGGGCGGTTGTCCCCGTGATCATCGGCCGCCTGGGGGACCTCTTTGGATTGCGCGTGGGGATGTCGTTTCTCTATTTGACGTTTGGCGCGGTATTGAGCGTGGGGTTCTGGGCCAAGCCCATCATCACAAATGCCACGATCAGCCTGAAGAAATCCAGCGTGGACTCAGGCTCATAGAAAGCTCGAAGGAGGAAGAGGATGTTTGTGCGAAGAAACCTATGGAATCTGTTACTCGCGGCACTCACGGTCATGCCCGCGGCGATTTGGGCGCAGAATGCCGCGGAAGAAAAGCCGTCCGAGGAGAGCCTGCAGGCGTACAGGATTCCGGCGCCTTTGCACGGCGTGACGGTTGCAGACGACTACGACGTGCGAAGCCCTGACTACCTCAATCTAGTCATTCCCGCGTTAAGCGATCTGGAAGTCACGCCGTCGGTGCGATTGGTGTTCACACTGGAAGTTGATTCCGGCGGTCAAGGCGCCACGGGGAGTAGCTATTACTCCGCGGTGGAGCAGATCAAGGCCAGCACGAACGTGCACACCGGGCGCCATCCCATCGTGATGGGTCAGCCCGTGGATTCGAGCTACATGATTTGTTTCACGCGTGCGCAGCATGCTGCACGTTGGAGGGATTTCGTCGAGCATCTTGACAAGGTTGTGGACTTTTGGGAAGTCGGCAACGAAATCAACGGCAACTGGACCTACAACACGGGAGCGGACGAAGCCGGCGACGGATTGAGTTGTCCCGATGGATGGCCGGGAGGCGTGCCCAGTACGGCGATTCAGGATGTCGCCGACAAAATGACGGACGCCTTCAATATTGTCAAGGCCGCCGGAAAGCCCACGGCCCTTACCCTGACCTTCTGCCCGACCGACTTACCGGCAAGCGCCGATCCCTTCACCTGGGTGGACACGTACGTCAACAGCAAGCTCAAGAAGGGCATGGACTATGTTCTGATCAGCTACTACCCGGACGCGACGGGATGCGGCTATGGTCTGCCGCAGGCCTCGGACTGGGTGACCTGGTTCCAGGGCATCCAACAGCGTTTCCCGAACGCCAAGGTAGGGCTCGGCGAGTGGGGCTACACGAGCACCATGACCGCGAGCGACCTCAGAACAACGTTGCGCGAGGGATACGAAGTGAATCCTTCGGCGAGCTTGAAGAATCCCGCGTCCTGGATTGGCGGAGTGTTCTATTGGGAGTTCGGCCTGACCGCCATTCCGGAAAAAGGCACGAACCAGTTGGGCACGCCTTCGGACTGGAAGGACGTGAACAAGGATTTGCAGCTTTAAGAAGGCAGTTGCTTCCGGTGGCCCGGCGAGCCGCATCGCGGCTTCTGCTCTCGTGAAGAGGAGAGGTCTTTTGCAGGGCAGTGATCGAACCTGGCAACAGTGCAGTGACCATGGATCTACAAAGAGGAGAACCGATGGTGAAAGGAAATGTTTGCATGCGGTTGATATTGATGCTGGCGGCAGGCGCGCTTTGCGCGGCGCTTCCGGCGCGAGCGCAGCAGGCGGATGCCGGCGCGCCTTCCTACCTGAAACTGGGCACGCCGCAGCATGTGCTTCCCGAGGCGCAGGCGTGGGAGGGCAATGAATTCCCGCACACGATGACCGTGCTCGAGTTCAACCGCGATGGATTCAAGTATTGGGGATGGTACGGGCTGAATGAGGGACGAGGGATTGGGCTGGCACGCAGCAATGACCTGGTGCATTGGACCAAGTATGCGGAGAACCCGCTCTGGAAAAACGCTCGCTGGCCCTCAGTGCTGCAAAAGGCCGACCCGAAGGACCCGGGTCTGCTCTACTACGCGATCACGCGGGACTACGACACCCCAAGCAGCTACGTCGTGCTCGCAACTTCCCGCGACGGTATTCACCTCAAGGAAGAAAAGGTGCTGGTTAAGCCGGTGCCAAACCAGCGGAATCAAAATCCCAATTTGTTCCGTGATCCGCGCTCGGGGCGCTTCTATCTGACGTATTACCGCGGCAATGACCAGAACCAGTTCGAAATCGTCAGCCGCAACGCCGGTTCGCTGCTGGAGCTCGACAAGGCACCGGAAAAGGTCCTGCTGCGCACCACAGAAACGGTCGCCGCGCCAACGCTCCTTTTTCTGAAGACGAAGGCGGCGCCAGAGGGGATCTATTACATGGCCACGGAGATTTTCCCGCATCGCTACACGAATGATCCCGAAGGAGAGTGGCAAGTGAAGGTTTTTGCCGCCAGCGCTCCGGACGGTGATTTCAAGCCGGTCGCGGGAAACCCGATCATGCGCGGGCAGCGCGCCTGCCTGTTTCAGCATGTTTTCAACAACCGTTTCTATGGCTACGACTGCCATCAGGTATCGGAAGACAAGTGGGAGTTGGAGGAAGTGGAAGCGCCGCTGCCGTGAACGGGCAATGGCCGGTGCTCATTTTGATTTGACTGGGGAGATGGAATCAATGAGGGCATGACTTTTTGTGGTGCCGTGCTCTGGAGAGGAAGGATATTTGTCATGAGATTTAGGAATTGCAAGGGACGTGGATGTGCTTTGTTCTTTGTGGCGGGCCTGCTATTGGCTTTACTTCTTTCTGCGGGCGCCTCCGCCCAAGTGTCGAATGCGGGCAGCGTGCAGGGTTCGATAACGGATTCCTCTGGGGACGTGGTCGAAGATGCGCTGGTAACTCTGGAAAATCTCGACACCAGCCAAGAGATGTCCGTGAAAACGGACGGCTCCGGGGAATATGCCTTTCTGATTGTTCCCGTGGGCCGCTACGAACTCATGGTGGTCAAACAGGGATTCAAGAAGCATGTACATGCGGCGTTCCAGGTGCACGCCGCTGAACCCCTGCGGGTGAACGCAACTCTGTCCGTCGGCCAGATCACCGAAGAGGTAACCGTGACAGCAGCCCCGCCTGCCATCGACACGGTTACCGCGAGCGAAGGGAACACGGTGACGGGAGAGCAGATCAACACTCTCCCGCTGACGAACCGTGTTTTTACGCAATTGGTTGGATTGGAACCGGGCGTCCAGGCTCCTATCCAGGAAGATCCCGGATTCGGCTCAAACTCTTCCGTGGCATTTTCGGTCAATGGAGTTCGGGACGACGAGAACAATCTCATGATTGACGGCATTCGCAACGTGGACACTTTTGGCGGCAACGCCTTCGTGGCGCCGAACTTGTTCGCCATCTCGGAATTCCGCGTGGAAAGCAACGACTATTCCGCCAAAGCAGGCCGTTCCGCGGGCGGTCAGGTCAATCTGATCACGCGTGGTGGTTCCAACAAATTCCACGGCAACGTATTTGAGTTCTTCCGCAACGACAAGTTGAATGCCATGGACGCGCTCTCGACTCTCAAACCGGAGAATCGCTGGAATGATTTCGGTTATGACGTTGGCGGCCCCATCAAGAAGGACCGCCTCTTCTTTTTCTGGTCCGAGGAATGGCGGCGCATTATTCAGGCGGGCGGCCCCAATATCACCTACACTCCCACGGTCGCCGAACGCAACGGCGACTTTCGCGGGCGGCTTACAGGGACAATGACGTCTCCATGCCCAAATCACCAGCCTGGTCAAGACGCCGATATCTTATTCGATAGCGGGACAGTATTCGATCCGACGACGCAATACAGCTATACGTGCCCGGATGGAAGCGGAGACGTGGTCACCGTGGGGACCCCGTTCAGCTACAACGGCCAGTTAAACGTCATGGATCCGGCGCGAATCGACAACAACACCAAGCTGCTCCTCGCCAATTACTTCCCCATGCCCACTCCCGGATACCATTACTCCAATGGCGGGAATTTCAATTACATCTCCCAAGCCCCCAACTTCACCAAGTGGCGTGAGGAATCCATCCGGATGGACTACAAACTTACAGACAAACTGAGCCTGTTTGGCCGCTACAGCCAGGACAGCGTGGAGTTGTGGAATCCGTACGACATTTGGGGAGATAATCCCTTCCCCAATGTCGGCGGTTCCAATCAGAACTTCCCCATTTACAACGCGACGGCTCATCTCGCCTATACTCCCTCCTCGAATTTCATAACCGAATTCACGTGGGGGCTCTATTACGCCAATGACAAATCACTGAAGAATAGTCCGCTCTCCAACCGGGATCGCGCTCCGGGGCTGAACATTCAGGATGCGTTCTCCTATCAAACCAACTTGAAGGAAGGAAACCGCATCCCCACGATCTACCTGAACGGTGGTTACACCGGGATCGTCGAAGTCTGGTGGTTCCACAACTATGCCTTTAGCATGCCCTTCACTTCGGACAATACGTGGACGAAAGGCAAACACATCATCCGCTTCGGTGCGACGTATCTTCCCGAGGGGAAAAGCGAACTAGCCAATCCTTCCAACAACAACACCAACGGCACGTTCATCTTTACAGGCCAGTACTCTAACAATGCCTTGGCGGATTTCCTGCTTGGCGATGCCGAAAACTACACGGAAGTCGCGCTGGATCCTTTCGGCAATTATCGTTGGTTCAATCTTGAGCCCTACGTCGAGGACCAGATCAAGCTGCGCTCCAATCTCACGGTCACGCTTGGTCTTCGTTACGAATACTTCCAGCCCGAACACGAAAAGAAGAATCAATTCGCCTCGTTCAGCCCTTCGCTCTACAACACCAACGATGCTCCGACCGTGAATTGGGATGGCACGCTGGTGGCCGGCACTGGCGATCCCCTCAATGGCATCATCATCGGCGGCAAGAATTCGCCTTACGGCAGGGCGCTATTCCCCAGCCATAAAGCGGCCTTCGCGCCGCGCATCGGAATTGTCTGGGATCCCACGAACACCGGCAAGATGGCCGTGCGCGCCGGCTACGGCATCTTTTACGATCGCTGGGGTTCCTACAGCCAGTTCGGCATCAACAATCCGCCTTTCAATCAATCGGTCAACATCTACAATACGTCTCTTGATACGCCCGGCGGAGTTCCCGGAACCCTCTACGCGTCGTCCCTCAACGCCGCGCTGGCTCCCTGGGACTATCCGAGCGTCCAGAAATGGTCCCTGAGCGTGCAACGTGAGATCGTGCCGGGCACCAGCTTGTCCGCTGCGTACGTCGGCACGAAAGGCACACACCTGCTCGGGGACTACAATCTCAACCAGCCTGCGCCCAATCCGCAGATCGCCGATTACTCCATTTCACCCGACTACGTCCGCCCGTACCTCGGATGGTCCAATATCACGGCGTACGCCACGCGCTTCAATTCCAACTACAATGCTCTGCAAGTGGAGCTTCTTCACCGCCTGCGGAACGGCCTATCCTTCCAGGCTTCTTACACCTACTCGAAGGTCATGACGGACGAATCCAGCACCGGTAGCTGGCCTCAGGATTCTTTCAACTTCAAGGCCGAAAGAGGCGTGGCGGACTTCGACATGACCCATATGTTGACCTTTAACTATTCTTGGGATCTGCCTTTCTTCCACCATGCCACTGGCGTCAAGAAACAGGTTCTCGACGGCTGGCAGCTTTCGGGCATCACCAAATTCCAATCGGGTGGCCCTATTAACATAACGATGTTTGCGGATCAGGCGGGCATCGGCAGTTGGAATGAACGGCCCGACCTCATTTCAGATCCCTTGAAGGCCGGTCCAGTCATGGCCAACTCCAACCCTGGCTGCCATCTGCTTGCCGGGCAGACCTCGGGCGGAGTAGTCGGGATTGCGCCAGCTAGCATCCACACGATGTCCGCCTGGTTTAATCCATGCGCCTTCGATCTACAAGCGCCAGGCACCTTCGGCGATTCTCCCCGCAATCCCGTTCGCGGGCCCGGTGCCCAGGTTTGGGATATGGGGGTGATGAAGAATTTCCCCATTCACGAAACGTTGGGCCTGCAATTCCGGGCGCAAGCCTTCAACGTCTTCAATCATCCAGGCCGCACCTCCGTGAACGGCTATTACGATGGCGGTGGTTTAGGTGTGGTGACCGGCACGCTGACTCCCAGGATCATGGAGTTGAGTATGGTCCTCAACTTCTAGCGGCAATCCAGAAAGTTTCGCGAGCTTGCGGGATCCGAACCGCTGGGATTCTGTGCTCTGCATGTCCTTCGCGAATCTCAAATGGCGTTGAAGTCCTGCTTTTAAATGCACCGGGCCGCCTGGCGAAATTGCCGGGCGGTCCGTTTCTTTTCCATGTCCGCCGTCGACGGAAATGGGAACGGGTTGAGGGCAAAGTCATACAGTGAGCGACACATGAGAGACCCGCGGTCGAAAAATGACTGAGCGCCTCATTCCATCCGGTAGGCATGGACTTCCGCTTTACAATGCAGTCAAACTGGAGGCAGCAGTTGCTTTTCTACTTCTCTTCGACTCAAATTTCACGCTCTTTGTGAAAACCCCGGCGCTAACCCAACTTCCGCAGTTACGTGAATAAAGTCTTTGGAATCAATGTGGGTACGAGGAAGTTTCCACTACATTTGTGCCCGTTCTAACGCTGTGGGCAGCCGTATACCGAGACATTGCAACAGGATCCGTTGGTGCTCGGTCGGTTGACTGATGCAGCGCTTCCGTAGCTCCACACCACTGCGCGTGGGCAACACCACATCGACCAAAGTAATCTCCGAGAGCTTTGCCGCGGCTCGTCACCGAGTCCCGCTTGGCGACAGCTGGCTGCCAGCGTCTTCCACAACACATAAGCCAGAAAACACACCAGGATGTGTGCCCCCACGCGATGCTCTCGGTGGTGCCATACCGGTCGGATCTGTAAGTCCGACTTGTGCACGCGAAAGGCGGCTTCCGCTTCCGTCAGTTGCACGTAGGCGCGCCACAACTCTTCCGGCGTCCAATCGGTCACGTTGCTGCGCAACAGGTAGCAGCCTTCACTTCGGCGCGCCCACTCGCGCCAACTCTCCACCTTGGTCCAGCGCAGTTGCGTGAACCCCTGGGCATTTACCTCCACGTACACATCGAACAGTCGCGCCGCACGGGTGTTTCGTTCCAGGAGTCGTCCTACGCGCCGCTCCACGGCACCCGATTTCTGCCGACGTTGATCGCAACTCGCGGCGATCTTGAGTAAACCTTCTTCGATACGTTTCTCGAAGCGTTCGTGCATGGCCTGTTCCTTGGCTCGGCGTTCTGCACTCCGGCACAAGATAAATACTTCCTCTCCGTCCGGGGCCGGAACCAACCATACCTCCAGCCCCTCATGCACTTGCTTCCAGTCTGCGCTCAGCAACTCGCGCTCGAACTTCCGCAAGGTGTTCTTCGCCGTACCCAGGATGTAGCGCCGCCCGCCGGCCCGTAAAAACTGCACATTTTTCTCGCTCGCCAGACCACGGTCCATCACCCAAACTCGTCCGGCCCGTCCGTAGAGCTCTTCCATGTGGGCAATGATCTCTTCCAGCGTGGTGGCGTCGTTGCGATTGCCGGCGAACACCTCATAGCCCAACGGCATCCCGCAACGGCTCACTACCAACGCAATATTCACCTGCTTGCAGTCCGGGCGATGATCCCGCGAATACCCCCGCTGCGCCTGCGGGTTGCCTTCCGCTTGTCCTTCGAAATAGGTGCTGGTGATGTCGTAGAGCAGAAGGTCGTAATCTAGATCAAACAGTTCGCCCAGCTTCTCTTTCAGGACTTTCTCGAGCGCTTTCTTGTGTGGCAGCAGCGTGTCCAGCGCTCGGTACAGACGATCTTCATTGACCTTCTCGTCCGGTACTCCCAGCAGGTCCGACAACGCGCTGGCCTCGTAGAGGTGCTCGGCCAGATGCAGTTCGCTGGAAGGTTCACACAGCCGGCTGAGAATCAAAATCATGGCCATTGCCGACCAAGGAATTTCCTCGCGCCCATTCGGTAGTCTCTCTTCCAGGAAGCGCTCCAATTCCAACCGGCGCAGCAACGCTCTCCCCAGCCACGGGCCACCAAATTCCCGGCTGCGTTCCACGCGCACGCGCTTCACATCGACTTCCACCCATCCTGGTTCCGTGGTGCTGAAAAGGCCCGTTTGATAACCAGGGCGCTTCTCGGCGCAGCGCTTCACTCCCAAACGGCCCTGCTCGTCCATGACTCCCAACCACGCTACGACACGTTGCCGGGGGCCTCGAGCGGTTCGGTAACTCTCCACCAATGCCCAGTAGGCGTGTCGTTTGCCGTCTTTGCGCCGATAGCAGCGTCGCAGATACATACCGCGATGCTACGAATCGCGGAGACAAAAGCAAGGGGGTTGGTCGTCACTACACGCACATTTCGAGCCAGCAATGCTGGGATGCGTACCACTCGCACACAAACAAAAGCACTTGCTCCACTGCCAAGAGTATGAATGTGCTCAAAAAATATTCAACTTTCTCAAAACTGCGGAAGGTGGGCTAGTTTCAACAGTTCTCCGTGAATCCGTGGTGCGCCCCAGCCAGGATTCGCCAAGCTCATCCTATGAATCAGATCGATGACTTCCACCGACAGGGAGGGTCGTCCTTCCGGATGGTGACTCTTCCACTTCCAGTACAGTCGGAATCCCTTTCGATGCCAGGCGATGACCGTCTCGGGTTTAACGATGACCAATGCCGATCGCCAGTCGCTCCAGAATCGTGCGAGCCATACCCATAGGAATCGATCCGCG
>Ga0209039_10001254_pt1 | contig 24163 bp, 20 predicted proteins | sample BogFormECP12_OM1_FD_188238 | JGI IMG/M metagenome (GOLD analysis project Ga0209039, IMG submission 188238) | Bog forest soil microbial communities from Calvert Island, British Columbia, Canada - ECP12_OM1 (SPAdes) (version 2) | ecosystem: Environmental > Aquatic > Freshwater > Wetlands > Bog ... | reverse complement strand
ACTCGGATGCAGGCTTCAATAGACCGATTGACCTCTCGCCATGACCTCGGTCCCCGGGAAACCCGTCAACGACTGCCACGGAGTCATTCCGCCAAAAAAAGCAATAAATCGGTCGAATCTCAGGTTCATTTCCTAAAGGGCGGGTCCGAAAGGATCCGGGAGGGTGTGGGATGCGGGTGCTCGTGGTCGACGACGATTGGGAGTTCCGGGACGAGCTGACCGCGATGCTCAGCGATGCGGGGCACACGGTGAACGCCGTCGCGTCCGCCGCCATGGCCGTTAACGCGCTGGAGCGGGAGGAGTTCGACGTCATGTTCACCGACATCAGGACGGGTCGTCTGAGCGGCATCGGACTGCTGACCACCGCCCGGAAGCGATGGCCCCGTCTCCTCGTGGTCATGCTGACGGGCAATGCGACCGTGGAAACGGCCGTCCAAGCCCTGCGCCTGGGCGCGGTCGACTACCTTCGCAAGCCGGTGAAACCCGACCAGGTCCATCGCGTGCTCGATCTCGTCAACCAGCAGCTCGCACTGATCCGAACCGGAGCGAAGCCGCTCGACCCTGTCCAGTATGCCCGTGCCCTCGCGGCGGAGGGAGGGTTCGAGGTCCTCCTCATCTCACCACCCCCGGTCCCCCTCGCCGTGGAGAAGGTCAGTCATGTCCCCCTCGACCCCGAGAACCCGGTCCGGATCCGCGAGGCGGTCGAAGATTTCGTCAAGCCGAAGGATCGGGCGGCCGTGGTCCTGGCGGCCGTGGAGCAACTTCTCGCGCGCCACCGGGAAGAGGAGGTGGCCGCCCTTCTCGAAGGGATCCGGGAGGTCCTGCAAGGAAAGGGCCCGCTGGCCGTAGGATACGACCCGAGCAAGATCACCGCCACCGGCGCGCTCGCGGTCCGGGCGTCCATCGTGTCGACCGATGCGGCCGCCACGCTCGAATCCCTTTCGAACCCGCTCCGTCGATTGGTTCTTCGCCGGCTCTCGGACGGACCGTGCAGCTTCACGCAGGCCATGGAGGCGGCCCATCTCGACGACACGTCGCTGATCGCCTTCCATCTTCGCAAGCTGAGCGAGAGCGGGCTCGTGTCCCACGTGGCGCGGGAACGGTACGAGCTCACCGCCCGAGGGCTAGGGGCCGTGAAGATCCTCCAATCGATCGACGAGCTCGATTCGGGGCACGGAAGCGGGAATCGGATCTTTCCCTCGAAGTCGCCGAAGCGGGCCACTATCTAACCTGGGGCCACGGGTCATATTCAGACGTCCGCACCTCGGGGTGCGGGCCTCTTTGGAGTGGGCCATACACTCGCCCAGGGGGAGGGGGGGAGCGCCAGCCCCCGGTCCGAGCAGTTCGCAAGGCTTCAAGCCGGCTCGGGCCTAGTGGGCCGACGCAGAGGTTCTCCGTCCATGCTCGACCCGTCGAGTCCATCGCCCCTCACCAAGGTCACGTACCTTGGCCATGCGAGCCTACTGTTCGAATGCGGCGGCGGCACGATCGTCACCGACCCCGTCTTCTCGGACCGCATCGGCGGGTTCTTCACGAAACGAACGTCACCGTCCACGTTCCGTCCCGAGGACCTCCCGGGGATCGCGGGGGTCTTGATCTCCCACGCCCACCACGACCACCTCGATTATCCATCGCTCAAGCGGGTGGGCCGAACCCACCCCCTCGTCGTCCCGTGGGGACTTGTCACCTCGATGCGGATTCGGGGATTCACGAAGGTTCGGGTCCTCCGGCATTGGGAGGATCTCACGCTCGGGAATTGGCGGGTCACCGCCGTCCCCTCCCGGCACTTCGGCGGCCGTTTGCCCCTCATCTACACGTCGGGGCACCAGGGCTACGTGTTATCCGGACCGAGCTGCATCTACTTCGCGGGAGATACCGGATTGAATGAGGCGATGTTCCGCGAGATCGGTCGACGCTTCCGCCTCGACCTAGCTATCCTACCCATTGCCGGGGCCGTCTTTCCCTGGTTTCGCCGGAACCACATGAACTCGGAGGAGGCGCTGGTCGCCTTCCAGGTCCTGGGAGCGAAGCGCATGCTCCCGATGCATTTCGAGACGTTTCCCGCTTCCTTCGAACCCGCGGGCGACCCGCGCCGGCGGCTGGTCGAAGAGGCGAGCCGGCGGGGCGTCAGCGACCGCGTGACCATCCTGGCCGAGGGTGAGAGCCTCTACCTGGAGTGAGCTGAAATGCTAGATTCTCGGTACCGACGCACCCCTCCGGAGGTCGACACCGAGGCGTCCCACGGGAACCGGATCGAATGAGGTGGGGACTACGCTGAGCGACCTTCTGCTCCTGATCGTCGGACTGATCCTGACGTTCGACGTGGTCGCCATCATTACCCTCGTATTCTTCGAGCGCCGGGACCCCGAGAGCATTCTCTCCTGGCTGTTCGCGGTCATCACGCTCCCCGTCGTCGGCTTCGTCCTCTACCTCCTGTTCGGGTTCAAGTACTTCAAGACCCGAGCGTTCGGGGCCAAGTCCACCGGGGACCAGGCGGTCCTGAGCCGCGTGCGGAAAGGACTCGAGACCACCGTCCGTGACGAGACGGAACAGAATTTCGCGGAGCTAGCCGCCTTCCCCGACCTCGCCCGTCTGCTGTGGGTCGACAGTGCGGCGTTCCTGTCCGCCGGCAACCAAGTGGACGTCTACACGAACGGGAACGCGAAGTTCGAGGCGCTGTTCGAAGCGATCCGGGGCGCCAAGCACCACGTCCATCTCGAGTACTACATCGTTCGGAACGACGCGCTCGGGAACCGTTTGCTCGCGGCGCTCGAAGAGAAGGCCCGGGAGGGCGTGGAGGTCCGCTTCCTCTATGACGACCTCGGAAACAAGATCCCGCGCGAGCATTACCGAAAGCTCACCTCTGTAGGAGGGCGCGTTTCCGGTTTTTACCGCGCTCTCGTGCCGTCGGTCGGCCTGCGGATCAACTATCGCAACCACCGGAAGATCGCGGTGATCGATGGAACGGTCGGCTTCGTGGGAGGATTCAACGTCGGCGACGAGTATCTCGGACTCGGACCGATGGGCCCTTGGAGGGACACCGCGGTCCGCATTCGGGGCGCCGGGGTCCGGTCCCTCCAGCTACGGTTCCTGCTCGACTGGAACTACGCCACGAAGGAAGGGCTGACCTTGAAAGACACGTACTTCCCGGCGTCCCCGAAGAAGGTCGGGTCGGCTTCCGTCCAGGTCGTGAGCGGGGGGCCGGACACCACCTGGAACCCTCCCCGGGAGGAGTATGTCAAGATGGTCCTCTCGGCGAAGAAGACCTGTTACCTCCAGACCCCCTACTTCATCCCGGACGTCAGTGTGATGACCGCACTTCGGATCGCCGCGCTCTCCGGGGTCGACGTTCGGATCATGATCCCGACCAAGGTGGACCAGCCGTTCGTCCACTGGGCCTCCCTATCGAACGTCGGGGAGCTGCTCGAGGCCGGCGTACGCGCCTTCCGCTACAACGCGGGATTCCTCCACGCAAAGACGGTGACCGTCGACGATTACGTCACCTCGGTGGGAAGCGCGAACTGGGACCTTCGGAGCTTCAAGTGGAATTTCGAGACGAACGCGGTGATCTACGACCGAGAGCTGGGGGAACAGTACCGCCGGATCTTCGAGGACGACATGACACGGTCCACAGAGATCACGAAGGCGTCGTACGCGGCCCGCTCCCGTTCGACCCGGTTCAAGGAATCGACCTGCCGGTTGTTCTCCGGCGTGCTCTAGCCAGCCCGAGTTCGGACCTTCGGCGTGCTCCGGGAACCGAAGCAGGGAACCCGTGCTCCTAGGGACACCGCGAGTCCCCTTCGCGCGCCGCGCGGCCCATGCGGAGATGCTTCCGAACGCCACCGGAAGAGAAGCGAGTCCCTTCTTCCTTGATTGTGGCTAAGCGGGCGGTTATCCCCTCCCATCCGCAGCGTTGGGTCGGGGAACACCATGGCACTCTATGCGTTCGTAGCACCCATTCAGCCGAACAAGTCCGAGGAATTCCGGCAATTCATCAAGGACCTGAACGGATCGCGCAAGGCAGAGTACGAGGCTTCGCGGGCGAAGGCCGGCTTCCAGCGGGAGTCGATGTTCCTGCAGAAGACGCCGCAGGGAGAGATGGTCGTCGTGATCCAGGAAGCGGACAGCCAGAAGGACGCCCTGGAGTCCCTGCGAGGCATGAAGGATTCCTTCGGCGACTGGTTCTTCCAGAAGCTCAAGGACCTCCATGGGATCGATCTAGTCGGCACCGACGTGCCCCCGAACGAGTTGCTGCTCGACTTCCGGTCCGACAACATGTCCGAGGATCCGACCTGAAGGTCGTGTCCACGTTCAACCTGAGGAAAGAAGCATGTCGGATGGGAAGGATCTCAGCGACCGAATCGTACACCGCTCGGAGAAGGCCGGTCGCGATGTGAAGGCCGGGATGTCCCGCGCCGGTACGAAGCTCAACGCGGGCGCCCACACTCTCGGGCGCGACCTCCGGAAGGCGGGGAAGAAGGCCGGGGCGGCCACTGAGCGCGGCTGGGCACGCGCCCGCCCGAAGTTCGAGAAGGGCGCTCACACCCTCGGTCGTGACGCCCGTCGTGCGGGGAAGAAGACCCGCGAGGTGACTGAGCGCGGCTGGGCACGCGCTCGCCCGAGACTGGCGAAGGGTGCTCGCACGCTTGGGCGCGACGCCCGACGGGCCGGGAAAAAGGCGCGCGATGCCAGCAAACGTGGCTGGGCACGCGCCAGCGACCGCCTGAAGCGGAAGCCAAGCGCGTAGTCCCCTACGCGGGCCGGCCAAGTTCCGACCCAGGATCGAACGGACCCTTCGGCCGGGACCCACAACGAAGTCGTCTGGCAAAGGACGGTTCGCGCCGTTGCCGGCTCGAACTCGCAGCGAAGTCGGGGCTCCGGGTCGGTGAGCAACGATGCCAGGCGTTCGGGTTGTGGGCGGGCTCCGTTCCGTTGGATTTGAACCCCCGGGCGGTTCAAGTCTCTCTCCCCGCACCCGTACCTCGTGAGGAGTTCCGAAACGTTCCTTCGCGGTCGTGCGACCCCGGGGGGCGACGATGTTGCCCCGGACCGCGCGCTCCCGCGAGGTGGCACCTAAATACCGAAACGGGGTCCGAACGCTGATGGCCCCTCGTCGCCAACCTCCGGCGCACAAGTCTCCGGTACGGATCCGGGTCCCGCCGGAGCTGAGGATCGAGGCGCCGACCCCTCGGATCATCCGGGTCGACCTCGTCGAGGACCCCCACGCCCACATCGTCTGCCGGGCGTGCGGCCGAATCCAGTCCGTCGAGCTGAGCGAGCTCGACCGACACTTCCTGACGGAGCTCGCCGGCCACCATCCGGACGGCTGGAGCGTCGATGGGATCGCGTTCTCGCTGATGGGAGCGTGCCGCCGGTGCCGCGAAGGCCCATCCCCGTGAACCGTCGACCGGCCGACGCCGGGAGCGCATGAGCGGCTTCTTCACCACCCCCCGGATCGCCTGGGGGCCGGGCGCTCTCGAGCAGCTGAGCGGCCTCGGAGCCCGTCGAGCGTTCCTGGTGGTCGACCCGGCGGTCGCCACTCATCCCGGCCTTCAACGGGTCGCGGAGGAGCTCTCGAAATCGGGAACGGTCATCGAGCGGCTCGACGCGGGGCCGGAGGCCGACCGCGTGGACTCGGTCGTGGGGTTGGCGAAGCGAATGGGTGAGTTCGGCCCCGATTGGCTCGTCGTTCTCGGGGGCGGCCGCACCATCGACGGAGCCAAGGCCGCTCGACTCCTCCTCGAACAACCTGACCTCTCCCTCCCGACCCTCACCCCTGTGTTCGAGCTTCCGGAGCCACCCCGATGCCGCCTCGTCGCCGTTCCCACCACGAGCGGCAGCGGAAGCGAGGCGAGCTGGAGCGTCGATCTCCGCACCCTGGAGGGCGAGCCGATCGAGCTCGCGCACCGCGCCTTGGTCCCCGACTGGGCGATCGTCGATGCAGGATTCGCGGTCTCGCTCCCGAACGAGCTGCGACGCGACGGGGGCCTTGAGGCGCTCGGGCAGGCGATAGAGGCGTACCTTTCGGCGTGGGCGAACCCGTTCTCGGACGCGCTCGCGCTCTCGGTGGTACGCACGGTGTTCGAACGGCTCCCCCACGCGCTCAAGTGGAGCGACGACCCGGACGCCAAGGAGGCGCTGCACTACGCGGCCACGCTCGCCGGCCTCGCCGCATCGAACGCCCAGCGCGGCGTCGCGCACGCGCTCGCGCGGGCGCTCGTCCTCCCGACGGGACTCCCGTACGGGCGATTGATGGGGATCCTGCTCCCGCACGTTCTCGAGTTCGACCGTCCGTCGGCCCGGGACCGGGTCGAGACCCTGGCGCTCGCCTTGCACACCGCGGAGGACCGGGGGTCGGTCCCGCTCGAGGTGCGCCTCGCCCGTCTGCTCGAGACACTCCAGGTACCACGGTCGCTCGGGGCGGCGGGAGTGGACCGGGCTCACCTCGACGCCGTCCGCTCCACGGTCGTCGCGAACGCCCTGCGGTCGCCGGCCGTTCTCGCGAACCCCCGGGTTCCCGGACCTCGGGACATGGAGTCGCTCCTCGAGGCGGCGTCCGGGCGACCGGGAACGGCCCCGTAACGAACGGCCCGAACCGGCGCTGCGGCGATTTTGCCGTCAGCGGCTAATACGCGAGCGCCTCCGTACGGCCGTGGCGTCGGGATCCCTCCCGCCTGGTCCGGACCAGTCTGGAACCCCGTCGGACTCGCGACGGATCCTGACCGCCCTCGACAGCGCACGGATCCAGCGGTTCCACTTCCGTACCATCATCGTCGCGGGGATGGGCTTCTTCTCGGACGCCTACGACCTCTTCGTCATCTCGCTCGTCCTTCCGATCCTGGTCGCCCTAGCTCCGGGTGGAGCGATCGGGAAGACGGAGCTCGCCTTCCTCGGGTCGTCGGCCCTTATGGGCGCGGCCGTCGGACAGTTGTTCTTCGGCTGGCTCGGCGATCGACTCGGCCGCCGGAAGGTCTACGGCGTCACTCTCACGGTGATGGCGATCGCGGCCGTGGGCAGCGCGCTCAGCGTGCCCATTGCGGGACTCTCGACGGTCACCGTGCTGATCCTCTGGCGATTTGTCCTCGGTGTCGGCGTCGGAGGCGACTACCCGCTCAGCGCCACCATCATGAGCGAGTACTCGAACGTCCAGAGCCGCGGCAAGCTCGTCGCGAGCGTCTTCGCGATGCAGGGGTTCGGCCTTCTCGTCGGTGCCGGCACGAGCCTCGGGGTCGTGTACTTCGCCCCGAGCCTCGACATCTCCTGGCGGCTGATCCTCGGCCTGGGCGCTGTGCCGGCCCTGCTCACCATTTACTATCGGATCCGGATGCCCGAGACGCCCCGGTTCAGCCTCGCCCACGGGGCGGTCGGGGAAGCCGCGCGCACGGTCGGGTCGATCACGGGCGTCGCGGTGGCCTCCACGGGATCGTCGCGACCCGCCCGCGTCCCACTTCGCCAGTTCTTCCGCTCCTACGCCCTTCTGATCTTTGGGACCGCCGCGACCTGGTTCCTGCTCGACATCGCGTTCTACTCGACGAACATCTTCAACCCGCTCATCCTGAAGGAGATCGGGTTCGCGAACGCCTCGTCGTATCCTCCCCTCCAACAGGTGCGGCTCCTCGCGACCGGGAACGTGCTGATCGCCCTCTTCGCTTCCGTTCCCGGGTACTGGGCCGCGGTCGCGCTGATCGACCGGGTCGGGCGTCGGCCGCTCCAGTACATCGGGTTCGCGGTCATGGCCGTCGCGTTCCTCACGCTCTCCCTGGGGTGGGGTACGCTCGTCGGGATCCTCCCCGCCTTCCTCGCCATCTACGGCCTCACGTTCTTCTTTGCGAACTTCGGGCCCAACACCACCACGTTCGTCTATCCGAGCGAGGTGTTCCCGACCGCGTTCCGGACGACGGGCCACGGAATCGCCGCGGCCGCCGGGAAGATCGGCGCCGTGGTCGCCGTGTTCGTCTTCGCGAGCTTCTACGCGGTCTACGGCCTCCCGTGGTTCTTCGGTGTGCTCGCCGTCGTGTCGTTCGTGGGATTCGTTCTCACGCTCGCGCTCCTCCCCGAGACCTCGCAGCGCTCGCTCGAGGACGCGTCGGGCGAGGACGAACTGGCGGTCCTCGTCCGGCGCTTCTCGACGTACTTGCGGTCGCTCTCGCTCACCGCGCAGCAGGCCGCGCTCGCACTGCGCGACCTCCTGGCCGCCCCGACGGTCGACCGCGACACGAAGGTCGCCCGGATCCAGGCGATCGAACACGCGGCGGACGAGGAGGTCCACCGGATCTTCGTGGAGCTCAACAACCGTCGTCTCAGCGCGGACGTCCGCGCCGATGTCGGCCATCTCGCGAGCGCGCTCGACGACATCGTCGACGGGATCGAGGCGGTCGCCAACCGGGTGACGACCTACCAGCTCTCCCAGAGTCCCACCGAACTGCGACGGTTCGCGGACATCGTGGTCGAGTCCGTCGCCTACGTTGATAGCGGGATCCTGGGGCTGGACGAGCTCTACCGGGGAGCCCCCGCGAGCCTGAACCGGGCGATCGTCGAGGTGAACCGCCTCGAGAACGAGGCGGACGACCTGCTCCGCGACCTCCTCCAGAAGTTGTTCATGGGGCGCGACCCGATCGAGATCCTGAAGTGGAAGGACTTCTACGAGCGCCTCGAGGTCATCACGGACCGCTGCGAGGACGTGACGGACGTCTTCCAGGACCTCGAGGTCCGCTACGCGCCCGGGGCTTGAGCCAGCACGCCCCGTGCGGCGGCGGCCTCGGCCGAATCCGGGGCGGGCGACTCGACCGCGCGGTTGATCGCGATCTCGGCGAGGTCGCTCGCGTAGAACGCGCTCCGCTCGAGGCTCTCGAGGACGTAGGCGAGGCCAACCGCGAGACGGCCGCGCTTCGACGTGAGCTCGTGAAGGATGTTGTCGCGTTCCTGGGTGAGCGTGTGGGCCGCGTCGATCACCTCGTTCGCCTTCGCGATGTCCCGCGAGTCGAGGCAGTCGAGCGCGTCCGAGAGCGCCGTGGCGGCCGCGGCCGCCATGCGGTCGAGCTCGCCGACGAGCTTCTCCGGGGTCCGCTCGCGGCCGAGGATCGTGACGGTCTCGGCGATCCGGACCGCGTGGTCGGCGATCCGCTCGAGGACGCGCGACGCGAGCAAGTAGGTCGAGCACTCGGGCAGCGTGAGGTCGACCGTGGCGAGGATCCGGGCGTCCCGGAGCGCGCTCGTCACCTGCTTTTCGAGGAACCAGTGGAGACGGTCGACCTCCCAGTCGCGCTCGATCACGTCCCGGGCGATCGCGGCATCGCGCGAGCGGAACGCCGTCATCGCGTCCGTCTGCATCGCGCGGACCATCTGGTGCATCCGTCGGATGATGGAGGGGATCGGGAGCGGGTTTTGCCCGACGACATCCTGCAGGATCACCGACTCGGAGGTCTCTTCGAGGATCTCCGGACCGATCATGCGCTGGGCGAAGCTGCGGATCACCTCGCGCGTGCGGGCCCCCATCCGGCCCGGGGTGCGGACCTCGAGAAGCGGGTAGCCGCCGATGTACTCGCCGATGAGCCGCCGGAACAGGTGCTCTTCGTTCATGTCGTTCCGGACCGCCACGACGCGTCGCTCCATCTCGGACGGGTTCGCCGACTCCGCGAAGAGCGTGAGCGAGCCGTCCGCGCGCGGCGTGAAGAACAGGACGTCCCCCGGCCCGAGTCCGCGGGCGGTCACCCAGTTCTTCGGAAGCGAGATGATGAAGGTCGACCCACCGGTCTTCTGAATCCGTCGACCGTGGAATCCTCCGCTGCTTCGCATTGATGGTAGTTGGGCGGATTCACTATTCTCTATATAGCCTCGGTCGACGCACCGACCTATCAGACCAACTTTCCGTAGGCGGGCCGGTTCCTCGGAGGACCCTAAATACGCTGGGCGCGGGTGCCGAGCGGTCCTTCGAGCATGGCGGAGCCCGATCGTCGCTTCTCGTTCCGTGGCCGACCCCGCTCGGCGCACGCGGGAGAGACGCTCCTCTCCGTGCTGGCCCGCGACCGACTGCCGCTCTTGCACCGGTCGATCCAGTACCACCGGCCCCAGGGACCGTTCTGTGGGATCGGCCACTGCACGGGGTGCCTCGTGCGGGTCAACGGTCGTCCCAACGTTCGGGCGTGCCGCTACGAACCCTCTTCGGGCGACCTCATCACGACCGAGAACGCGTGGCCCTCCCCGAACTGGGACCTTCTCGCGACGATCGGATTCGTCACGCCGGGCGGGGTCGACAGCCTGCACGGACTTCGACGGCCGGCGGTCGCGACCGGGCTCTACCAGCGGATGGTCCGCCGCCTCGCCGGCACCGGCGCGCCCCCCACGGACGCCGGGGCTCGGGCGCTTTCCGCCCCCGCCGTGGAGCGCTCCGCGGACGTCGTGGTCATCGGTGCGGGCACGGCGGGCCGTGCCGTGACCGCGGAGCTCGTCCACCGAGGGGTCCGACCCGTCGTCCTCGAGCGAACTCTGCATCCCCCGCCCCTTACCGACGGGGAGCTCCTTTCCGCGACGACCGCGGTGTTCCTTCCTCCTCCCACCGAATCGGGGGACCGCCGGTTCACGCTGCTCGCGTTCCGCGAGCCGGCCCAGGGAGTACGCGTCGCGGCGCGTTCGGTCGTGGTGGCCACGGGTGGGTACGATGCCTCGCTGCTCTTCGGCGGCAACGACCGGCCCGGCGTCCTCAGCGCCGACGCGGCCCTCTCGCTCGCCGCGCCCCCGCATCGGCCCCCGTTCCATCGGGCGGTGGTCGTGGGCGGCGGAACGCGCGCGGCGCAGGTGATCGAGACCTGCTACGACGCGGTCGAGGCGGTCATCGCGCCCGGCGAAATCCGTCCCGAGGTCGTCCGGGTCGCCAACGAGCATGGAATCCTGCTGTATCCCCGCTCGCTCCTCGTCCGCGCGAACGGACGTCGGCGCGTACGTTCCGTGCGCCTGCGCGCCCGAGGCGGCGGGGTCGTCACCACACTCGACTGCGACGCCGTGGTGCTCGCGCATCGCCGGATCCCGCACGCCCAACTGTTCTTTCAGGCGGGAGCGGCTATGGAGTGGCGACCCGGCGTCGCGGCGTACGGACCGGCGGCACGAGCGAACGGGGCCACGAGTGTGCCCGGGCTCTTCGCCGTCGGGTCGGCCGCAGGGATGGCCTCGGTCGACGTACCCCAGCAATACGCCGTGGTCGCGGACGCCATCCTACGGGGGGAGGGTCCGGTCGGACCGCCGCCCCCTCCGCTGAGGGAGGAGACTCCGAGCGAGCTTCTCGGATACTACCGGGAACTCCTCCGCGTCCCCGGTCACGGTCGCTGGGTGGCGTGTCCGTGCGTGGACGTTCTGCTCTCCGAGGTGGAGAAGGCGGTCCGCGCCGGCTACCGTGGGATCGAGGTGATCAAGCGCTACTCGAGCCTCGGCACGGGGATCTGCCAGGGTCGCTACTGCCTGCCCGACGCGCTCCTCGTGCTCTCGCTCCTCGAGGACCGCCCGCCGGAGAAGGTGGGATATATCACCCAGCGGCCGCCGGTCGTGCCGACACCTCTCGCGGCCCTGGCCTCCCTTCCGGCCCCGACGGCCCTGGAGGTCGACCCGTGACGTTCGCCCGGAACTCGTACCGCACGGTGGTGGTCGGAGCCGGCATCGTCGGACTGTTCACCGCGTACCATCTCGCTCGAGGTGGTGGGGGACCCGTCCTCGTCCTCGACCGCGGGTTCCTCTCGAGCGGGTCCTCCGGCCGCAACGGCGGAGGCGTCCGGCAGCAGTGGGAAACCCGGGGCACGGTGCGGCTCGCCCGCGAGTCGGTGGAGGCGTACCGACGGTTCGGCCGTGAGTTCGGCTTCAACATCTGGTTCCGGCAGTCCGGATACCTGTTCCTCGCCGAGAACGACGCAGAGCTCGCGCGCCTCAGGAGCGTCCACGAGCTCGTCGCCTCCGAGGGCCTTCCCTCCCGGGTCCTCGATGCCGAGGGCGTTGCTCGGCTCGTCGACGGAATCGCTCCGGGCGCCGCCGTCGGAGGGACGTACCTCGCCAGCGACGGCACGCTCTACCCCTTCCCGGCGATCTGGGGCGTCTACGAGGCGGCGCGCTCCCTGGGAGTGGAAGTCCAGCACGGTGTCGAGGCGCTGGGGGTCGAGGTCCGGAACGGCCGGGTGGCCGGCCTCCTCACCTCGGGCGGCGCGGTGGCGACCGGGACGGTGGTGAACGCGGCCGGGGGCTGGTCGGGGGACCTCTCGCGCCGGGCGGGCCTCGAGGTCCCCAACGTCGCCACCCGCCACGAGATCCTGGCGACCGAGTCCACGAAACCGTTCCTCGACCCGATGGTCGTTCGGGTCTCCGACGGGCTCTACTTCAGCCAGTCGATGCGGGGCGAGATCATCGGTGGGATGTCGCTTCCCCACCACCCCGGGACCGCGCGGGGCCAAGGGAGCTCGCCCGCGTTCCTCACCTCGATGGCGCGGGCGCTCGTGGGCCTCCTCCCGCGACTCGGCGCGGTCGAGGTGCTGCGCGCGTGGTCCGGGTTCTACGACGACACGCCGGACGGGTTCCCCGTGATCGGGGAGGACCCGCGCCTTCCCGGCTTCGTTCACGGCAATGGGTTCGGCGGCCACGGGTTCATGCTCGCCCCCGCGACGTCACGACGCATCGCGCTCGCCGCCCTGGGCCAGCCGACCGACCTCGACCCGGCCCAGTTCTCTCCCGCCCGGTTCCTCGTCCCGAGCTCCCCTACCACGGCGGAACGGCTCCAGCTCGGTTAGTTAGCGAGTGCCGTGGGTTCGCCCCGCTACGCTCTTGAGCGGGCGGCCCGCTCCCGCCCGCGTGATCGGACAGTTCCCGTGGGACCCGTTCCCTCCCTCGGGGGAACCTGACCCGAAGGGACCGGACCCGATCCAGACGATCGCGTTCCGGGCCGCCGTCACCTCGGCGGACGCCTACCGGTCCGTTCGGCTCGCGTTGCGTCGTGAGGGGGGCTCGCTACGGGTCGGCAACCGGTTCGTGACCGACGCGCGCTACCGGCAGGTGGCGTTCCTCGCCGTCGGGAACGCGGCGAACTCGATGGCGCTCGCCGCCCTGCATGCGATCGGCGACCGGCTGACCCAGGGGTTCCTCGCCGGGCCGGAGCCCGTCACCTCCGAGCTCCCGTTCCGGGGAACGTTGGTCCCTCCGGGATGGGGCGGCGCGCCGGAGGCGGAAGCGCTCGTCGCGTCCGCCGTGGAGCTGGCCAGTGGGCTCTCCGAGCAGGACCTCCTGCTCGTCCTCCTCTCGGGGGGCGCCGCCCGCTCCCTGACGCTGCCCCCGCCCGGGATGGGCGTGGACGAGTTCGGGAACTTCCTCAACGCGGCTCACGAGCGGGGGGCCACCGGCGCCGAGGTCGGACTGCTCGTGCGCCTGATGGGGCAAGGGGCGGTCGGCGGGCGGCTCGCGAGCGCGATCCCCCACGCGGACGTGGCGACGCTGATCGTGGACCGGGGCGACGGGCCCCGGCGTCTTGGAGGCGGACCCATGCATCCGCTGCTACCGACCGAACGCGACGAGGGCCGTGCCCTTCTCGCGCGCCTCGGGCTCGACAACCTCCTTCCCCCTTCGGTCCGGGATGGGCTCCGGGCCGGCTCCTCGCCCGGACCGGCCCTTCCCGAGCGGATCGCACGCCCGGTGGTCGTGGCGAGTCCGGCGGACGCGCTCAAGTCTGCGGCCGACGCGGTGTTCGAGAAGGGTTGGACGAGCCGTCTCGCCTACCTCGCCCTCCCCGACCCGCCGGCCACCGCGGCCGAGCGGTTCCTGGGCCGTTCCGAGGATCTGTTCGTCGCCGAAGGACTCTCGGTGGAGAGCCGAACGAAGGGGGTCGGCGCGTTCGCGATGACGACCCTCGGGCTCCCCGAAGGGGTCGACGAGGGACCGGCGCTCGGCGAGTTCCTGACCCGGGCCCGGGCGGACCTTCGGCGGCGCGAGATGAGCGTGGGACTCTTCCGGACCTCGGGGGCGATCGGGGCCGCCGAGTATCCGGCGGGCGCGGTCGTGGGAGCTCCGACCGACCGGGAGGTCTCTGTCCGCCCCGACCGGGCCCGGGTGGTCGCGATGCGTCGAGGGATCACCGATGTCGGGATGCTGGCGGTCGCCCTCGTCCCGGTGCCGGAGCCGAAAGGTCGGCCGGGCGGGTCGGTCTAGGGGCGCCCGGAGCCGTCGCGGTTGTCGGTACGCGCCTCGGCTTCCTGGAAGTGCCGCTTGAGCGCCATGTACTCGGCGAACGAGATCTCCCGCCGGCCGCGGACCGCTCCCGCCTGCTTCAACGAGTTGATCTGGTAGATGCGCAACAGCTCGGGCACGGGTCGAGCCCCCTCGTCCGCCCGTACGGCCATGATCGGCACCGCCGCGAGCGGGGTGTCGACCCGCCGCTCCGGTGGCGGCGAGGGGGTCTCGGACGGGGCGGGAGGAGCGCGCAGGTACTCAACGAGCCGGTCATGCTCGCCGGGCGTGAGCTCGCCCTCCGCGAGAAGAAGGTCGACGAGCTCGCGCTGGCGCGGCCGATACGTCCCGACGAGCTCGGTGAGGTCCCGGTCGGGTCGGGTGGCCGGGACGGCGGCGAGAAGAGGGCCCACGAGCCCGTCCAGGTCGGCCTGCAGGGCGTCGAGGGCGCGGGCGAGTTCCGAGTGGTCCGGGCCGGACCCGTCGGGCGAGCTTTCGAACCGGGCCGAGAGCCGCACCGTTCCCCCGGAGGGGTTGTCCGGTCGCAGCGGACGCTCGACGCTGAGCTCGGTCTCACGACGACGCTCGGGCACGGTGCGTGACGGGCGAGCGCGGAGAAAAGGTACTCTCACTCGATGAGAAGTGTCCCGGGCGGACGTTGAGTTACCACTATTCACTTGCTTGCAGACAGTAACTATAAAAGGGTCCGTGGTTCTAGTTCCTCGAGGCAAGACCGATGGAGACGGAGCGCTCACGACGCGCCCATCCCGCTCATTCGACCGTGACCGACACCTGCGATTCCCCCGATGGGCGGCATCTCTGCCCGGTCCTCGCGGCGGTCGGGGTCATCGGAACGGAGTGGAGGCTCGCGATCGTCCACCGCCTCCTCGAGGGACCGCAGCGGTTCAGTGAGATCCTGAAGTCGAACCCGCGACTCAACGCGAAGACGCTGAGCGCGACGTTGAAGTTCCTCGAGGGGCAGGGCGTGGTCCAGCGGACCGTGGTCAGTACCCGGCCGTTCTCCGTCGTCTACTCGCTCACCGAGATGGGGTTGGGCCTCGCCCCGGCCGCCCGCGAATTGAGGGCGTGGGGCGAACGGTGGCTGCTACCGAGGGCCGCGCAATCCAGCCGGGCGGCCGCGGCGGCCGCGCATCGACCGCCGACGATCCAGGGCGAGCTTCCCCGCATCGTGATCGGCGAAACCGAGACGCACCGCGCCCGATAGACGGCACGGCTCACTGTCGGGCCGTTTCACGACCCCCCGCCCGCGCCTCAAATACCCCGGGCCGCCATCGTTAGTCTGCAACCACCCCGGAAAGGTCCTTCCATATCGCCGCAAGGGGACAGCACCGTGTCCCAGGCGTGCGAGGGACCTTTCCAAAACCCTATCCTTCGGAGTTCCGAACGCGAAACGAACCTCTAGGTCGGTCGTCCCGGACCGTCGGCTATGCCCGAGCGTCGCCCGCCTCCCGGCAACACGAGCTCCATGTAGCGCGCCCCTTCCACAGGGTTGTACCGGTACGGTGGGATCTCCTGGAACCCCAGGGCCACGTACAAACGGATGGCCGCGTCCATCGTTACGAGCGTGTCGAGACGCATCGTCGCGTACCCGAGCAGGGCCGCCCTCCGAACGAGCTCCTCGGAGAGTGCGCGACCGATCCCCCGACCCCGGAACTTCGGGCGCACGTAGAGACGCTTCATCTCGCACGCCGAGTCGCTGAGACGTCGCAGCGCGACCACGCCCGCCGGTTCCTCCCCGTCGTAGCTGAGGAGGACGACGCCATCGGGAGGGACGTATCCCCGAGGAAAATGCGCGATCTCCTCGCGGTAGCCCTGGAAGCTCAGGTCGACGGGCAGCGAGGTGACGTACTCTTCGATGAGCGATCGTGCCGTCTCGATTTGAGCGGCCGTCCGGGCCTCGACGATCCGCATGAAGCCGTCCGGGGCGTCCTCGGTCGAGTGGGGGCCGGACTCGGCCTTAGCTTCGTCGGCGACCTCGGCCTCCGTGGGCCGGGCACCGTTCATCGTTCGTCCGGAGGTGAACGAGCGTGGCGCGACGACGCGATGCGCAGCCGCTACCATGTGGCGTCGCGCGTTGCCCCCTCCGCCGCACCCCGCGTTCGACCGTTCGGTCCTCCCGCGGATTTCGACGGACCCCGACGTGCCCCGCCATCACCCCCGAGCCGGACGTGACCCCGAGACGCGGGCCCGATCTTTCGGGCTGCGCCTCCGCGTCGTGCCTTCGGCTCTAACCGCCCAGTAACCGGCGTCGCCCCGAAGGACGAGGGGTCTTTCGAGGACGCCCCCCGTGAGCGTACGCCCGGCCGGAATCGCCGGACGCGCGGATCGCGAGGCGGTGCACCGGTCCTGAGCCCCTTCCCGGCACCGCGCCGGAGCCCGCTCGCCCCAGCCTCACGGCGGTCCGGTCGTGGGGCGGGTCCTGGGGAGGCGGTACGACGTCCTCGTTCGGAGGACGGACGCGCCCACCACTCCGCCCCCCCGTGGCCCGCGGGAGGGACGGGGGAGTTCTGGAAACCTTGGATGCCCAACGCATCGTGGCCACAACGCCGCTCGAACCGTTTCCCGGCCAACCCCTTCCCGCGCGCTCGGGCCGTCGGGTCCGCAAGGTCGGTGAGGTCCGACTCCCGATCGCGGGCCCGTATCGTCCCCGTGCTCGCCTGTATCAGTACCCCGATGGACGTCTCCTCTGGCTCGTCCGCCTCTGGGAGTACGACCGGGCGGTTCCCCACCTCGTCGCGACGGACGTGCTTCGACAGTTCGCCCGCGGAAACCGACTCCCGCGTCTTCGCGCCGAGATTGACGCCCTCGTGGAGCGGGCGGCCGCCGGCGGTCGACCGTGACCCCCCGCGACACGATCACCGTGGGTTGTCGCGGCCCCCCGTCCGGGCGTCGGCAGTGGTTCGTGGAGCTCGCCCGGTTGCTCGCCGCGACCCCACCTCCGGCGGCCGCCCTCGTCGAGGCGGCGTCCCAAGGACCACCGGTCCGGGTGACCGTGCGGCCGGTGGAACTGGTCGACGTCCTGCGTCGCAGTCTTGCCGGGGCGTCGGTGCAGGTCGACGTGGGGCCGGGGCGAGCGCCGGTCCCGCCCCCCGAGCTGACGTGCGAACGATGGGGAGGGCTCGTTCGGACCGGCGCCGTGCGAAACGATCCCCGCGGGGAGAGCGCGACCTCGGTCGACCGGGTCGGTGTCGCCGCGGGGATCCCCCCGGAAACCTGGCTCGGCCTGCAAACGTTCTGGTTGCCGGCCCGGCACGGCACCCTCTGGCTGGCCCGGCGGTTCCGGGTGGCCGCGCTCTCGCCGGGAGAGGTCGACCGGAGGTTCCGAGCGCTCGGCACGCTCCTCGCCGCCGAGTGGAGTCTCACCGTCGGGCTCCCGGCGACGTTCCGCGCGGGGCGTTTCGGAGCGCGCCGGGAGTGGAGGCGAGGAGCGGTCCGGACCGTTCCGCCCGAGGACTGGTTCGAACGGCCCGTGGAGGTCGCCGCTCGGTCGGCCCTCTCGCTCGCGCCGGTACCGCGCTCGCCCACGGAGCTCCCGGTCGAAACACCGGCGATCGTGCTCGGTGCCTCCGGCGCCGGGAAGACCACGTACCTCGCCCGCTGGGCGAGCGGGGTCGTGCGGGGCGGAGGGGCCCTCTTCGTGCTCGACCTGCACGGGGACCTCGCGCCGGCCGTCCTCGCGCGTCTCCCGCCCGAGTCGCGCCGCCGGGTGATCGCCATCGACGCGACCCGACCCCCAGTGCCCGGCGTCGCGGCGCTCGTGGCGGAGGGACCCCCGGACCGCGCCGCGGCCCACCTGGTCGCCGCGCTCAAACGGCTGACCCCGGACGGGACCGACCTCTACTGGGGGTTCCGGCTCGAGCGGATCTTCGACACCGTGGTCCGGCTCGCGCTCGAGTCGGGGGGGTCCCTCACCGACCTCTACGACCTCCTCACGAACCCCGACCGGAGGGACTCGGCCCGTCTCGCGACCCGGTCGGGGGAGCTCGCGCGGTTCCTCGACGAGCTCGCCCCGGTCGTGCGCCGCAACCCCGAGTTCCTCTGGTCGGCCGCGACCCGACTGTCGAAGGTGATGCTCGTACCCGCCCTCCGCGAGCTCCTGGCCCCGGAGACGGGGGGAGTTCCGGTCGAGGCGCTGCTCGCCGGAGGGCGCTCGGTCCTCATCCGCCTCCCGTTCTCGAGCCTGGGGCCGGAGGCGGCCGGGTTCGCGGCGACGCTGGTGCTCGGTCGGGTCTATCTGGGGGTCGCGGCGGCCTCGGAGCGGCGAGGCGAACCGCTCCCGGTGTCCGTGGTCCTCGACGAGGTCCAGACGCTCTCGCCCCGGCTCGTCGCCGAGGTGGTCACCGAAGGCCGTAAGTTCGGGCTCCGGACGATCATCGCGACCCAGTACCCTGAACGGCTCGCCCGCGAGCTCCAGAGCGCCGCCCGCGGCGCGCTCCGGGGGTTCGTCTCGTTCCGGGTACCACGACCGGCGGCCCCGGAGGTGGGATCCTGGCTCGGCCTCGGGCCGAAGGAAGCGGCCGACCTATTGCCGAACCTTCCGACCGGCGAGGGTCTCGTTCTCGACGCGCTCTCCGACGGGGTGCGCCCGGCCGCGCCGGAGGAACGAACGTATGGAAACGGCCCGGCCGCGTGGGACGACGCCGTCCGAGCGACCCATCGGGAGTTTCCCGGGGAACGGTCGTCGCATGCAGAGGACCTCGGGATCGATGACCCCTCGGAACGGCTGTTGCTGACCGTGCTGTCGCGCACGGAATCCGGCATGAGCCGGGGGCCCGAGGAGGTCGTGGAGGCCGCGGTACGCCTTCCGGGACCGGGCCTGAACGCGGCCGAACTGCCCCATCGTCTCTCGGCCCTCCTCCGGGAACGTTGTCTCGAGGCGAGCCCGGACGGTCTGCGACTGACCGCGGCGGGGGAACGCCGGCTCGGGCTCACCGCGCCGACCGGGGCGTCGCGGGAGACCGCGGAACATCGGGCTCTCCTGATGGCGACGTTCCGTCGGTTCGCGGCCCGGGGGTACCACCTCGAGATCCTCCGACAGGGGCGCTTCGACACGACCCTACCCGACGCCCGGTTCCGTCAACTCCCCGGGCGGAGCGCCGTGCCGTCCGACCTCGCCGCCGAGGTCGAGCGGGCCCGGTCCGGGTGGGCGTGGAGGTTCTTCCACGGCCGGGACGTGCACGTGGAGGCGGAAGTATCGGGCGCGCTGCGGCCCGAGCGCGTGCGCCACGGCGTCCGAAAGGCGGTCCACCGCGGGGCGTTCGCGCTGTTCGTGGTCAGCGACCCGCTGCGCGCACGCCGAGTGCGCACCGTGCTGAGGTCCATGAACCTGGGGGTGGATCGGGCTCAGGTCTGGACGCTTCGCCTTCCGCTGGGGCCACCCCGGAGCGCGCGGGAAACGAACACGTAAGAGCGTCCGCTCGCTCGACCGGCCGTGCGGGCGTTCGTCGCCGTGGAGGTCCCGCCCCCTACCGACGAAACGCATCCGGGCTCGGCGCCGGCGCACCTCACGCTGTTCTTCCTCGGCGAGATCCCGAGGGAAAGGGCCGGACCGATCGCCGAAGCCCTCGCTCCCGTGGGGGCCGCCCGGGCACCGTTCTACGCCACGCTCGAGGGCGTCGGGGCGTTCCCTTCGGCCGACCGGCCCCGGGTCGTGTGGTTGGGCATCACCGAGGGCTCCGCGGAGCTCGTCCGACTTGCGGGCGAGGTCCGTACAGCCCTCGGGAGCGAGGGCGACCCGACCCGACGGGAGACGTTCGCTCCGCATCTCACGCTCTTCCGGGTCCGCTCCGCGACCGACCGACGCCGGGCGACGGAACTGCTGACGGGGACCGTGGCTCCTCCGTCCCCCCGTCGGTTCCGGGTCCGCGAGTTCGTCCTCAAGGAGAGCGAGCTTTCCGCGCGGGGAGCGACCCACCGGACCCTGGCGACGTTCCCGCTCGGCGAACCGTCGTCCCAAGTGCCCTAGCGAAGCCCCTCACTGGAATACCCGGCGTGCTCCACGTCTCATCCGGAGTTGGACGCCGCCCGGTCCGCGACCAGCTTCCGCCAAAGGTAGAGGGTGGCGTAACTTCCCCATCCGGGGTAGTTCCGTTCGGCCCAGGCCCGGGCCCGTTCCTCGGGGGCCGAGCGGCGCAGCACGCCGTACTCCTCGAGGGCCACGCGGACCCCGAGGTCGCCCGCGATGAACACATCGGTGCGACCGACGCCGCGCAAGAGCGCGTTCTCCGCCGTCCACCGACCTACGCCGGGAAGCCGGTCGAGCCGCTCGACCGCCGTCTCCACCGGGAGGGACGCGAGCCCGTCCAAGGGGAGTGTGCCCTCCTCGACCGCCGCCGCGAGCGCGAGCAGGGAGCGGCTCTTCGCGCCGCTCACGCCGGTCGACCGGAGACCGGGAACTCCGAGCGCCCGGACCTCGGCGGGCGTCGGCACTCTCGGCACCTCGACTCCATCCGCCTCGAGGAACGCCCCCGTCGCATCGAGCAGGCGTTCCTTCATCGAAGTCGCCGCGCGCACGGAGACCTGCTGGCCGAGCACCGAGTGGATGAGCGCCTCGTAGACGTTCGCGTCCCGGGGGATCCGAAGCCCTCGGAACCGGCGGTCCGTGCCGCGCAGGGTCGCCTCGGCCCGGACGAGCCGGTAGAACGCCTCGATCGGGTGGTCGAGCGAGAAGAGCGAGCGCGCCGCCGCCCGCGCGCTGGCTCCGTCGGCGCCCCACGCCTCCACGCGCCAGCGGTCCCCGCGCGGTTCCACCCCGAGGACCCAGGGCTGGTCGGGGGGTCCCCACGCCCGGAGCAGGCGCCCTCCGTCCTCGGCGAACACGATCCACCGGGAGGAATACTCGAGCTGTTCGCGCTCGACGGGCAGGGACGAAAGGCGGGGCGGTGTGATCGAGGTGACCGTGGGGGTCGGCACACCGACGGGAGGCCGCGCCCCCTAAGAGGCCGCCGCCCGCCCTTCGCTCGTTCCGACCCCCGCTCCTTCCCCGGTCGACGACAGCGTTAAGCGGCTCGGCACGACTCACGCGCCGGTCTCCCGTCCCGACGGGAGAAGGGGCTCGGTTGCTCGACCTAGGGTCGCACCTCGACGCATCCCCGACCCCGGTGCTGTTCTTCGGAACGGTAGCGCTCGCGCTTCTGATCGCGATCAGCCTACCGACCGGGGGTTCGACGGGTCCGCACTCCCTCGTCGTGGCCCCGGTCTCCGGCGCGTTTTCGACCGACCGAGGAACCGGCCGACTCTCCGACCCATCGGGCGGGACGTCCATCGGACCCGTGGGCAGCGAGCCGACCGAGGCGGAAGCCGGCGACTCGACCGCGTTCTCCTGGGATGCCCTCGGCGTGAGCGGAGCGCGGGTGACCGACTTCGCGGTGACGTGCGAGCTCACGGTTACCGAGACCGCGAACGGCTCGAACGCTCCCGCGTGGGTGAACTCCTCCACCGCGGGTCCGCTCGTCGCCTCGGCGAACGGAACGTTCTCGGTCCCCGCGGCGGCGTGGAACGCGGGCCTCCTGACCCTCTCCCTGACCTTCGCCGTGGCGGTGCCCGTGACCGTCCGCCTGTTCGGACCGAGCCTCCCATCGATCCCCGCCCCGGTCGCGCTCACGATCCTGCCGAACCTGGAGCACCTCGCGCTGTACGACCCCGTGGTCGAGCGGAACAGCACGGAGCACGGGATCCTGTCGGACTCCACGTTCTGGCACGTGCGCGACCGGTTCGGCGACCGCGCGCCCGGCGCGTCCCTCATCGTCGATTTCGTGACCGGGGTCTCCGTGAACGAGACGTTCGCGCCCGTGGTCTGGTCGGTGGGCGGGACGACCGGGGCGTGGGTGAACTACACGGCCAACGTCTCGGAGGGGGGCACGCTCACCGTGCTCGACGAGGCGCGGTCCACGCTCCTCGGTCCTCTCTCGGTGCCGGTGACGGCGACCGAAGGCGCCGCCTCCACCCCCTCGCTGTCCCCGCTCTCCCTGGCGGCCGTCGGGCTGCTCGCGGCCGGGGGCCTCGTCGGAATGGTGGCCCTGCTCTCCGGCGGGCGTCCCCGACCATCCTCCGCGGCGGGAGACGAGGACGAGGAGCTTCGACGCCTCGCGGAGGGACGTGCGACGGTCGTCGAGCTCGTGCGGCACGCGGGCCCGCTCAGCCTGCACGAGATCGAGGTCGCGTGGGAGCCTTCGCCGGCGCCCCCCGCCCTCGCCGACTGGGTCGCCTCCCTGGTCACCGACGGGACCCTGACCGCGACGCTGGGGGAGGCCGGTCGCGCGCGGTTCGCGCTCGCCGAGCGACCCGTCGGAGAACCGAGGGTGACGCTTGACGAGGAGGCCCTCGAGCGGGGGATCGCCCGCCGGGACGCGGCCGTCGGGCCCGACGACGATAACGAGGGAAAGTCGCCCTAGCTCGGGTCCCGGCCCACGAGGTCGTAGTACCGGTACGCCGCCTCGCCCGCGCCGAAACAGAACTTGAGCGTCGTGAACCCGCTCTTGAGCTCCGCCGCCCGCCCGGCGACCTCCGCGGGGGACTTCCCGTGATGCAGGAGGTCGTCGAACAGCTCGGCGACCCGTTCCATCTCCTTCTCCTGCATCCCGACCCGGGTGACCTCAGGAGTGCCGAGGCGCACGCCGCCCGGATGCTTCGGGCTTTTATCGCCGGGCAAAAGGTTCTTGTTCGAGATGATCCCCGCGTCGGCGAGGCGCTTCGCGACGCTCTCCCCGCCTCCCTCCCGGTCGACGCGCACCGCGATCGTATGGGAGCGGGTGAACCCGAGGTTCGGGGCGAGCACGTCGAACCCACGGTCGTGGAGCGCCTGGGCGAGGGCCTGCGCGTTGGCGACGGTCTGGCGGGCGTACTCCCGACCGAACTCGAGGTGCTCGGCGAGGCTGACCGCGAGGGCCGCCATCGCGTTCAGGTGGTGGTTGCTCGTCACGCCGGGGAACGCGCCCCCCTGGAGGCGCTTCACGACCTCGGAGTCCTCGGTCGAGCCGAGAATGATCCCGTGCTGGGGCCCGGGGAGCGTCTTGTGGGTGGAGGCGCTCATCACCGTGCATCCCTCGTGCAGCGGGTCCTGGAACTGGCCGCCGCCGATCAGACCGAGCACGTGCGCCGCATCGTACCAGCCGCGGGCGCCGATCTCCTCGAGCGTCGGGCGAAGCTCCTCGATCGGCATCGGGAAGAGGAACAGCGAGAGGCCGAACAGGCAGACCTTCGGCCGGACCGCCTTCAGGATCTCGCGGGTGCGGGCGACGTCGATCGTCATCCGCTCGGCGTCCCAGGCGTAGTAGACGGGTTTGACGCCCCGGAGACCGAACGCGCCGAACGACGCGCTCGAGATGTGGGCTCCGTCGGCGAGGCGGCTCGTTCCGACGAGGTCGCCGGGCTCGGCGAGCGCCTTGAGGACCGCCAGGTTCGAGACCGTGCCGGAAGTCGGGCGAACGTCCGCGAACGAGCATCGGAAGAGACGCTTCGCGAGCGCGAGGCAGACCTCCTCGACCTCGTCGACCTGCTCGTTGCCCTCGTAGTATCGCTCGCCGGGAAGTCCCTCGGCGTACCGGGAGTGGAAGTCGCTGATCATGAGCTCCTTCGCGTACGGGGAGAGAAGGTTCTCGCTCGCGATCAGCGGGATCGCGTGCTCGAACCGTGTCGAGTGGCGTCGCACCGCGTCCCGGATGTGGGCGACCGTGGCGGCCATCTCGCCCGGCGCCGGGGCGGGAGCGGCGAACCCCCCCACCCCCCTGCTTCCACTGGAACTGGACCCTGCCCCCTGTGCTCCCATGACCGACCCCCTCGCCTTCCTCTCGCCGGGGCGCCCCACCGGCTCGAGGCCATATATGGACCGTGCACGTCCCCGCTCCACCATGCCGCGAGCACCCCTTCCGGCCCCGTCGCGCCCATGGCCGGTCTCACGACACTTCTACGTTCCGTACCACGACCTAGACGTCCTGAACCATCTGAACCACGCCGC
>Ga0209039_10001253_pt1 | contig 24185 bp, 16 predicted proteins | sample BogFormECP12_OM1_FD_188238 | JGI IMG/M metagenome (GOLD analysis project Ga0209039, IMG submission 188238) | Bog forest soil microbial communities from Calvert Island, British Columbia, Canada - ECP12_OM1 (SPAdes) (version 2) | ecosystem: Environmental > Aquatic > Freshwater > Wetlands > Bog ... | reverse complement strand
TCCGGAGTGAAGCTAATCTGCATCGGACACCTGTCCGCTTGCTCGTGATTGAGCGCCATAAGAACTCTGTCCCGGTGCTTCATCGCCTGTCCCTTCCTTACCGCAACCACGGCGGCGTGAAATCCGCAACTGATGTAACCCCTGTTCATCGCTTGGGGAGCGGACACGTAAATGCGTAGCTTCCTGAGCCGACCTCGTATATCGACGTGTCGTTTTCCGTGCGTAGAAACTTGACTCCCTCCGATTGGGTTGCGGGTTTACCGTTTTCGCGCACGGTTGCGGTGTCTTTTGCCGGCACGTAGACGGTGGCCGTGGCGCTCGGCGGCACGACAATGTCCCAGTGAAACTCCCCATTCTGAGTCTGCCAACTGCTTGAGATCTTGCCCTGCGGCGAATCGAGCGAGGCTTTGGCAAAGGTCAGTCCAGCAACCACCCGCGGATGCATCACGATGTTCTTGAAACCCGGATGATCCGGGTCGTAGTTGATGCCGGCCAGGGCTTGGTAGAACCACGCCTCGACGCCGCCGGTCTGGATCAGCAAGGCTTCGCTATTCATGCCGGGGTCGCGCGTGTCCATGTCATAACGCTCCCAAATGGTGGTGGCGCCTTTGGAAATCATATAGCCCCAGCTCGGCCGCTTGGTGCGCGTGGCGACGGTTACCGCCACATCCGCGTGTCCCGTATCCGTAAGCACATTCATCAGCCACTGCATCCCCAGCAAACCCACGGTGGAGTATCCCTGGTGCTGAATCATGATGTCATCCACCAGGTTCTGGATCACGCGGGGGCGAGACTCGTCCGGCACCAGGCCAAACGCCAGTGGCAGCACGTAGGAGGTTTGGGTGGCGCCTTCGTATTGGGCGGTCTGGGGATTAAACAGCCGCCGGTTGAAGCCGTCGCGAATCTTGGCGGCAAGGTCGGTGTAATGCGCTTCATCCTCGGTCTTACCCAGCCGCTGCGCCGTGCGCGCCATGAGTTTGACATTTAGGTAGCAGTAAGCGGTGCCGATCAGGGACTGGCTGGTGGCGCCCTCGTCCTTGCCCTTCGCGTCCATGGAAGCCGCGTCGCACCAGTCTCCGTAGGTTACCTTGTCGACGGTGTAATCGGGTTTCAGTTGGCGGGCGCAGTACTCCACCCAGTTTTTCATGGGCGCGTAATGGGCTTCCAGGATGCGCCGGTCGCCGTAGAACCCGTACTGCCAGTCGGGGATGATGGTAAGAACACTAGGCCAGGGGATGTCGCCGCTGTAGAACGCCCAGTAGGCCGGGGAAACATCGGACTGCTTGCCGTCGGGGTGCTGATCGAGGAAGACGTCGTTAATCCACTTGTCGTAGAACGCGGCCACGTGGAAGTTGAAAGCCTCACCCTCGCTGTCTATCGCCACATCGCCACCCCAGCCCTGGCGTTCATCGCGGTCGGGATCCAGCGGGACGCCAGTGCGCATGAACATGCGCTCCCCCCAGCGCACATTGCGATAAATCTGGTTCAGCAGTGGAATGGAGCACTCGAAGGAGCCTACATGATCGAGATCGTTCTCCACCACGAGTCCGGCAAACTGGTCGGCGGTGACTTTGCCTGGCAGACCGGTCACTTCCACCCGGCGGAATCCCTGCCCGCGAAATCGCGGGCTCCAGGTTTCCACGCCAATGCCTTTGAAAATGTAGGTATCCGTCGCCAGCGCGCTGCGGTTGTCTTGGGAGCGCAGCGAGCCGTCGGGGTTTAGGCTGTAAGCTTCCTGCATCTTCACCAGGGTGCCGGGAGGAGCAGACGCGCGCAGGCGGACCTGTCCGTAGAAGCTCTGTCCAAAATCCACCTGGTAGGTTCCCGGCTTGCTTTGCCGGATGGAGACCGGTTTGAGCACCTGGGTGGTGCGGGTAGGTTCGAGCATTTGAGCTTGCAGGCGGCCGCCCGGCGAGGACATTATGTCCACCTTGCCCCACCGAACGGAGTTGAACGAAGGCTTAGCCCACTCCGGCATCTCCTTCCGGGCGTCGTATTCCTCGCCATCGTATTCGTTGTTGGTGCGCGTCGGGCCGTCCGCCGTGACCTTCCAGTCGCCGTCGCTAACCACCCGCTGGCGCGTGCCATCGGCATATTCAATTTCCAGTTGGAGCAGCAGCCTCGGGTAGCCATAAGTCTTGAAACTTACGGGATGCTCGTTGCCTGCCCTGGGGGCGAAGAATCTCCCGTTGCCGAGAATCGCGCCTACCGCGTTCTTGCCCGGCTGGAGTTGGCGCGTCACGTCATACGTGACATAGAGAATCAGCTTGCTGTATTCGGTGAGGGCAGGATCCATGATGTGGTCCCCCACCCGCGCGCCGTTCAGGTAAAGGTCAAAGAACCCCAGGCCGGTCGCGTACACCGTAGCGCGACGGATGGGCTTGGAGGTTTCAAACTCCCGGCGCAACATGCGCGCAGGCAGGCGCGTGCGCCCCGAGTCGTGGGGCCGCGTCTCGTCTCCTCCGTTCAAGCCGATCCATTTCGCTTCCCAGTCGCTCGCCTGAAGCAATCCCATGCTCCACCGGGCGGGTTCGCTCCACGCTGAAGCCTTGCCATCCTGGTCCCAGACTCGAACCTTCCACCAGCACATCTCGCGCGATTCCAGAGCCTTGCCCATGTAGGCGACAAGGTTGCTCTGATCGGATTTGACTTGGCCGGAATCCCACAAGTCCGCCTTGCCGCCATGCAGCGCCTGTTCCGAAGCGCCAACCTGAATCTGGAACGCCGTCTGTTTCAGCCCGCGCCCGGCAAGTGATGCAGCTTGCAACTTCCAACTGAGCCGGGGAGTCGTGCGGTCGATGCCAAGCGGGTTTTTGAGGTACTCGCAACGTAGGTCCACGGGATGTAATGCCGATTCCGCGGCCGGACCTTGCGCGCAAATTGCCGAGGCCATGATCACCAAACACGATGATAGGGTAAGTATGCGTTTCATGCGCGCCAGTGTACTCCATTTCGTTGGCGGCAGCTATCCAAGTCCCAATCCCAAGTCCCAATTACCAAGAAACCATGACCCATGACCCGCTAAAATTTCTTCGCTTCTCATTACCTTATTCGGGAGTATACTTCCCGCCTTGGCGGGACTGGCCGGCCGAAAGTGTTTAGACAATGGCTAGCAGGTTAGTTTGAGGTAGCGGCGAGTTTACCTCGGCCAATGGCGGCATAATGCCGCCTCTACATCAAATTGACCTACTTCCAGACGATGACTTCCAAGCCCTCGCACCTCGCATAAGACGGCCATTGGCCGCAGCCCGAACCAAGTACTCTCTGAACTCTGTAATGCAAGATCGTAAATTCTTGTTTTTTTTGGCAAACATTTCGCGCCTCTCGTATGGGTACCCCTTGGGGTGCCCAGGGCAGGGCAAACGCAGCCCCTACAAAACGTGTTTGGTAGCGGCCCCACGCGGAATCTCAACCTCTGCCTTAGGGAAAGGAATTCGAACTGAAATGACATACTTCATAAAACGGCTCGAGGGTATCGAGCGCACGCTGCTGGCCATTATTCTTGTTTTGGGGGCCAACGGGAATGTGCGCGGGCAATCATCGGTTTCTCTCTGGCGCCCAGTAGCACTGCGCTGTGAATACCTGGTGAACCCTTTGGGAATTGACGCTATGCAGCCTCGTCTCCAGTGGGTGCTGGAATCGCCGCCGGGCGAGCGGGGCAAAAAGCAGACGGCGTATCAAATTCTGGTTGCCGCGAGTGAAGCTGCACTGCGTGCCGGGCAAGGCGATCTCTGGGACACTGGCAGGATCGATTCGAATCGGTCGGCCCAGGTTCCGTATGGTGGAAAACCGCTCACGTCCCGTCTGCGCTGCTGGTGGAAAGTGCGCGTGTGGGACGAGCAGGGAAAGTCCTCGGCCTGGAGCGAACCGGCGTTTTGGTCCATGGGATTGCTGAGCCCCGGCGATTGGCAAGGGGGTTGGATCGGCAGCGATATCGGCCAGGACGATCCCCATGCGGTCTACTTGCGCCGCGAGATGAGGCTTTCCAAACGCCTCACCCGCGCCACGGCTTACATCTGCGGCCTGGGATATTACGAGCTTTACCTGAATGGCCAGCGGGTGGGCGACCACGTGCTCGATCCGGGGTTCACCGACTACGACCAACGGGTGCTGTACGTTACCTACGACGTGACCGGCCAACTCCTGGCCGGCGCGAATGCGGTGGGGGTGGTTCTGGGTAACGGCTGGTTCCATGCGATCACGCCCGACCTTTTCGGGTTTGAGAAAGCGCCCTGGAGGCAGCCGCCCAAGCTGCTGATCAACATTGATCTGGATTACGCCGACGGCAGCCGCGAGACCACCGCCTCCGACAATTCCTGGAAATGGTCAACCGGGCCACTGGCCTTTGATTGTATCCGCGCCGGTGAAACTTACGACGCAGGGCTCGAGATGCCGCATTGGAACGAGCCAAATTTCCACGATTCCCTCTGGAATCCCGCATTGCCAGTGCCGGCGCCAAAAGGGCGCTTGAGCGCCCAAATGGAGCCCCCCATCCGCGTCACCGAAACCCGCAAACCGGTGAAGCTGAGCGAACCGAAACCCGGAGTTTACCTGTTTGACCTGGGAGTTAACCTTAGCGGCTCGGTCCGCTTCGAGGCGCAAGGAGCGCCCCGGCAAAAGATCACGCTCGAGTACAACGAGGTACTCAACCCGGACGGCACGCTGGATATGAAGAATTCTCATAGCCACACCTATGGCCGCTACCAGACCGACGAACTCATCCTGAAGGGGCAAGGCAAGGGCGTAATTGAGCCGCGCTTCACGTATCACGGCTTCCGCTACGTGCAAGTGACGGGGCTCGCGCACCAACCCGCGCTCACGAGTCTAGAGGCGCGAGGCACGCACACGGATTGGGAATCGGCGGGGGAGTTTTCCTGCTCCAATCCCAAGATCAACAATCTGGAGAAAGCCGTGCGCCGCACTCTGGGCAACACGGCGCACAGCATGCCCGGCGAGGAGTCCACGCGCGAGAAAATGGGTTGGACCCAGGACGGCTTAAACACTATGGAAGCGGCCGTCTACAACTTCCGCGCCGCGCCGGTTTATACCAAATACCTGTTCGACATGATCGACGCGCAGGAAACGAATGGGCATGTGCCGCCCATCGTTCCCACCAATGGCTGGGGGCGCACCCGTCCGGACGGCTCACCCCCCGAGTTCTCTGATCCCTGGTGGGGAGGTACTCTGCCGTACGTGGCGTGGAAACTGTACGAGTACTACGGCGACCGGCGTGCGCTGGAAGAAGCTTACGAACCCATGAAACACTGGGTGGATTACTTGCGCCGTAATTCCAAGGACAACCTGGTTGACTGGTGGCTCGGCGATTGGTTGGAGGTCGGCGCGCTCGATGCCGGCCGGCCGAAGCGCACGCCGATCATCCAGACCTCAACCGCGGGCTATTATTTCTGCGCCATGGCGGTTGTCCGGGCGGCCGAACTGCTGGGGAAAGCTGATGACGCTCGGGAGTACCGGCAATTGGCGGGACAAATCAAAAGCAGTTTCAACCAGCACTTCTTTAACCCCCAGACCGGACTCTATGCTCCCGAGACACAAACCGACCAAGTGCTGCCGCTCTATCTCGACATGGTTCCGGCGGGCAAGCACGACCTGGTGCTCGAACGTCTGATTGCAGATATCCACCAGCACCAGGACCACATGACCACAGGCTTTGTCGGCGTCATGCCCATGCTTCACGGTCTGCCGGAATGGGGTTACGAAGACCTGGGTTACACCGTCGCCATGCAGGAGGACGCGCCGGGCTTTCTCCAGATGATTGCGGATGGGTCGAGCACCCTGGGGGAATCGATCGAAAGCATCAAGGGAATTGATACTGGCGGGGCCTCACGCCATCATCCCTTCGGAGCTTGCATCGGTTCCTTCCTGTTCCGGGAGATTGCGGGGATTCGCACCGACCCTTCAGGGCCGGGGTTCGAGAAGATCATCATCCGTCCCGTACTCGGGAATCTGGCTTGGGCCCGGGCGAAATATGATTCCATTCGCGGGCCGATTGCGACCGATTGGAAGCGCGAAGCAAACCGCTTCACCCTTCGCGTGAACATCCCGGCGAACACGACAGCCACGGTCTATCTGCCGGCAAAGAGCCCTGACGTAATCACCGAGAGTGGGAAACCTCTCGCCCAAGCAACCGGCGTGAAGTTTTTGCGGATCGAGGGCAATCACGCTTTGGTGGCCATCGATTCCGGCGAATACTCGTTCCTGGTACAACTCCAAGGAGAAAATCATCATGAGTGAAGAAGACGTCCTTAAAGAAGCCAAGTGGAATCATGTGGGTCGCAGGGAATTTCTTAAGCGTGTATCGTCGGCAGGGGTCGGTGCGGTCATCGTGCCTTCACTCCATGTCGGGTCGGCCGGTGCGGCCACGGGGCAAGGAGCCGGCGACGCCCTGGAGAGCGCCTTCAAGGTGCCGCCGGATTCAGCCAAGGTGCGCGTGTGGTGGCACTGGATGAGCGGCAACGTGACCAAGGAAGGCATTACTCTCGATCTGGAGTGGATGAAGCGTGTCGGTCTCGGCGGCGTGCAGCATGTCGAGGCCGATCTGGGCACAGCCCAATATGTGGACCAACCGCTGAAGCTGTTGAGTCCGGGTTGGAGGGAGGCGTTCCGTTTCGCCGCGGCCGAGTGCGACCGGCTGGGGCTGGACATGACCACCAACATTTCGCCGGGTTGGAGCGAATGCGGAGGGCCGTGGGTCAAGCCCGAGGAGGCAATGAAGAAGGCTGTCTGGAGTGAGACGCGTGTGGAAGGTCCGCGCAAGTTCACCGCAAAGCTCGAGTCACCGCCTTCGGTGAATGGCACTTTCCAGAACGTGGAGCGTCCCCGCGAAGTCATCGAGCCGCCGGAAATGGCCGCCGGGGCCAAGCCCTGGACGAAGCCGACGCCGGCGCCTTACCCCACCCATTATGCTGACAGCGCGGTCGTCGCTTGTCGTCTGCCGGAAGGTGAAGTGCTGATGGCGGGTCTCCATCCGCAGGTGACATCGAGCGCCGGCAATCTCGACTTGGCGACACTGGTTGGTGGCGACCTGAGCAAGACGGTGGCCCTTCCCTTCCCCAAGGATGATAAGCCGGCTTGGGTCCAGTTCGAGTTCGCCCAACCCTTCCGGACGCGTGCCTTCTCGATCTCGATTTTACGCGAGGGAGGCAACGAAATACCCAAGGGCGAAGTGCAGGCAAGCCAGGAAGGCACGAACTTCTTCACCCTCTTGTCTCTGCCGGGTGCGGCGTATGAGGGCACCCCCCTGCGCACTTTCTCTTTCCCCGAGACCTCGGCGCGATTCTATCGGGTCTTACTGACGCCACCTCCGCCGAGCCCCGTTCCTTCCCCCGCTACCGACATCCCCGCTAATCGGAGGCAGGCCCCACCCAAAGAATTCAGAGTCGCGCAGATGGAGTTCCATTCCGGAGCGCGGGTGCATCGCTGGGAGGAGAAGGCGGGCTTCGGCACCATGTTTGAATATGACTCGGTTCCAACGCCCGCTGTGCCTCCCGCGGCCGCAATTCCCCGCGCCAGCGTTGTTGATTTGACCCCACTGATGGACAAAGATGGCAACCTCGAATGGGACGTGCCCGCGGGGAAGTGGGTGATCCTGCGCTTGGGCTATTCGCTCACCGGGGCGACGATCCACCCGGCTCCGCCCGATGAGACGGGATACGAGGTCGATAAGCTGAGCCGCAAGTACGCTGAGTCCTACTTGCACGGTTGGGTTGATCCGCTGGCCGAGACTCTGGGTCCCGAGTTTGGTAAAACTTTCCGCTACTTTTTGATGGATAGCTGGGAGGCCGGCCTTCAAAACTGGACCGATGATATGTTAAATCAGTTCCAAGCCCGTCGCGGGTACGATGCAAAACCCTATCTGCCGGTGTTAACTGGCCGGGTCGTGGAAAGTGCCGACGTCAGTGATCGCTTCCTGTGGGATCTGCGCCGCACGATCGCCGATCTTGTCGCGGAGTGTTTTTACGGAGAGACGGACGACTTCTTACACCAGCGGCGCCTGCAGGTTTTTGCGGAGGCGGCGGGCGTAGGCTTCCCGATGATTCAGGACGCGCTTCAGAACAAGGGCCGCGTCGATATCCCCATGGGTGAGTTCTGGACGTCGGAGAAGGCGGGAGTGTACAACCCTGCATATGAAGCCGACATTCGCGAGGCGGCCTCATCCGTGCATATCTATGGCAAAAACCTGGTCGGGGCGGAGTCCTTCACCGCCGCCTGGACTGACGATTGGGGCCCGCCCTCAACCCTGAAGGAACTGGCGGACTACATGCTCGCCCTGGGCGTGAACTGTTTCTCCATCGCCAGCTCAGTGCACCAGCCATTTGCGGAGGGTCATAAGCCGGGCTTCACCCTGTCGATTTATGGTCAGCATTTCACACGGAACATCACTTATGCCGAACAGGCAGGCCCGTGGATGTCGTACTTGGCGCGTTGCGCCTACATGTTGCGGCAAGGGTTGTTCGTGGGCGATCTCGCCTACTACTACGGTGAAGGCGCCCCGGTGGCGGTGCCCTTTTGGGAAAAAGTGAAGCCGGAGCCACCGGAGGGCTACGGATACGATTACCTCAACACGGAGGTGCTGCTCACGCGGATGTCCGTCGAAAACGGGCGGCTGGTGTTGCCCGACGGCATGAGCTACCGCGTGCTGGTGCTTCCCGACACTCTCAACCGGCTCACCCTGCCCGTTCTGCGGAAGATCCGTGATTTCGTGGTGGCGGGCGCCACGGTGGTGGGGCCGAAGCCCACAAACTCCCCCAGCCTCACCGGCTACCCTTCGGCGGACGATGAGATCCGGATTCTGGCGAACGAAGTCTGGGGCGACTGCGACGGCAGGACGATTACCGAACATGCCTGCGGGAAAGGAAAGGTCTACTGGGGCAAGCCGTTGCAAGAAATCATGGAGGCGCTGAAGACCCCACCGGATTTCGAGTACAACCGTCCCATGGTTGATACATTTCTCGTCTCCATCCACCGGCACAGCGCGGATTCGGACATCTACTTTGTGGCGAATCGAAGGGATCGTATCGAAGATGTAGAAGTCAGTTTCCGCTTGGAAGGAAAGGCGGCGGAACTTTGGCATCCGGATACGGGAGAGATCGAGCCGGCCGAATACCGGATTGCGAGTGGCCGGACAACCGTTCCCCTGCGCCTGGACCCCTGGGGAGCAGTGCTGGTGGTTTTCCGGCATCCGGCTTCTGAGCCCTCACGCACCTTGCCGCATCCGGTCCGCAGCGTCTTGACCAACGTCGAGGGTCCGTGGGACGTGAGCTTCCCCCCGAACTGGGGCGCGCCGCCGTCCATACACCTAGAGGGCTTGACGTCGTGGACGAAGCACTCGATCGACGGCGTGAAATACTTCTCTGGCACAGCAACCTACACGAAGGAAATCGACGCCCCGGCGAGTTGGTTTAAGCCCGGCGCGAAGGTGATGCTGGATCTCGGAGAGGTAAAGGAGATGGCCGAGGTTTCAGTAAACGGGAAGCCGCTGGGGATCCTTTGGAAGCCACTCTTTCAGACGGATGTGACCGCCGCATTGAAGCAGGGCCGCAACCATCTCGAAATCAAGATCACGAACCTCTGGGTTAACCGGCTGGTCGGTGACCGGCAACCGTCGGCGGAGAAGAAGTACACCTTCATCACGTTCCAACACTATACCAAGGATACGCCGCTGCGCGATTCGGGCCTGCTCGGCCCGGTAAGGTTGCTTGCGGTCAATATGAAGTAAATTCAGTACATCAGGAATTGCAGCCCGGACCTGTTTTGTCGGTCGCGGCTCGTTCCCTATGGCCAAGGAAAAGGCGCGGGCCTACAAAACAGGTCCGCGCTGCCCCAGTTCCCCCGTAACGTCCAAAAACTCAAACCGGCGCCAGCCCCGGCCAGAAAATGAACCTGTGCGGTTCAGATCTCCTCTTGGAGAAGCGGATTGTTGCTGAGATCGACCACCCTCGAGTGAAAACTCGACTCGAACCAGCGATCGAAGGCGTCCAAGTCACGCCGGTTCGGCCACGCAGAAGGCACACGGTACCAGTTGTCGAGTTGCTCTTCGAAAATCTGGCCGCACACCTCTTCCCGATACTCGCGGGCCTCTTCCTCGTTCTCACATTCCGGAAGCAGATAGACCGTCGGCTCTCGCCGAAGATCTTCCAGACTCAACTCGTTACTCGTTGGATCCGCCCGATGCAGCCAATCCAGGAATGACCGGCCCGGCCTCACCACGATCCCTGTTCGGTTGATGGCGATCATTCTGTCAGCGCCTGACGCCTTCCCCCTCAGGCGGCCTGCCGATAATAATAGTTCAGCATCCGGCCCAACCGCTCGCGGCGCCGGATCGCTCCACGATTACCAGCATGGGATTCATCCGGGATGATCCACCGGTTTCCGAGACCTTGGTGGTTTCGCTCGCCATGATAATGAGCCACGAATTCGCGAATCGTTTTCCGCAGAGAGCCTTCTCCGAATAAGATCATCTGGTCCAAGCAGTTTTCCTTGATGGTTCTGACAAATCGCTCCGCATGGGCATTCAGATTGGGCGACCACGGCGGCAGTTTCACCGATTGTACCCCACTGGCCGCCAGAATCGCCAGGAACTCTGCCGTGAACAACGGGTCCCGGTCATGAATCAGGTATCGTTTGCCGACCAGGAAGCCTTCCGTTGCATCCGGAAGGTTGCGTGCTACCTGGCTCATCCAGAGCCCGTTCGCTTGTCTCGCCCGTCCGGCGATCTCCACCCGTCGGCTCGACAGGTCGATTAAGAAGAGCACCAGAAATCTCGTCATGCGGTTCCGCGTCCAAGCCTCGACGGTGAAAAAGTCTGCCGCCACCATAACCTCTCGATGCCGGCACAGAAACTCCTTCCAGGTAGTCTTCCGGCTGCGCTCGGGTGCCGGTTCCAGACCGTGCTCCCTAAGAAAGTTGGCGATAGTGCTGCGCGCGATCCCGTGCCCCCTGTATTCTGCGGTAGCCCCAATCCCGGTTCTCGGTGGCCATGCGCACCACCAACTGTTGGAGGTCATCCTGCGTGCGAGGTCGTCCAGGGCCACGCCGCTTGCTGCCATCATATTTCCTGGCAATCAGCTTACGGTGCCAAGCCAGGAGGGTCTCCGGCGTGACCAGGGTCTTCTCCTGAAGCACCCGCCCGCCCAGTTTCTTGGCCTTGACGGCTAAGCGCAGGCGCTGGTCATCATTCAGGCGCAGCCTTTTGTTCCCGAGTTGCTCGCGCAACACGCGGTTCTCTTCCTCGAGGTAATCGATCACGTCACGTTGGTGTTGGTTCAACCAGCCGGCGAGCGAAATCAGCAGCAGACGAAAGGGATCTAGCGTCAGACTCATGGTGACAGCGTAGCATCCCGGAGTGGACTGTGACATGCGGTAGATGTGCGCTGAACAGATTCTCTAACCTCGTGCATTTTCAGTCGCATCCAATTTTTGGACACGACGGGGAATGGTTGTATGGTACGCTCGGGCTCTTTCATGAGTATCGAGTGGCTTATCAACCGTCCTCCGGGGCAACCGCTGCCACCCGATAGGCCCCATAACCCTTGTCGCGAAGTGTGCAGGAACGCGTAGTGCTGGAAATCCGCACGCTACGTGTGATGTGGCGGGGGCTGGAAACGGGGCTCCGGAGGCATTTCAGAGCTACCGCGCCAGTCCCCGACCCTACCAGCGGATATGTCAGCCGCTTTTGAAATCCACCCATCATTACCTATTCCCGGAAGACTGCGCCGCCAGGCGCTTGACGATCATGTCGAACCGGGCAGATGCCAACGCAATATTCTCCAGCATATCCATCGGCAGTTCGTCGAGGTCTTCCTCTTCCCCTTCCCCTTCCACTCCTTTCTGGCCGGCGCTCAGGCGGGCATTTGCCACTCGAAGGCGGTCGGCCAGAAAAGTCGCCAGTGAGAGGTAGAACCGCGAGGCAAATCCCAGGTCCTTCTGGAGCTTGGCACGGAGCGCGGCTTTCGGGACGGCCAAGACTTGGGAATCAACCGTGGCTTTGACGCTAGCCGACGGGGGCCGCGAATCGACGAACGAAATCTCGCCCACGATTTCGCCCGCCAACAATTTGGCAATCTCCACAGTTCCTGAGTAAACCTGGAGTTGTCCATCTAGAAGGATAAACACCGAATCCACGGGAACGCCTTGCTGGATGATCACTGTGCCCGCACTGATCGATCGAGCTTTACCCGTGGTGGCCAGCCAACTGGCGTCACTGTCGTCGAGAATGCCAAGAATATAGAGCGCTTTTCGCATGATGCCTCCTCCGCGAACAGTCGTCAGTTGTCAGTCATCAGTTCAGACAAAAGTCGTCAGTCATCAGTTTTAAGTTGTCAGTAAAAGCGGACCCGTCCTTAGGCAGTTACTGAGAACTGATGACTGATGACTTTTCTTCAACTGAGCTGCCGTTTCGCCAATTGGGTAAAAAGCCCTCCCTGCGCCATCAGGTCGTCGAAGGAACCCGTCTCCACCAGGGAACCCCTGTCGAGAACACAGATCCGATCGGCATGCATGACCGTGGAGAGGCGATGGGCGATGACCACGCGGGTGGCATTCAGCGCCTTCAGGCTCTGGCTGACGATCGCCTGGGTGCGATTATCCAGAGCGCTCGTCGCCTCGTCGAAGAGGAGGATGCGGGGCTTGCGGACGATAGCGCGCGCAATCAGCAAGCGCTGGCGCTGTCCACCGGAAAGCCCGCCTCCCCCCTCGCTCACCACCGTGTGCATTCCCATGGGCATGGCCTTGAGGTCCTCCTCCAGCCCTGCCAGACGCGCGGCGTCCCAAGCATCATCGATGGTAAGGGTCCCGTCTCCCACGATATTCCGGAAGATGCTGCCCGACATCACCCGGGAATTTTGCAGGATGACCCCAATTTGTCTCCGTACTGCCTGCACATCCAACTCGTCCAGATCCTGCCCGTCGTAATAAATCGAGCCCGAGCCGGGCGTCTCAAAACCCAGGAGCAAGCGGAATAGGGTGGATTTTCCGCTTCCCGAGGGGCCGACAAAAGCCACAAACTGACCCGAGGAGATTCCCAGCGAGAGGTCGCGCAACACCAGAGGCCCCTCGTCTCGATAACGAAAACTCACGTGGTGAATGTCGATGCTCCCGGTCAAGTCGGGAGGGGCGGTCTGGGTGGTCGTCACCTCGGGCAGCGAGGTGAGAATGGGCTTGGCGCGCTCATAGAGGGGGATCACGTTGAGCACGGAGATCAGCGCGGAGCTCAGTTCCAGTGACCCCGTGCTGAATTGCACGAAGGCGGCCAGGAAAGCCAGGAATTCACCGGTGGTGAGCATCGGAGTGTTCGGGGTATTCATCAGCGAGGCAGCGGAATAAAAAATGACGGCCCAGGCCAGCACGGGGAACGCCGAATTAAAGATGGCAACGAGGTTGGAGATCTTTCTGGCGCGCATCGCGAGCACTCGTTGTTTCGCGAACTCGCGCGCCCAAACCGCGAAGGCGCGAGCTTCGGTTCCCGCCACCCGAAATTTCGCGATGCCGTTAATGAATTGCAGCGTCATGCCCGCAAGGCGCCCGCCCAATGCCGACACGTCGCGCAAGATTCGCACTTGCAGCCAGCCGCAGGACATAAATACCAGGAAGGAACCGAGCACCAACACCGTGGCAATCGCGGCCAAGCGCCAACTGTAGTAAAACATCAGAGCACAGGAGGTAATCGAAAAAATGCCGGTCAGGATGGAAGAAAGCGCGGACCCCGTGAGCGCCTCGCGAATTTGGCTAATACCCAGACTCCGCCTGGCTAGATCGCCGGAAGTAAAATTCCGAAAGAAGGGCACGGGCAAACCCAGCAGTCGATCCCACACGGCCGCCTGGATCGAGGCCTCCATTTTGCTTTGCAGGCGCAGAGTTGCCAGGCTACGAGTGAGCGTGAACAACGCCGTCGCCACGGCGCTGATCACCAGGAAAATGGTGAACTCCGCCAAAGTGGCGCGTTGGGCGCCCGGGATAATCGTGTCAAAAATAATGCCGGTAAGAACCGGGGTGACAATTCCCAACAGGCCGGCCGCCAGCCCCATGAAAAGGACCGTCGAAAGGTCTCGTCCACAGTCCTTAACCCCGAAAGAAACAATATCGCGGAGGGTCAGCGCCTTGGGAGGGAAAGGGCGATAGAAGACGTACGCGAAACCGTGGAGCTTGGCGGCGAGTTTTTCATCGACGGGGGTTTTCGCGCGCGCGCCCGGATCATAGAGCTGATAACCTCGCGGACCTGGCAACAGCGCCACAGGCCGGTTGTCCGGGTCAAGAAAGCCCACCATGGGTCCGCTTTCCTGATTCCACCACATGCCCTTCAGCATCACCTGACGCGATCGCACCCGGGCAGCTTGGGCGATGGCGCTCACCGGATCGCGCTGTTTGATGAACTCCAGGGCGCGAGGCACGGGGGGAATTTGAATCCCGTTGGCGCTGCCCACCAGACGGCACACCTGAAGCAGAGGATCGAGTGCGCCGGTCTCCATCCCCAAAAGGGTCTTTTCCTCACCTTGAAACGGCTCGGCGAGTTTGTACAGGGCGGCCTCGAAAACATTGGCGTCGGCTTCCGCCACTGCCCGCAACCGCGTCTTCTCTTTTTGCTCATTCCTGCGCCACTGGAGGGCAAGATAGGCAAAGATCTGTTCCTGAAAATGCCGCCAGCCCAGCCACTGCGGGTCCGCCTCCAGCCAAGCGCGCGTATCGAGGCATCCCACCTGTGCCGGCGGGGAACAACGCAGCCACGCCCCACGGCTTACCGGGAACACACTCCCGGGCTCGTTCGGCGGCATCTGGTCATCCCCCAATAGGCATGAACTTCCGTGCAGGTGACGAACCCATACCACGCCCAGGAGGGGGAGGATGGCGGTGGGCTTGCCCTCGACCCAAATCTCTGCGCCCGGCGATAATTGGAGAAAGTCCTTGGGGGCAGGCTTATCCGCCGCGGCCGAGGCCAGATTCTCCACCCATTTGTCAATCAAGGGGATGACGGATTCCGGCGAACCGGCGGCCGCCTGTTGGAGCTGTTTTAGGTGCAGACGGAACACTTTCGAGCCCATCGCCGGGTTGGCGATCACTCCAAAAGCGGCATCAGGCAGCTTGTCGAATCCCATTACGGGGTTTCCGGCTTCTACACGCATGAAATGATGTCGGGCGCCAGCCGGTTCGCCATTGCGCATCTCCACCAAAAAGAGGTCGAGTTTTCCCTCCAACACGACCCAGATCTTCTCCGGGTCTTGGAGGGAGAACGGGATCCCGGAGTGTAAATCCAGGATAACCCCTTGCTCCTCCAATCGGCTTATTTGCGTGATATCCATTTCGTTCGGCAAATTCTATGGGCGCTGCCCCTCCCCGAAGGCGAGGAAGATCATTTTGTAGTGGCACAGCCATCTTGGCCGTGATTATTCACGGGCGGGACGCCCGAGCCACAGATTCGACCCCTTCGGGGAAAACGGCGCCTACACCGCTTCAATGAGTCTCCGATACGGGCCGTCCACCCGGATCATTTCCTCGTGGGTGCCGCGCTGCACCACTTCACCGCGTTCCAGGACGATAATCTCATCGGCATCGCGGATCGCGCTGAGACGATGAGCCACAATCAAGCACGTGCAGCCGCGCCGGCGCAAACAGTCATCCACGTGTTTTTCGCTATAAGCGTCGAGCGAACTGGTCGCTTCGTCGAGAATGAGAATGCGCGGATTGTTGACCAGCGCACGGGTGATCTCCAGGCGTTGCCTCTGGCCACCGCTCAAGTTCCGCCCGCCCTCTTCCACCCGGAAATCGTAGCCGTTCGGGAGGCTGGTAACCTCGTCGTGAACGCCCGCGTCCTGGGCAGCCCGGACGAGGGCCGAGTGTTCCACCGTGGCATCCCACATCGTCAGGTTGTCGCGCAGAGTTCCATCGAAGAGAAATATATCCTGGTCCACCATGGCGATAGAATTATTCAGTATGCCGCGAGGAATCTCGCCCCGCGGCCGGCCGTCGAATAACACTTCACCCGACCAGGGCTGATAAAGCCCGGAGACAATTTTCGACACGGTGGACTTGCCGCTTCCCGAGGCCCCCACCAGGGCCACGCGCTGCCCCGGCTTCAGGGTCAAACTAAACTTGGTAATCAGGGGCAGTTCCATGCGGCTATAACCAAACGTCACGTCCCGCAATTCCAGATGTCCGGCGAGACGCTCTTGCACGGCGGGGCTTTGTCCCGACAGCGTGGCCGGACCCACTTGGGGATCCGGTGGGTAGCGGAGTGTATCGTCCAGGCGGGCGAGATCACCTTCAATCTCCTGAGTCTTGCTGCCCAGATTCACCAATTTGTTGACGGGATCGATGAAGCTACTCATCAAACTCTGAAAGGCGATGAGCATACCCATGGTTAGGAAACCGTTCATCACTCGCAAGCCGCCCAAACCGAGCACGGCGGCGGTATTGAGACCCGTCAGGAAGGAGGGAAGGGCCGAGAGGAACACCGAGGAGTACCCGAAGGCCTGTTCGGCATTGACGACTTTGGCCTGATAGCCACCCCAGCGGGCAAAGAAGTCGGACTCTGACGCTGAGGACTTGAGGGTCTCGATTGTCTGCAAGCCACTCACCGAGACTCCCATCAAGCAGCCCTGCTCTTGCAGCAAGTGGCGGTTTTGGTCCACGCGCTGGCGCTGGACAATGCGCAAGGCTGCGATATTAACCGCGGCCATGAGAATACCAATGACTGTTAGCAGGGGGTCGTATTGAATCAGCAAGGCCGCATAAAGCCCGATAAGAAGAATGTTGACCAGATTGGTGGCCACATCCCCGGAGAGGAGGGTCGCTACCCGGTCATTGAGTTGTAGCCGCGAGCCGATTTCCCCGGCGTAGCGTTGAGCGAAAAACTCCGTGGGTAGCCGCAGCACATGCCAGAAAAACTTGGCGGAAGAGGTCAGCGCCAGCTTCAGCTCCACTTGCCTCAAAGAATCCTGCTGGAGGAACGTCAGGAGGGCCTTCACCAAGGCCGTGACGGTCATGACCAGCAGCAGCGGGGCGAGCCAACTGGTCAGGCCACCGACCAGAAGATTGTCGACATAGATTTTGAAAAAGACGGGAATCACCAGGTTCGGGATGGCCAGACCCAACGTGGCGAGCATGAGATACAGGAGCGCCAAACGGCTTCCCGGAAGGCGCGCGGCCAGCATCTGGAAGACGTTGGCTTTCTTCCCACCCTTCTCGAAGGCGGGCCCCTTCTCGAAAGTCAGGACGACTCCGGTGAAGGACTCATCAAACTCCTGATCCTCCACCCACCTGCGGCCCTGGGCCGGATCGTTGAGATAAACCTTTTTCTTTCCGAAGCCCTCCACCACCAGAAAGTGGTTGAAGTTCCAGAAGACGATCATGGGCAGCGGCAAATCCCGAAGTTGCGCAGGCTCTTTCTTGTAGCCTTTGGCTTTCAGGCCGTAATTGCGCGCCGCTTTCAGGAGGCTGCTGGCCTTGCTGCCGTCTCGGGAAACGCCACACTCAACCCGCAACTCCTCCAGGGGAACGATTCGCCCGTGGTAGCCGAGAATGATCGCCAGGGAGGCGGCCCCGCACTCCACCGCTTCCATCTGCAATACCGTGGGAGTCGTGACCCGGCTGCGGCGCAGCCAACTGCCCCGGGACTTGGGAGCCGCGACCTTTTCGGGATCAATGGCAGTTGTGCCCATAGGATTAACTGAGGCCCAGTTTGTCCTTGAAGAAGGGGAACAGCAGGCTCACCGGCGGCTGGTGGCGGGTGATCACCTGCACCGTGCAGAGGGTGCCGCTGCTGATCGCAATCGCCGGGCCGCGGGAAGACGACCAGTTGTACCCGCTCGAGGTCATCGGATCGCGCTCCAGGGTGACTCGCAATTCGGTCACCGGGCCCCCCGCCATGATCGAGCGAACTAACGTCTCGTTTTGGAAATTGCGCATCAAGGCGTCGGAGCTGGCGGGAAACTCTCCCACGTAAATCACCCGGCCGCGGATAAAGCCGAACTCCTCGCGCTTGACCGTGGAAGGAGATATTTCCGCCTCCATCCCCGGCTGCACCGCCTTGGCTTGGAGGGAAGGCAGATAGACGAGCACTTCCAGGTTATTTCCCTGGGGCTGGATGCTGAGAATGGGGCTGCCCGCCGTGACCAGACTGCCCGGCACCGCCTTCATCTCGATAACTTGCCCGTCGTAGGGGCTTTCCACATTGGACTGGATGGCCATCTCATTCTCCAGGCCGGCCAGGTTCCGCTCTAACTCCGCGGTGCGGGCTTTCATCTCCTCGTCGAATCGCTCCGGGTTGGTTCGGGCCGTGTATTGATCGGCTTGGATCTGTTTGATTTTCGCCTGCAGAGTCTCGATTTGACCCTTGATTTCAACCAGTTTCTGTTGATCTTGAAGGGTCTGCTGGCGAGTAATCAGTCCTTTGGTAAGAAGTTGATTGTCGACGCCGATTTGCTCCGTGGCGATTTTCACCTGCTCTCCGAGTTCCTGAATTTCCCGCTGTGCGTTCGCTTGGTCACGCGCCAGCGCGTCCAACTGGAGTTGCGCGCCTTGCCGGCGCAACAAAAGATTGTGCTCCCTCTCCGCTTTCGCTTCCTCCAGGGCGGAGCGAGCCAAGCGGATCTTCTCCAACATTTCCATATCCGAAACCTTGGCGACCACCTGATCGGCCTTCACCCGGTCGCCCAGATTGACATTAATGCTCGTCACCAGCCCCGTACCCGAGGTGACCACGTTCAGGACGGTTCCTGTACGTACGATGACGCCCGATCCGCTCACCTTCGTATCGATCGTCCCTTCGTAACCCCAAATGACGGCAACACCCAGGATGAGAAACATTCCGGCCAGCGCCAGCCATCGCTTTGCGCCGGTTAACCGCATGATGGTGTCAAGCTGTTCTGGAGAGGACAGGCGCTCGAGCGAAGCTTTTCGGAAGATGCTTGTTTCCATCGGATTTCATTCCTTCCCGGCCGGCGGTTTCTGGACAGCGGGAACGGGAACGGTGAAGAAAAGATCGCGATCGACCGATTGAACGGTCTTGTCCGGCGCGACGATTGAGCCGGTGGCGAAGCGCAGTTGAGCCAGTGCCAGCGCATAGCCCAGTTCGGCGCTCACCTGGCTTTGCTCTGCCACCGTCAGCCGGTCTTCCATCGTTAACACGTCAACGAGTTGCCCCACCCCTAGCCGATACTTTTCGCGCTGACCATCCAGCGCCGCCTGGGACGCGGCCACCGCTTCCTGCGCCCTCTGCAACTGGAGCGCGGCGTTGCGCACCCCTCCAACCGCGGTCACCACGGAAGCCATGATGCTTTGCGAGGTTTGGAGGGTGCGCAGCTCCGCTTGGCGAACACTGGACTGCGCCTGCATGAGCGCTCCGAAGGCGGCATTGTTGCTGGGTGGAAATTGGTAGGTGACGCCGACGCCCACATCCGGCCCCCGGGGCGCGTGTCCGGGAGAACCTAGATAGTTAACAAGGCCCGTGCCCTCGTCCAAGCTCGAGTAACCCGTGCTGAGGTTCAGGTTGAGCTGCGGTAGAAGGGCGTTGCGGGCCGGCGTCAGCAGTGTTCTTTGTTCCATTTCGCGTTTCTTGGCGGCCAGGTAGTCCGCGCGGCCTGCCAGCGCTGAATCATAGAACTCCTGAAGGGAATGGGAATTCAGGACGGCCAAGATCTGGCCGTCATCGATCGGGAAGTCCTCGACGGGCATTCCCACGCTCGCCATCTGGTCCGTGCTCATGCCCATGGCCAAGGCGAGTTGTTGGCGCGCCGCCAGGAGGCCTTGCTCCGCGGCGATCCGCGCGGCCGACCGGGTGGCCAGATTAGCGTTGACTTGATGGATTTCCGCCTGCGGCACACGCTCCGCGGCGATCAGGGTCTTGACGTTTTCCACGTAAACCCTGCCGCGCTCTTCGGACTCCTGCGCCACCTTCAGATTTCTTGCCGCCCCCACGGCACTCCAGTAGCTGGAGGCCGTATTCGACAAGAGGCTGCTGATCGTTTGGTTAAGATCGAGCAAACTTGCCTCGACCTCGATTCCCGCCGCGGTCTCCCTAGCCGCCACCACGTCGCGCCCGCGTCCCCGCAGCAACGGCACAGTTACTTGGAATGTCAATGTCGATAGGTTTACGCCCCCGATATCATAGATGTTGTCGGTCGTACGGGTGGTCAGCAGACTCGGGCTGATCGTCACACCATTGCGGTATTCCTTGGTGGCCCCGATATCAAGACTGGTCACGTTGCTGACCTGGTTGTTGGTGATGATCCCCAGCAAGCCTGCCTCTTCCTGGTTGAAGAGGGTGAGAGGATTGTTGATGCGGTTTTGGGAAAGGGTCGTTCCTACGACCGTGTCGAATAACCCGCTGGCCTCCCGGCTGGCTCCCCGGTTGGCCACGACCTGCTGTTCCTGAATATGCAGCCCGGGCTGGTTCGAAAGCGTCGACTGCAATGCCTCAAGAAGTCCGAGCGGCTGGGGAGAAGGCGCGCTGGACTGGCCAAAGGCCTCCAGGCAGCAGATTACTAGGATGGTTCCGACAGCGAGTGCCGGTCGCCGGCACTGCAAGCTGTTCATCGGGGTAGCTTTCTCCTGCCGATCTTGATGGTGATAAGTCAGCCGCCCACAAGTATGCCCCTTTTCTTGTCGTGGAGCTAGCCCAAAGTTGACGCAAGCGATGCTGAATCTAATCCCTTCTCGAGAACAACTAAATCCTGCCCCATTTGAATCCCCTTGTGGCGCCAAGGCCCACGTCGGATTTCCCCCTTCAGATGAAGCCCTGGTTCGGCGGCACAGCGCAGAAAGTATTTCTCGTCGAATGCGACCGCGAATTCAGGCATTGACACCTTCTGAAGCCGATAGGTGCCAAAATCATTAGGAAAGTTGATGGCCGAACGCGCGTCGCGCCCCATCGCCAGCGCCTCGTCATCGAGTAGGTATGTCGTGCACAACAGCCGACCCCTGGGCTTCAACGTGCGTGCAGTCTCGGCCAGGTAGTGCCTTACTCCGGGCGGCGCCATGTGCGTGAAGACGGAAACGGCGATGGCAAAATCAAAAGTGCCTTGCTGATAGGGAAAGTCATAGCTGGAGGAATCTCTGCCTCCACTCGGATTGTAAAGGCCGCTATACATTCCGCCTGCCAGCCGGAATCGAAAACGCGGGAACTTCACCGTCACATACTTTCGCAGCCAGCGAATCCCGGAAGCGGTGATATCGAAGCCTTCGTAGCTGCCGGCAGACCCCAGATAACCCAGAAGAGCAAGCGTGATTCTTCCGATGCCGCAACCCACGTCGAGCACCCTGTGTCGCGATTGCAGACCGCCCATTTCGATGCAGGCGGTGACAATGTCGTCCCCGGTTGTTTTAAAACTCTCCCTGCTGATGAATCCCCTCCGCACCCACTTACGGAACAACGGAACAAACCTCTCGGCTGCCTCCTCTCCCAATAGGCTTCGGATACGCGACAATGCCTCGAGGACTACCTCGTTCATAAACCGCTGCTACCCACTACTTCGTGGCATTGACCAGGAGGTCCGCCTGATCTTGGAGCTTCGCCGGCGGATCGATTTCCCAGCGGAGGACACGAAAGCTCGCTCCTTCAATTTGGCGGAGAATGTCATCGGCCATTTCCACTTGGCGAATCGCCCTGCCGTTTCGAATGATGCATCGAGTCGCGGGATCGAACGCGGCGCGAACCTCCGGATCGTGAATCTCCCCGCACATCGTGGCGACATGGAAGATACCCTGGGGCCTGAGCACCCGGTGAGCAGCGGAGAGAAATACCTTTCGATCATCCCCAATGATGCAATGGAAGCAGTGCCCATCCAACACGATATCAAAGAAGTCGTCATTAAATTCCGATAGGTCAAGAGCGGACGCGACGCGGAGGTTTCCGCTCAGTCCTCGCGCGGCAAACTTTTCACGAGCCCAGTTGATGGCGGTGGGTGAAACATCCACGCCAGAGGTTTCGAACCCCCGATCGGCAAGCCATAGCGCGAGGTCTCCAGCGCCACAGCCGAGCTCAAGCGCCCGTCCCGACCGGGGCACCTCGGGAAAATCAAAAAACCTCGCGAGGTGGCTAAGCGTCTCGGCGAGATCTTCTGGGGTGTTCCACTCCGAGCCGTCCGCTCTGAGCCGCTGGTACACCTTTTCATACCCGCTGTAGTCGACTCTCATGGAATTCCTGCCCCACAGGAGAAGGAAGCCGGAAGAACATCCCGCGGTAGCGGCGGTCTCAGGTTTCACTTATAGCTAGTGATATTCCTCCCCTTCAGGGAGGCCGCAGGAAGCCCGTCAGCACGGTGCCCTCCGCATTCTCCGTTTCACCAATCGGTCCAGGCCGATGCGGGCCAGCGCCGCAAGACTCACCGCCACGGGCTTGCAGCCGGCATCGAAGAATTGTCGCGCAAGAACTGCGAGTTGTAAGAAGACTCGAGTATTCCCTTTCGCAGGAAGCTTTCTGAGGGTCATTACCCAAGCTACGTAATTGTCGACGAAGGCAAGCCCGTCGTCCTGAATGATCACGTCGTCGAGAATGGCGCGCACTTTGGGATCGATTGCCTCTCCCCTTTCCTCGGCGGGCTTCATTCCCCCTCCTTCACATCAAGCAACCGCCCCGGTCGGACCGGGCGATCCGGCGGGCCTCTTCTGGGGTGTCGTGGAGCCACCCTTCCAGGTGGCTCCTCAGCTCATTCCTCCAAAGGCAGATTGGGCTTGTCGTGTGGGCGCTTTCTTTCCGACCATAGTAAGAAATGCAGAAGTCCGGTGATGGGCATTCTGCGCAGACCGAAAACAGCCGGGAACGCAATTCTTGGAGACCCGGGACCAGACCGGCCCCGGCGAGATTCTCGAAGGTGTCCAAGGCCAGCGCCCGGCGGAGGGCATCCGCGTTCGGCACCTCATCCCGCGTAAGGCGTAGTGCTTCGACTCCATAGCTGCCCGGATGTGCCCATAGATCGCCGTGGTCGTCAATCAAGAAAGTCCAATGGAATCCCTTTGGTCCGCGGCTTTCATCGATCAGAGATTCCATCAACCCCGCCAGGTTGTCTTCAACAAACGGCACGCGCGGACAGCGCTCATTATGAGCAGCGATGATCTTGGCCGCGCGAAGGTATTCGAGGGCCATATTGCGCATGAAGGTCGAATCATCCCAGTTACGAATGGTGGCGGCCCGCCCTTCGGGACGCATCGGATTCATCCGCGCTTCACGAAATCCCTCTTCGAGAAAAAACTGAAGGGCCGGAACGACGTCTTGCGGATCCGTGACGACCGCGATAACCGCCGTGTTCTCTCCACGTGCTCGCAGGCGGTGGTGGGCCCGAACGGCGTCCCGATGGCTACCTCGGCCCCGTGCAGTCAGGCGCTGGCGGTCGTGGATGGCGGCAGGACCGTCGATCGAAATGTTGACCCTCACACCGGCATTCGCCAAGCTATCAAGGCGGCTTTCATCGAGGGTCAAGCCGTTAGATTGGATCGCCACGTCCGTGAGTTTCGTCCCCGGGAACCGGGCCAGAGTATTTCTTGCGATCGCGGCAAATAGCTCAACGGGAGGGGCGACCATCAAGGGCTCCCCGCCGTGAAGCTGCATGGCGATTTCGGAAGGCCCCAAGGAAGCAAACGCTTCCAGCCACTTCTCAAAAACGTGTGGATCCAAAACGGGCCGAAACCCTCGGGGCCCTGCCTCTACGTTGCAATAAGCGCACTCCAGATTACACTTGGTACTGAGATGAAAGACAAGGCAAACGGTTAAGGAATCAAAGGCGGACGTGCTTGTGGAATTAGATGAATTGCAGGGGGGTTTCGGCTGGTTCAATACTTGACCCTCGATGCTTTCCAGTGGACCGGCGACGCTTGCACGCCGCCGGCCACCATCAGAGAGCCTTATTCTACGCCATGGGGATGCTTCAGGAGCCAATCAGGGTACTCCCCACCCGCAACTTTTCCCAAATCCTTTTCTTTGAGTTCGTCGAGGTCCTTGGCTGCTTCTTCGGGCGTCACGTTTTCCGAGTTGATTGTGGTCTGGTTTTTGATTTCCTCTGGATTTGACATCGCCACCTCCTTTATCGGACAAATATAGACACAATGTCTCTGTGCTGTCAATCTGAAAATGTCAAAATGTCACAGATGGATACCGCTAGACTGATCCGCCGCTCGGCCAGAGCGGCGGCAATGACGCCAGAGCAACGCAGCGAGTCTGCGCGTAAGGCTGTGTTGGCTAG
>Ga0209039_10001252_pt1 | contig 24207 bp, 24 predicted proteins | sample BogFormECP12_OM1_FD_188238 | JGI IMG/M metagenome (GOLD analysis project Ga0209039, IMG submission 188238) | Bog forest soil microbial communities from Calvert Island, British Columbia, Canada - ECP12_OM1 (SPAdes) (version 2) | ecosystem: Environmental > Aquatic > Freshwater > Wetlands > Bog ... | reverse complement strand
CACTACCCATACAGGATCGGGACAGGATGCGCTATCTTTTTCCTTCGAACGAACTAAAGCTCCCACTTCTACCCACAAATTCTGCCGAGGAGCCGAAAATCGAAACTCGAAATTCGTAACTCGCCGCATTTCTCGAGTTTCGATTTTCGAGTTTCCAATTTCGGCCTACTCCGGTTAGAAGGGATAAAGGGGCGGTTCCCCGGGCGGCCGGGTTTTCCAACGCCGGTGCACCCAGAGCCATTGGTCCGGATAGCGGCGCGCATATTCTTCGATCAGGCGGGTGAAATTCGCCGTGTTGGCCAGGATCTCTTCTTCGGGGTCTTCGCGTTTGATCCATTCCACGGCGTCGAAGCGCAGGCGGTATTTCTTCAGCTTCGCATCCCAGATCACCAGCCCCAGAACGATGGGGACGCCGGATCTCCTTGCGACGCGCGCGGGGCCCGTGGTGGTGCAAGCCGGCCGGCCGAAGAAGTCCACGAAGACGCCTTCGTTCAGCATCATGTTCTGATCGGTAAGCACACCCACCGCATGTCCTTGCGCAAATGCCCGCAAGACTCCCCGCGCAAATTCGCTTTTGTCGATCGATTTTCCGCCGCTGTGGCAGCGATAACGATTCACGAGCCGATCGATGAGGGGATTGTCCATTTCGCGCACGACGAAATGGCAGGGATAGCCGTACAGCCCATGGGCAAAAGAACCCAGCTCCCAGTTGCCGAAGTGCGCCGTCAGGAAAAGCACGCCACGGCCTTGGCTCTGGGCGTGCGCATAGTTTTCAAACCCATCGTAAATGATCAGGTTTTCAATATTGTCGCGATTCCAGCGGGGGAAATGGGCGTAGTCGGCCAGCATGCGGCCGAAATTCTGGAAGAGACCGTAAATAACTCGGCGCCGCTGCCGTTCGGTCCATTCCGGAAACGCCAGCCGCAGATTGAACAGCCCCACTCGTCGCAGACGAGGCCAAAGCCAGTAGCCCACTGCCGCCAAGAGGGCGCCCACACCGCGCGCCAGCTTGTGGGGAAGCCAGCCGAGCGTCTTGAGCACCGCCAGCGCGGCCCAGTATTGCATGCGCTGATTGAACGTCACGTGCGACCGGGCTGCGGCCTGCTCTGCCGGTGCGGAAATTTGAGGACTGTTGTCAACCACCGCTGGTTTCATTCGTTGCTCAGACACTATGGAAATGCTTTGAGCTCTTACCCGTTCGACCTGCCCACGTCCAAACGCCCTGTCGCCATGCAAGTGTTAGTCGGCGCGGAGAGAGAGGTTCTGGAGGAAGAAATTGAGGACCTGATTCTCGTATTCCTTTTTCTCTGCCTCGGATGCCATGCCCGACTCCGAATGGTCCACCACCAGTAACTGCTTGGGTTGGGGCGCCTGATCGTAAAGTGCCTCGGTCATCGATGCCAAAGAAGGATTATCGTGCCCGGAAATAAAAAGTTTGGGGACGTTTGCGAGCTTGGGAAGGTTGGCAGGCATCGCATAGGATTCTCCTCCCATCGAGGCAAAGCGAAACTCCGCCTCGGTGAGAATGTGGAAAAGCCCGCTGGAGCCTCCCAACAGACGGTCAATCTGAAAATCAAACATCCGCTCGGGGGTCGGATAAGTCGTATCGACCACCAGTGCCGTCACTTGGGGATTCATCTCTGCGGCCACCAAAGCAGCGTAGCCGCCAACGGACGTCCCGAGTAATCCCACGCGGTTGGGATTAACATCGGGTTGCTTGGTTACAGTTTCAATCGCCGCAATCAAATCGGATGCCTGCCGGGATCCCAAGTTCGATCTGCTTTCTTTGGCTTTGGGTCCATGAAAATTGAAAAGGTACACATTGAAATGGTTGTCACGCAATATGCTTCCCAGCCACAACAGATCGGAGCGATTCGAATCGTAACCGTGACAAAGAATGACGGCGGGGGCGCCACGCAATCCGAGCAGCAACCATCCCTCATGTTCCCCCCCGGAGCGGTCAGTAAAGCTGAGCGGAATATAACTATTCAATAGGTAACTTTGGGGGTTGACGGCTTCCTGCGAGTTATTTGCCGTGGTCACATAGTAGGTCAGACCCGCTCCTACTCCTGCCAGAGCCAGAAAAATGACGACCAGCAGGATCAAAACCCCCAATACTACTCGAACGACCAATTTCCCTGAGATTCCGGATGGGCCGGCACCCGCCATTGCTCTTCGACGCGCCATACCTCTGACTCTTCTCTGGTTGTAGACTCCGCTCTCAGACATTCAAAGGGATCACGAATTTAAAATGCTATCACAACCGGTTTTTCTCTCCACAAGAACTTTTCGAGCGGGGGAATTTTTCCCCTTCTTGCCTACTGCTTATAGGCGTCATAAATTCAATGGATTTGACGAAACCGGGGCCTTTGCGCTAACGTAGATCTTGCGATGGGATATCCACTAATAGATCAGAACCAGCCCCCTGAGTCCGTTTTCCGTTGCAACGGCGCGATGTGGCAAAGCGTTGCCGCCTGTACTGGCCACGCGATTATGGCATCGATCAGATAATCGCTCCGCCATCAAATCTTCATCGAATCTGAACATCGGCCGTAGCCAAGAGACGCCAGACTACGTGAGCGGGAGGACATTTATGCAAGCCACTATTCCCTTGGTCAAGCAGTATCTACTGGCAAGCGATTTCGATCAGACCTTGAGTTTCAATGATTCCGGCCTGGTTCTCAGCGAATTGGTGGGAATCCCGGCCAAGATTTTTGAAGCCAAAGTTGCGACGCTGGCGATACAGAACCTGGTGCAGCAAGGCGGCGAATTGTCCTATCTCCTGCTCCATGACCCCGAGTATCGTGCCAGCGTCCGCAAAGAACACCTGGTGCAGGCGGGGAAAAGTGTGCGGCTGAAGAAGAACATACGGCAACTCTCGGAGTTGCTCGCCAGGGCCATCCCGGGCTATCGCTTCGACTTCCACGTCATTTCCGCCGCTCCGCAGGAAGTTATTGAATCGGCGCTGGAAGATATCATCCCTGCCGATCACATCCACGGCACGCAGTTGCACTACAACAGCTCCGGGCAGGTTGAATCCATCATCCGCGTAAACGCCGGCTACGGCAAAGTGGCGGTACTGGATGACTTACAAAGAAAGTTTCAGGTCGGGCCGGAACGCATCCTCTACGTCGGAGACGGCGGATCGGATATTCATGTCATGCTGCATGTGAACCGGCGCGAGGGCTTCACCATTGCCGTTTCGCAGGCGCGGCACATCGCTCCCATTGCCAAGCGCACTGTCCTCAGCGACGACGCCCTGAGCATCATCGTCCCGATCCTGGAGGAAATTGCCGGCTGGGACACCGCTCGCATCCGTACCTTCTTTGAGGAGCAGGGCCTGTTCATCCAGGAGTGGGACCGCGTGCGCGCCGACTGGCTCACCATCACCCCGCAGCCCTCCCGGGCAAGTATCCGTCCGGAAGGATGAACGCGCCTATTTTCCCGTGGGCGGCAGGCGATCCTTCTCCGCCTTGATTCGGATCAGGCTGTAGGGATGCTGTTTGAGGGTATCGGTGAATTCCTTGAGGTTTTCACTGGTGGCGCGGATGTTTTCGAGAGTCTCGTCGAGGTTGCCCCGATTCGCGCCCAGCGTATCGTCCAGGTCGTTAATCATCCGCTCTGCATCGGTGAGGGAGGCTTGCAGGCGCAGAAGGGTATCGTGAATTTCCTTGCGGTTTTCCACCACCACGGCGTCCAGGTGGTCGGTCAGCTTGTTGGCCTTGCCGATAGTGCCATTGAGGTTGTCAATGGTCGGCGACACCTTGCCGCTCGCGGTCTCAAGATTGGCCAGGGTCTTTTCCATGTGGGGGCGGGATTCCTTCAGCATCCCGTCGGCGTTGGCGATAACCGAACTGAAATGCTCCTTGTTCTCCGGGCTCACCACGTCGTTCAGGTTCTTGATCAACTGGTTGGCGTTATCGGATAGCGCCAGGACGCGGTCGTCAAGGTCGTTAACCAGTTTTGTGGCATTAAGGGTGATGTTATTCACATTGTTAAATACGTCCGTCAATTGAACGATTTCCGCAGTGGGGATCTCGCTCCCCGCCGGCAGCGGCGCCGCATCGCGAGTGCCGGAGGAAATCTCCAGATAATTCTCCCCCAAGAAACCGAGCGACGAAATGCGCGCTTTGGAGTTGGTCCGGACCGGGGTACCGTCATCGACCTGTAGAATGATCCGAACGCGGGTGGAATCCTTGGGGTCGAGGGAGGCGGACCTGATGGCCCCTACTTTGAAGCCGGCGAAGCGGACGAGGCTTCCAGGTTCGAGACCGCCGGCGAATTTGAAGTAGGTTGTGTATTCGATTTTCTTCTTGCGGAGCAGGTTCACTCCGCCCACAAAGACCAGCGCGACCAGAAACAGCAGCGCGGCCACCACCACGACCACTCCTACCTTAATCTCCTCGTTGGTACGCGCCATAGCTCCCACCTCACATCGCGAATCGGGACACGGGACTCGGGACACGGAAAAAACTTTCATCCGTGGCATGCCCTCGACCACAAATCCGGGCTGGAACCAATAGTTCCGAGCCCCGTATCCCGAGCCTTGCCTGAAACCTAGTTTTGCGTCAGCGAGCGCAGGTACTCCTGCTGGTCCACCAGATCGCCTTCGGGAATCCGGTTCATGAATTGCAGCACGCGTGGCTGCTGGTTGTTGCGAATCTCTTCCGGCGTTCCCGTAGCGATCACCTCGCCCCGGTCCATCACGGTGATGCGGTCAGCAATCATAAACGCGCTGGCGAGTTCGTGCGTCACCACGATGATGGTCATGCGGAAGGCGAGTTTCAATTTCAGGATCAGCGAATCGATTCCCGCCGCGGTAATGGGGTCGAGTCCTGCCGACGGTTCATCGAAGAGGAGAATCTCCGGGTCCATCGCCAGCGCTCTCGCCAGGCCGGCGCGTTTCTTCATGCCCCCGCTCAATTGCGAGGGCATGTAGTTCTCGAATCCGCTCAGCCCCACCAAGTCCAGCTTGATGCGCGTCATGATGCGAATCGTGGATTCTTCCAGTTGCGTCAGCTCGCGCAACGGCAGGGCCACGTTTTCTTCAATGGTCATGGAGTTGAAGAGGGCGGCGCTTTGGAACAACATGCCGATCTTGCGGCGGAACTGGTTGAAGCGCTCCTCCGACATGGGGCAGATGTCCTCGTTCTTGATTAAGATTCTTCCGGAAGTGGGACTCTCCAGCCGCATGATGTGGCGCAAGAGCGTGCTCTTGCCGGTTCCGCTTCCCCCCAGAATCACCATGGTCTCGCCCGTGGGAAAGTCCAGATTAACGTGGTTCAAGATGCGCCGCTCACCATAGTGGGTGACCAGGTCCACCACCCGAATCATCGGGCCCTCAAAATCATTCGTCATGTTTAACTCGTGAAGTAAAAGATCGCGGTAAAGATCACGTCCGCAAAGATAATCAGAAAAATCGAAATCACTACGGAAGAGGTTGTCGCCTTGCCGACCCCCTCCGCGCCACCCTTGACGGAGAAGCCTTCATAGCATCCGATTTTGGTGATGATCAGGCCGAATACCATGCTCTTGATCAGGCCCGTTGTGATGTCACGCATCACCAGCGCGTCGCGGGTCGCCGAAAGGCACATCGAAAAAGTTTTGTCGAGCTGCGCGATCTCAAAGATGGCGCCTCCCAGAATGCCGGAAAGGTCGGAGATCAGGGTGAGGCAAGGCATCATGACCACCATGGCGAGGTCTTTGGGCACCATCAGGTAACGCACGCTGTCGAGTCCCATGGCCTCGAGGGCGTCGATTTCTTCCGAAACCCTCATGGTACCCAGCTCGGCGGCAAAAGCCGATCCTGATCGCCCGGCAATGATGATGGCGGTCATGAGCGGCCCCAGTTCCCGCGTCATGGAAACGCCCACCAGTGCGGTGACAAAATACGTTGCTCCGAATTTGGCAAGCTGGTAAGCGCCCTGCAAGCCCAGCACGATGCCGATAAAAATGGAGATGAGCGAGACAATGGGGATGGAGTCGACGCCCGCCACCACCATCTGATGAATGGTATTCCCCCACTTCACGTGGCGGCCCTTGAACGGCGCGACGAAGGTCCAATATGTGGCCTTGGCGCTCAGGTCGTAGAGTCCGCTCACGTAGCGGAGAAAACCAAGCGTATTGCGTCCAAGGAAAGCCAGAACGCCAGTCATAGCCTCACTTCAGTCAGAAGTGAAGAGTGACGGGCACGTGCCTGCGAACTGGTCCTGTTGCTTGTCACTTGGGACTGGTCACTCGTCACTGCTCTTGTCACTCATCACTCGTCACTCTTCGTCACGGCTCTTCTCAGAGCCCCCCGAAGGGATGAACCGAACCGATTTTTTCCAGGGCTTCCTCTTCGTTTTCAAAGATCGTGAAAACCTTGTGAAGCCGCGCCAGCTCCAATACCGAGCGGGCATTGGGCCGCAGTCCAAACAGGCCGAAGCGGGTCTTGGTCTGCCGGGAGTGTTGCAAGCCTTCGACCAGCGTGGCGATGCCGGAGCTATCAATATAGGCCACCTTGGACATATTGACCAGAACGCTGGGGCCGTCCGCCTTGATCTCCGCCAACAGGCTTTCCCGTAAACGTGGCGAAGAATATAGATCGACGTCACCCGAGCAGTCGAGAATCGAAATGTTATCCAGATTTCGCACTTGAACCTTCATTGCACCAAGCACCCTTTCGTGACAGAAACTTGACTAACTTCAGGCGATTACCTTCTTTGAAATCCGGGTCGTAGGAGCACTCGTCCATAAAAGTATAGATGAAAAACGTGCCAAGACCGCCCGGTCTCAACTCATCCAGGGGTCGGGGGCGGATCAAATCCTCGCGGACCTTGGGACCCCAATCCTCCAGAAGGAACTCCAGGCGGTCCGGCAGATTGCGGATTTCGAGGGCCATGAGCGCGTCGTGGCGCCCGCCATAAGTATGCCGGATGACATTCGCGGCGGCCTCATCGATGGCCAGAGCCACGTGCTCAGCGTCAGGTTTGGATAATCCGGCTTCCTGAGCACGAAATTTTACCACAGCGCGCAGGATATTCAGCAGCCGCGGCTCGCTGCTGATGGTAATTCTCATCATTGCAGAACTCCGGTGCGCTGAGGAGTCCACGTGACTGCCCGCACCGTCAAATCATCCTCCGGGGGCGCTGGGGAAATCCCGCCGATTTCGTCAAGAATATCTTCCACATCATGGGTTGCCCCGCTGCGGCGCAGCATGGGGGAGGTGACCACCGGTAGCATAGCAGAATTCTCGCGTTTGCGCCTGCTGTCAAACCTGCTCCTGGGTTTTGTAGTCGCATGCCTCCCGGCAGTCTGCACAGTAATACTGGCCGTCCTCGGTGAGGCGAACCTCGTAATCGATTTGGCACAGAGCGCAATACTTAACGCACGTGCACAACTTTTCGGGCTGGTTGCAAACCAGGCAACGAAACTCCTTGTACCCCATAACCAGCGTCTCACTTTCAGAATCGAAACTGCTCTTTGTCTATTGTCCCGCCAAGCACAAATAAAATCAAACCGCGGCCGCGGAAAAGCCGGTAGCTGCTGCGACCGCCCTCCAGGGCGGGCTGCACCCGCCGGCCCGCTTTTCCGCCAGCGACATTTTGTAGCCTCTAGCCATGGTTGATTTATCTTTGATTATCGTAGCGTAGACTTATATACTAAAGGGGTGTTGATGCGAGGTACCGTCATGTCCGCGATGACAATGAAACGCCAGGCCCGCGAGGCGGAAGTTGGGGAAACACCCCTGCGAGCCCGTGAAGCTTATGAAAAAACAGCCGGTTAGTGAAGAAATGGATGGATTGCGATGGCAGGCCACAAGAATCATACGGCTGAAAATAAGCGGGTTACAGAACTGTAACCTAGGCTAGGATACGAGAAAAAAATGCTAAAATGAAGGGATTACCCGACATATTCATGAAAAGAAATGAGATACAAAATTGTCCTGGCTCAAATTCACCTCGAACCCGTGATGTTTATGAAAATTAAACCAGTTATCGCTGCGACCCCGTGATGATACTGAAATAAAAGGAGAAAGCCGTTGGGCGGGAGTTTGAGGAAATGCGGAATTCTGAGTTTTTGGAGTCTGGCCAAGCTGGCCCGTACCGCCTGCCTTGACCGGTTTGCGAAGACTATGTTAGGTTGATTTTCGAACATTGCAAGTGCAATCAAAAGAGTGGAGGAACCAACTTGATCGCTCCGGCGGGAGAGGCGCTGAAACGCACGGCTCTGAATGCCACCCATCGGGCGAGTGGCGCCAAGATGGTGGATTATTGCGGCTGGGATATGCCGGTGGAATATTCCGGCATCACCCACGAGCACCTTGCGGTGCGCACGGCCGCCGGACTCTTCGACGTGAGCCACATGGGGGAAATTGAAGTTCGCGGCCCCCAGGCTTTGGCGTTGCTCCAGCACGTGACCTCCAACGATGTCTCCCGCTTGCAGGATGGTCAGGCTCAGTACAGCGCAATAATGCTGCCGAGCGGCAGTGCCATCGACGATTGCGTGGTGCACCGATTCACGCCGGATCACTACTTCCTGTGCGTGAACGCCGCCAATACGGATAAGGACTTCGAGTGGATTATACAGTGCAATTCGTTCGGCGCGGAGGTGCGCAACGTTTCGGGGGAATACTCGCAAATTGCGTTGCAGGGCCCGCGCGCGCTGGAAATCCTGGCGAAGGTGACGGAACGTTATCCGGGAGATTTGAAGTATTATTGGTTCCGCCGCGCCCGCTGTGGTGGCGTGGAAAGTATTCTGGCGCGCACGGGCTACACGGGCGAGGACGGTTTCGAACTCTACTTCCCGCCGGCCTCCTCCGCGCATCTATGGAACACGCTATTGGACGCGGGCCGGGCGGAAGGGTTGATTCCCGCGGGCCTCGGCGCGCGCAACACGCTGCGGCTGGAAGCAGGATTCGCACTCTACGGGCACGAACTGGATGCGGAAACCACACTGCTGGAAGCCAACCTCGGTTGGATCGCGAAACTCGAGAAGGGAGATTTCGTGGGCCGGGACGTTCTGTTGCGGCAGCGTGCGCAGGGAACGGCAAAGAAGCTCATCGGATTTGAAATGATCGATCGTGCCCCGGCGCGCGATGGTTATCCGGTTTGGGTCAATAGAAAAAAAGCCGGCAAGGTCACCAGTGGTTCCCCTGCGCCATACTTGAAGAAGAACATCGGGATGGCTTACGTGCCCCCGGATGGCGCGGACGTGGGCCGGGAAATACAAATTGAAATCCGCGGACGGCTGGCACCCGCGCGAGTCGTCTCGTTGCCTTTCTATAAACGTCCGAAGTAGGTAGTGCCACAGTTGGATGTTGTAGCGGCGAGTTTATCTCGCCAGATGGCGGCATAAAGCCGCCTCTACATCAAAGGGAGAAGAGCATGTACCCTCCAGAATTCCTTTACACCAAAGACCACGAGTGGATCCGGGTGGACGAGTCCGTGGGAACCATTGGCATCACCGATTACGCGCAAAAGGAATTGGGTGATGTCGTTTTCGTGGAGCTCCCCAAGCCGGGCGATCACGTTACGGCATCGGAGTCTTTCGGCACGGTCGAGTCGGTCAAAGCCGTTTCCGAGATTTACTCGCCAGTGAGCGGCGAGGTGACGGCCGTCAACACTAAGCTCCAAAACAACCCCGAGATGGTCAACACCGATCCCCATGGTGAGGCTTGGCTGGTCCGCGTGCAGCTTGCCGATCGCCGCGAAATTGACAAGCTGATGAGGGCGGATGAATACGAGGTTTACATCCAACAAGAAAAGGCCCATTGATGCGCTACTTGCCGAACTCTTCCGCCGACCGGCAAGCCATGCTCAGGGCCACCGGCCACGCTCATATCGATGAACTCTTCTCTCAGATCCAATCGGACCTACGGTTCAATGGAAAGCTAAACCTCCCCGGACCGTTCTCGGAAGCCGAAATCCTGGAATTCTTCCAGCAAGCGGCGGCGGAAAGCAGCCGTGAGTATGTTTCCCTGCTGGGCGCTGGGGCCTATTCGCACTATCGTCCGGTGGTGATTGATGCCTTGCTCTCCCGCGGCGAGTTCTTTACCGCCTACACCCCCTACCAGGCGGAAATTTCGCAGGGGACGCTGCAAGCCATGTTCGAGTTTCAAACCATGATGACGCAGCTCACGGGGCAAGAGGTCAGCAACGCTTCGCTCTACGACGGCTCGACGGCCGCCACCGAAGCCGCGCTGATGGCCTTGCGCCTCACCCGGCGGCGGCGCGTGGCGCTGGCGCGCACGCTGCATCCGGAATATCGCCAAGTTCTAAAGACTTACGTCCGCCACCAGGACGTGGAACTAGTGGAAGTCCCCTACGCGGCCTCCGGGCAGGTTGACTTGGCCCAGCTTGAATACACCTTGGATGCCCAGACCGCGGCCGTCGTGATCCAGTCACCGAATTTCTTCGGCACCTTGGAGCGCATCCCGGAGATCGCCTCCATCGCCCACCGGCAGGGCGCGCTTTTGATTGTCACGGTTACGGAACCGCTCTCTCTGGCGATCGTCAAGCCTCCCCGCGAGGCCGATATTGTGTGTGGCGAGGCGCAGTCGTTCGGAGTGCCGGTGGCTTTCGGCGGTCCCTACGTGGGCTTCCTGACCACCCGGGAAAGGTTCGTTCGGCAGATGCCCGGCCGCCTGGTGGGCCAGACCGTTGACACTGAGGGCCGGCGCGGCTTTGTGCTGACTCTCGCTACGCGCGAGCAACACATTCGGCGCGAGAAAGCAACTTCCAATATCTGCACGAATCAATCGCTGTGCGCGCTCGCCGCAACCATCTACCTCTGCCTGCTGGGTAAGACGGGGCTGCGGCAACTTGCCGAGCAGAACCTGGCCAAGGCTCACTACGCCGCCGCGCAACTGGGGGCAATTCCCGGAGTCGTGACGCCCTTCACCGGCCCGCGCTTCAATGAGTTCGTCGTAAACGTCCCCGGTGATGCCGAGTGCCTGCTGGAAGACTTGCGACGCGAAAAGATTATCGGTGGCCTGCACTTGGGAGAGCTCTATCCGGAACTCGCGAACCATCTTTTGCTGGGCTTCACGGAATTGGTGAGCCGGGCGGCCATTGACCGTTTGGTGAAGGTGTGCCGCCAGTTTTCCGCCAAGGTTTTTGTTAGTCAGGATTTTTCACCGCCGCGGCGCTGAGGCGCAGAGAAATGCTTTTGTTGAAACCTCAGCGTCTCCGCGCCTCGGCGGCGAAAGGAACCTATGCCCATGGAAAATCGCATTCGCGAAGCACGGCCTCACGTCACCCGCAACGAGGCGCTGATCTTCGAGCGGAGTTCACCGGGTAAAGCCGGCGCCGAACTTGCCCCCCTGGACGTCCCTGCTGTTTCACCCGCCGAACTGCTCGGCCCGGACTTGGCGCGCGCGGAGGTGGAAGGCTTTCCGGAGGTTTCGGAATTGGAAGTCATCCGCCACTTCACGCGGCTTTCCACGTGGAACTACGGCGTGGACACGGGACTCTATCCGCTCGGCTCCTGCACGATGAAATACAACGCGCGCATCAATGAAGTGGTAGCGCGGTTGGAGGGCCTCGGGACAGAGCATCCCTACATACCGCAGGGATTGGCCCAGGGTTGCTTGCGGATTCTGCACGAAACCGCTCGCTGCCTCCAGGAAATTACCGGCATGGGTGCCGTTTCACTTCAGCCCGCCGCGGGCGCGCAGGGAGAGTTGACCGGCATCCTGATGATGCGCGCCTTCCTTGCCGAGCGCGGCGATCCCCGCAAGTACATCCTGATTCCTGACTCCGCGCATGGCACGAACCCGGCCAGCGTGGCCATTTCCGGCTACGAGGTGCGCCACCTCAAGTCAAATGAGCAGGGTTGTATCAACATTTTTAACCTCGCCCAAGCCATGGATGCCGACGTGGCGGGATTGATGCTGACCAATCCCAATACGCTGGGGATTTTCGAAACCGAAATCGGCAGGATTGCGAATATTGTCCACGCCCGGGGCGGACTAGTTTACATGGACGGCGCCAACATGAATGCGCTGGTAGGAGTAACGCGTCCCGGGGATTTTGGCGTCGACGTCATGCATCTGAATCTGCACAAGACCTTTTCCACTCCTCACGGGGGCGGCGGCCCGGGTTCAGGTCCCGTGGCCGTGAAGGAAATCCTGGAGCCGTATCTTCCCTCCCCCGTCGTGGGAAAATCACCGGATGGGAAATTTCAGCTTAATTACGACCGCCCCAGGAGCATCGGTCGCGTGCGCGCCTTTCTGGGAAATTTTGGGATGGCGGTTCGCGCCCTCGCCTATATGCTGGCGAACGGACCGGAAGGACTGCGCCAGACCACCGAGGACGCGGTCTTAAACGCCAACTATGTGCGCAGCCGGTTGCGCGGTTTCTATGAGCTCCCGTACGACCGGCCCTGCATGCACGAATGCGTTTTCTCAGACCGGCATCAAGCGGCCAAGGGCGTCCATACCATCGACATCGCCAAGCGCCTGATCGACTACGGATTCCACCCATACACCACGGCATTTCCGCTGATTGTGCCGGGCGCGCTGATGATCGAACCTACCGAGAGCGCCAGCAAAGAGGAGTTGGACGCCTTCATCGACGCCCTTCAGGCCATCGCGGAAGAGGTCGAGCAAGATCCGCAATTCGTTCTGAAGGCCCCTTACACCACGCGGGTCACGCGCCTCGACGAAGTCGGCGCAGCGCGCAAGCCCGTGCTGCGCTGGAAGCCCGCGCCAGCGCCGTCTAAACCGTGAGGTTCATAGAAAGCAAACCTGCCATGCCCGAGGACAACGATGTATGAGCCTGGTCGTCGAGATTTCTTGAAACAAACCGCCGCCCTATTAGCCTTGGGAGGAACACAGCCCATGTCAGGTAAGCCATTTCCCGAGAAGACCCCCGCTGAATTCTCCGCTATCCAAGCTCGGCGACGAAAGGAACTATGGAGCCTGCTGGGAGATTTGCCTTGGGACCATAAGCCCGGGCCAGCCCAAGTGCTGGCGACGGAAAAACACGATGGCTACACCCTGGAGCGGCTGGTCCTCGACCTGAACGGCGTCGAACCGGTTCCCGCGCTGCTGTTGATTCCCGACAAGCGCGCCACACGCGCCCCCGGCCTGCTCTACATCCACTGGCATGGTGGGATGTACGACTTGGGCAAGGAACAACTCCTGGTGGGTGTTGATGCCCAGCCCGCCTATGCTCCCGTCTGCGCGGAAAAGGGCCTGGTGACTCTGGCCATCGACAGTTGGTGTTTCGGCGAGCGCAAGCATGATGAAGTAGGCAGCCGCGGTGAGATGGACGCCTTCAAGCACATGCTTTGGTACGGCCAGGTTCTGTGGGGAATGATGATGTTCGACGAATCCCGCGCCTTCGACTATCTGGCGAGCCGGCCGGAAGTGGACTCGAGCCACTTGGGTGTTCTGGGAATGTCCATGGGGGCGACCAAAGCGTGGTGGCTGGCGGCGCTCGAACCCCGGGTGCGCGCTTGTATGGACGTTTGCTGCCTCACCGATGCGGAAGAGCTCATCCGCATCCACAACTTGAGCGGGCACGGGGTTTACTACTTCGCGCCTTCCTTGCTCAAACATTTCCAGACGGCGCAAATCAATGAGCTCATTGTACCCCGCGCCCACCTGAGCGTAAACGGCCGCCTGGACGAGCTGACCCCTCCCGCCGGTGTGGAGCGGATCCGCGATTATGTGCTGCCCCTCTACCAAAAGTATGGAAAACCCGAAGACTGCCGCATCGAGATGTTTGATTGCCCCCACCAGGAGCTTCCCCAGATGCGCGAGCTCATCCGGGGATGGATGGATACCTATTTAATGAAACCTACGGGCAGTTAATCCACACTAGATATAGGGGTTAGCCCCCCTCATAACCGCGAAATATTGTGGTTTTTCCCTTTACAAGACTCGATGGATATGGTAATTGTTCATTGAATCAAAATGGATGAGGGTGTAATTTGTACAAGCTGAAAAAACTCGAATTGCTCGGTTTCAAATCCTTTGCCGACCGGTCGCGGCTGGAATTTGCTGATGGCATTGCCGCCGTCGTGGGACCGAATGGTTGCGGAAAGTCCAATCTTTCCGACGCCATCACCTGGGTACTGGGTGAACAGAGCGCACGCCTGCTGCGTGGCGAGCGCATGGCGGACGTCATTTTCAATGGTACGGGCACCCGCCCTCCCACAGGAATGGCCGAAGTCAGCATGACCCTGGTGAATCCCGAATACAACGAGGCGGGAGTACCGGAAGAAGCAGAGTCCGCCCAGGAAAGTGAGACCACCGCCGGGGAACCCGCAGGCTTCCAACCGGAAACCCCCAGAAGCGGCAACGGCAATGGAAATGGCAACGGCGCGGGCCCCAAGCCGAGCAAATTTCACCATCGTTCCGGCGAAATCACTGTGACGCGCCGGCTTTTCCGCTCGGGTGAAAGCGAGTATCTGATCAATGGGGACGTCTGCCGCTTACGGGATATTCAGGATCTTTTTATGGGGACCGGGCTGGGCCCGGAGTCTTATGCCATCATCGAGCAAGGTCGCATCGGCCAGATCCTCAGCTCGAAGCCGTCTGACCGGCGCCTGATTCTGGAAGAAGCCGCCGGCGTTTCCAAATTCAAAACCCGCAAGCGATTGGCGGAGGCCAAGCTGGAATCGTCGCGGCAGAACCTGTCGCGCATCGCGGACATCCTGGAAGAAGTCACGAAGCAAGTGAACTCGTTGAAGCGCCAGGCCTCGAAGGCGCGGCGCTACCGCGAACTTCATGAGGAGCTGCGAGGCCGACTGAAGATCGTCCTGACATCCCGTTTGAAGGCGCTGGAGGTTGAGTTCCAGCGGCTGGGCGCGGAACTCGCCCAAGTGCAGGAAACCTGCCTGTCGGCGGCCCGGGAATTGGAAGTGTTGGAGCATGAGCAGAAAGACGCCACACAACGGTATGAAGAACTGGAAGATCAACTCACCCAATGCCGCGAGCGTCTGTCTCAGGGCGACCTTGAGCGCGAACGCCTGCTCTCGCGCCTGGAACAAGTGAAGCAACAGACAGGAAATCTGGAGGCGCGCACGGAGGAAGCCGCGCGCGAAAGCTCCGAACTCCAGGCGCAACTCGCGACTCTCGAGCAGCAGACGGCCGAGCGCTCCCAACACGTGGAGATATTGCAGCAGGAATTTGCCACAGCCAAGGACACGCTGGCCCAGGTCGTCATGCGCCAGGAGGATCTGAACTTCCAGCTCGGCGCTGCTGAACAGGATGTGGAAACCTGCCGCCAATCCCTCATGGCGATCGTCAGCCATGCAGCGGAGCTGCGCAATCAGCTTGTGCAAGCAGAAGAAGCGGGCCTGGCTGTCGAGCGCCAAGCGGCTCGCACCGATGCGGAGAAGTCCGGCATTGAGGCGGAGCACCTTCGGCTGGCCGCGGAGCTGGAGGCTTACCTTTCGGAGCATCAGCGCGATGCCAGCACGCTCGCAGAGTTGGCGGAATCCGTTTCCCAAACCACCCGCGACCTGGAACAGGCTCGCAATGAAGAGATCTCCTTGCGCTCGCAGGTGGAAGCCCTACGCCGTGAATATTCCGGCAGCATGGCCCGCAAGGAAGCGCTGGAGCAATCCCTGGCGCGCCACGCTTACAGCACGGAGAGTGTGCGGCGCCTGCTTTCCGGCGAGGTCCCGGTGAATGGGCACCCCTTCCAGCCCATGGGGCTGCTGGCCGATTTTGTGGAAGTCTCGCCGGGTTACGAAGAAGTGGTGGAAGAATTCCTGAAGCAGGAACTTGAGTGCGTGGTCGTAGGGCAGTACGAGCAGGCGCGATCGGGAATTGCTTTGTTGCAGAGCCAGGGTTCGGGACGCTCCACCTTTTTCGTCACCCATTTGCCTTCCAGCGGGCATTCACGCGGCAGCGGCGACTCGCCCGCTCGCACGGAGCCCGGGGTGGTGGCGGCAGTCCGGGAGCTGGTGCGCTTCGAATCTAAGTTGGGTTTAAATGGCGATCTTGTTTTGCCATCCCTCACCAACGCCTACATGGTGGAAGATGATGCCGCCGCCGAACGCTTGGCGAGCGCTTACCCGGAAAGCCACTTCCTGACGGCGACGGGCGCGCACTATCATCATCGGATGGTTTCAGGCGGCAAAGGCTCGAGTGCCGGCCCACTGGCTTTACGGCGGGACTTTCGCGAGCTGGAGCGACGAACGGCAGAATTGGAGACGCAGATCAAGGCCAGCGAGGCGGCTCTGGCAGAAGCCGAAGGTCGGGCCAAGCGCCTGGACGCGCAACTGAAGAGCCTGACCGGCAGCAAGATGGAAGCGGAGAAGAAAGCCGTGGTCGCTGACGAGAAGCTCCGTCAGACGCGCGAGGGCTGCGATCGCACGCGCCGGCAGCTCGATGCGCTTCTCTCGGAGGCCGCGATGCTCGAGCGCGAGCGCGCCAGCGCGGAGGAACGCCAGGCGAACCTGCGCGCCGAACTGGAAGCCGCCGGCGCTGCCAAGGGGCAACGGCAAGAGGCCATTACCCTGGCCACCCATCTGGCGCGTGAACTCCGCGCGGGTTTGGACCAGCTGGCGCAGGATATCGCCGACGCCCAATCCGCGGTCCGGGCCCTGGAGGAGAGGACCCGCGCGGCGGAGGCGGAAGCCGCGCGGCTCCTGGCGGCGGCGCAGGATTTCCACAACCGCATTGGACGGCTGGCCCAACAAGCGGAAACCTGGCAGCAAGAGCGTGAGCGCCTGGTACAAGAGAGCGAAGGCCACCAGCTTCGCCTGCAACAACTTCAACTCGAACTGGAAGCGGCGCGAATGGAGCTGCACGGCCTGGAGGAGGAATCCCGCACCGTGCGGGCCGAGCGCGATACTTTGGGCCCGCGCGTGGACGCCGCCCGAGAGGAACTCGAGGCGCGGCGTCAAAAGCGCTCCGAGGCTGAGGTGGCGTTAGCACGTGCGGAATCCGACTACGCCCATCACTCGCAGCAATGCCGCGATGAATTGAACTCGGACCCCGCCGTCCTCCTGGCGGAATTGGCGCCCGAATCGGTCTTGGCTGGCGAAGCCTTGCAGGTTGCGGAAGAAGAATTGCGCCAACTGAAGACCCGCATTGAGAATTTGGGACCGGTCAACATGATGGCCCTGGAAGAACTGCAGGAAGCGGAAGAGCGGTTAACCTTCCTCGACACGCAGCGTCAGGACCTGCTCTCTTCCATTGAAGACACCGCGCAGGCCATCCGTGAAATCGATCAGGTCTCCCGCCAGCAGTTCTTGGAGGCGTTCAAAGCCATCAACGCCTACTTTGCGGAATCGTTCCGGGTCCTGTTTGGGGGCGGCGTGGGGGAAATGCGGTTGGCGGATGAAAATGACGCCGATAGCGGCATCGACGTCGTGGCGCAACCTCCCGGAAAGCGCCTGCAAAATGTGCTTCTGCTTTCCGGCGGCGAGAAGGCCATGGCCGCTCTCGCTCTGCTCATCGCCATCTTTCGTTACACTCCCAGCCCTTTCTGCGTTCTCGACGAGGTCGACGCGCCGTTAGACGAATCGAACATTGAGCGGTTCACTCGCATGATCCAACAGATGAGCCGCCAGACGCAGTTCATCCTGATCACCCACAGCAAGCGCACCATGGAGATCGCGCAAGTCATGTACGGCGTCACCATGGAAGAGCCGGGCGTCTCCAAGCTCGTGTCCGTGCGTTTTGATGCCTTCGCCCGCGATCCTGTCGGAGCGCCGGCCTGAGGGCTCCGTCGGCACGCCCGCATTTTATGCCGCTCCGCTCGACTCCAACTGTTGTGTGGCTAGTTGACTCTCACCCCCTAATTAGTAGTCCATGTGAAAATTTCCCCGACGCTTTTTCCGTTGACAACATTTCGGGTTGCTTTAGAATGTCCCTGCCCTGAACCAACATCATGCGATCAAAAAAACGAAGCGTTTTGCTGGAAACGAATCTGCCCGGTATCAAGCTCTTTTCGCGAGGAAAGGTCCGGGACGTTTATGAGGTCGGCGACAAACTGCTGGTCGTCGCCACCGACCGCCTTTCCGCCTTCGATGTGGTGATGCACGAAGGCATACCTGACAAGGGCCGGGTGCTGACCCAGCTTTCCTGCTTCTGGTTTAATCTCTTTCAGGATGAGATTCGGCATCATTTCATGACGGCCAAAGTGGCCGACTATCCGCCCGAGTTGCACCCTTTCGCCGACCAACTGGAAGGGCGCTCGATGTTGGTTGAGAAGGCGCAGACTTTCCCCATCGAGTGCGTAGTGCGCGGTTACCTGGCGGGGTCAGGCTGGAAAGAATATCGCGCCACGGCAAGCGTGTGCGGGATCAAGCTTCCCGCCGGCCTGCCCGAGGCTTCGCGCCTGGAAAATCCCATTTTTACGCCTGCCACCAAGGCGCTGACCGGCCACGACGAAAACATCTCGTGGGAGGAAATGGCCGCGCGGTTGGGAAAAGAGGCTGCCGGAAAGCTGCGCGAATTGAGTTTAGAACTCTACCGCAAAGGCCGGGAGTTCGCCGAGGGCCGTGGCATCATTATTGCCGATACCAAGTTTGAGTGGGGGCTCAAGGACGGTCAAGTCATCTTGATCGACGAGGTGCTAACTCCCGACTCGTCTCGATTTTGGCCGCTCCACGATTATGCGTCCGGAAAGGCCCAACCTTCGTTTGACAAGCAGTTCGTCCGCGACTACCTGGAGTCGCTACACTGGAACAAACAGCCTCCGCCGCCTCCCCTGCCGGCCGAGGTGGTGGAAAAAACGAGTGAGAAATACCGCGAGGCTTATCGTTTACTAACAGGAGATTCCCTTAGTTAAGCTGAGTCCGTTGTAGTTTGTAAGCGCGCCATGGGCACATGGAACTGGCTGGATTGTATTCTCGCGGCGATTGTCGTGGCTTCCGCTGTAACCGCCATGATGAAGGGAATCGTCCAGGAATTGATTTCCCTGGCGTCGGTGCTGATCGGGCTGGTGGTGGCGGCCATCGGCTATCCCCGCGCCGCACGGTGGTTCGACGATCTGACCAAGTCGCACGAAATCGCTCTCGGCTTGGGATTTCTGGTTTTGTTCATCGGCACGCTGCTGGCGGGGGCGCTGGGGGGAGTACTGGCGCGCAAGCTCATCAAGACCGCGGGAATCCAGTGGTTCGATCGGTTTTTGGGCGGGCTCTTCGGTTTGGTGCGTGGAGTTTTGGTCAACGCCATTCTGTTGATGGCGATGTTGGCCTTCGCCATCAAGCCGGACGCCGTGCGGCAATCGGCTTTGGCGCCCTATGTGACCACCGGGACGCGCGTCATTGTGCTCGTCATGCCAGGAAGCTTGCGCGCCCAATTCCATCTCGGCTTTGAAAAATTCCGGGAAACGCTCATTCCGAGCGCCAAGGGATCCGCCAAGCAATAACCCGCGAGTCCCGCGAATTCCAATTGATCGGAGTATTACTGTGAAAGACCAACTCGAATCCCTCGTAAATCAGATGATTGAGCGCGGGATTCTTTTTACCGATGCGGTTTCCGAATTTGAGAAGCGGTTCATTAAACGGATGCTGGAAAAGAGCAACGGCAATCATTCCAAGGCCGCGGTGGCTCTCGGAATTCATCGCAATACTCTTAGCCGGAAGGTGGAAGACCTAGGCCTCGACCATCGGCCGAAGCGCCGCGCACGCACCGCCCGCTGACCGCAAACGGTATCCCACCGGGCAATCCTAATCCAATTTGTGTGGACCGGTTGAGCGTATGCGAAAAACTCCGCTAGCCCGGCGCGACGTGGCATTCTTATGGATTCCCAAAATGACGGGGGGGTGGGAGAAACTATTGGGTGGGAAACCAGCCGGTGAGTCGAGGCAGGGCCACCGGCGAATGCCAGCGCCCTGCCTCACGAAATTCATTGGTTCGTCGGCTTATGGACCGGCTTGTGAGCCGGCGGCTTCCCTTTAACCGGTGGTTTATCCGGGAGGTCCGATGTAACCTCGCCCACCAAAGTCAAAATCAGGTTCGGCGTCGCGGTGTAAGATTCTGCTGTTCCTTTATACGTGAGCAAGTCACCCTTTTGCAGGTTCTTGACGTCGGGCTGGGCCGAGTCCTTCAGTTCGATGTCGTACCCGTCCGCTGATTTGGTGCTGTCGAGCACGGCGATACGCACCAGATACACGTTCGGATCGGTTCCCTTTTCTACACTCATCACGGTGCCACCCAGTCCTATGGGCTGACCTTTCAGACTGTCCCATTGCTTCTGGGCGGTCTCGCCTCCCAGTTTCAACGGGAATGTCATCGTGTTATATGCGTCAATCATGTTATTCCCCGTGGCCTTGGGCGCCTCGACCTGCGCGACCTTGAAGCCGTCGGGGGGGTTGGCGGAAGCAGCCGCTTGCGCCACGATATCGGATAGCCCCGTGTCGGTCCCGTGGTACCCCACATAAGTCTGCTTTAGGTATTTCTCCCATCCGTCGGCATTGGGATCTTTTCCGGCCTTCGCCAAATCCACGGCCCTCGCGAAATACCAGATGGCATGATCGTAATCGTGCGGCGTGGATAAGAGATCGGCAGTGCCCATCCAGTAAATTGCGTACCAACTACTGGGATTATCGTCGGTCGCGGCCTTCAGAGCCGTGATCGCGTTCGGATAGTCCTTTTTTTGAAGAGCCACAAACCCGATGCAACTGTTGAACACCGAACGAAATTCCTTCACGGCTTGCTGAAACTGCTCGTCGGTCGCACCCGCGGGCTTCTGAAGCTTTTGCAGGACCTCCAACCCGTGGTGGGCGTCGCTATCGGCGCGAGAGAGCTTGGCGGCGACGTCGGCATCGTCGGCCTTGTACAGAAAGGGGAAGGTGAAACTCAAGAAGCGGAGCGCCGGGAGGTTATCGGGATCAGCCTGCAGAACCTTCTGCCCTGTTTCCATGGCCTTGGGCATATCATTCGACTGGGCATAGGCGCCCATCATCCTCACCAAAACGTCTGCTTTCATAAATGAATTGGGATACTTCTGAAGGAACGCATCAGCGAGCGGAATAAGATTAGCTGGCGTCGCCTTCGCGAGCGCCGTGTATGCGTCGTATTCGTCGCGGCTACTCCACGTGGAGGGCTTCGCTTGCGCCGCCTGGGGTGGCGCCTCCATGCGGTCCACGATGGCCAGATTGGCGGAGCGGACGGAGTGGTTTGCGACCTCGCCCGCAGTGGCGCCGGACGAGAGACTGACGAGCAAAGCAAGGGTCCAAAGCGCAGTGTTTTTCCTCATTGCAAAGCTACCTCGATGTTGGGATGGTGAATCGCAGGTGACCTGGGCGCACCCATTAACAATATTACCAGAGGCCCAAGGGGCCTTATACACTAGAATTGCTGGTTCAACAACCTGTAATCCTCCGGATGACCTCTTCCAAATATCAATTCTTGATGGACTTTTCAAGTAAAATCTCACTTTGTGGCCCAACTAAGTTCCCTTTTTAATTAGATGCCCAAGCCGCGTCAACCGCTTCCCCATCACGTCGCCTTGCTCTTGCTTTCGTGTCGCGAGCAACTCCCGACTATCGAGGTCGCCATTCCAGCCCTGGACAAGGCCCGCCACGGTACCCGCAGTCTCCCTTGCGAGGCGGAGCCTGTCCCTTCTAAAATCGCAATCTGATGGACGACTTATCCTCTCATGAGCGCTTACGACAACGGGCCGAACTGGCCGTCGCGGTTTCTTCGCGCACGGAAATTGAGAGCTTCTTCCAAGAAACCACGAAAGAAGTGCTCATGGGGTTGGCGCGCAATCCCCATTTGCAGGAGCGCGATCTCCTCCGCCTGCTCGAGCGGAAAGACCTGGCGCACGAGGTCGTACGCGAACTTGCCCGCCACAGGGAGGTCCGGCGCAGCTACACCGTCCAACTCGCCTTGGTGAGACATCCCAAGGCGCCGCGTCTGGTCTCTCTGCCCCTCATGAAATTCCTCTATGTCTTCGATCTGCTGCGCGTGGCGCAAACTCCGGCTGTCCCCGCCGACGTCAAAATGGTCGCGGAAGAAACCATCCTCAAGAAGCTGGAGGCAATGCCGCGCGGGGAAAAAATCTCTCTCGCCCGGCGTGGCACCGGACGTCTTGCCGCCAGCCTCCTTCTTAACCCCGACTTGGAGTTGATCCGCGCCGCCCTCGATAATCCTTACCTCACCGAAGGCCACCTGCTCAAGGTGCTCGCCCGCGAAGGCCTTCCGCCCGCCGTCGTTGAACAACTGGCCCAGCACCCACGGTGGTCCCACCACTACCATTTGCGTCTCGCGCTCATCCGCAATCCGCTCACCCCTTTCGCCCGAGTGCTCACCTTCCTCCCTGACCTGGCGGTCGCTGACCTGCGTGACATCTGCCTGGACCACCGGATGCCCCAGCCCGTGCGCAAGTACATCGAGGCCCATTGCATTGCGCGCCTGAACAAGCAACGCCGTGTTCCACCCCCCGGATAACTTCCCGGGCGCTTCCCCGGTTGCTGAAGAACTCGTCGGCGCGCTTGTTTTTAGGAACCCACGCTGTCGTGAGTGAGACAGTAGAAGCATCTCATAAACTCATGAAAATGCCCAGTACGCAATTCGCCAATACACCCGAGATAACAGTGCAGGGCTCGGAGTATTGACAACTCTCCAGCCCGATCCGTTCCATTTTTTTATCGCCCTACTAGCGGCGGGCTCACTCTGCCCAAGGCCGTCGACGTGACCGTGTCTTGCCCAGCACTCCAGACCTCGATTATCGCGCAACTTGTTGATTCCCATAGATATAACCTAATATTTAGCTAACTTGTTTATTATCATCAACTCATCCAGAGCACTTTTTTTGCTCCTTTGTTTTCAATCAACCATCCAGAGCAATCTTCATTTTTAACATCTTTTTATGTCAGCGCCCCGTTTCGGATCTTGACCAGAATGTTGGTGAGGCGCCACAACTGGCGCAGGTTGGAGTCTTCGTATCTTTGCATCAGCAGGGTCTTTTCGTCGTGGGGAGCCATGAGCGCGGCGATGTTTTCGGGTGACTCGATTTTTTCAAATTCGCCCATGAGCCGTTCGTGCTGCCGAGCGTAGGGCAGGCTGACCTCATCCAACGCGGCAGCCAGCTTCCGGCGCGCCGCTTCCCTTTCCCGCCCTTCGGCGGTCAAAGGGATCGGTCCAGTATCGCCGTTGTGGTTGGTCGGCCCCGGCGCCTTCGCTGCCGCTTCCCCGTACGCGCGGAGCAGCGGGAAGACTTTTCGGACTTCGTCCGGTGGCGTGGCCCCAAAGGCGTTCATGAGGGCCTCGATTTCCCCGGGCAAGGGCGTGGAGTCCTCGCGGTTCAGCATCCTGGACATGGCACACAGGTTCTCGTAAATGCCATGAACTTGCAGCATGGCGGGGCCGGCCATGAGTCGTTCCTTGAGCAGCCCGTTTTGCAGCCGCTTCACCGCCAGGCCGTTCTGCATGCGCGTGGCGCGCTTCATCCGCCACAGGGTGTCGCCGATAAGCTCTTTCAACTCGCTCTCGAGGCCCGCGACCAGATTGGTTTGCACGGAATTCATGAGGCTTGCGTACTCCGCGGGGTCTTCCCCGAGCGCGGTCAACGCCCCTTGCGCCTGCGAATAAAATCCGTGACGCAAATTGGCCTGGGCCGCGCGCGCCTTGCCTTGCGGCGTTACGGCACCCCGCGATTTGGGGCCATTGCCGCGATGCGCCGCCAGGTTCTTTTGTGTCATTTTCCGTTTTGATGTCAGAGACATGTCGACCTCCATGAAAGAAATCCGTTTCGCCATCAGCTCTGAGGCTACTCCCTACGGCCCACTGATCCAGCGTGGGGCGCGGCCGCCTTTCGTGTGGGTGCGCCGCCCGTCGGACCAGTCAGAAGGTGCTGGCCTCAACAACTAGCATAATGCGGCTATCTGACTTGTCAAGTGGAAACTGGTCCAAGAGCCTAGAAATTAAAGGGAGGACAAACTATCAGAACTCCTTACGATGGACGCCCATCGGGCGCAATACACCGCCCCCTGCGAGTGGGCGCCGTTCGCACGATGTGCGGCCAAGTTCTTCTCGGTCATTTCTTGCTCGGGAATTAAAGACATCGAAACCTCCAAAAGACCGTGGTTAGTGGACAGTGGAGAGTGGTCAGGGTGGTGGAGTCAGGAGCCAGCATCCCTTCTGCCGCCGAGCGTCTACTGCGTGCCACCTGACACCCGGCACCTGGCACCCAGCACATAGCCCTGACACCTAGCGGTAGTTTACTGCGAACACGCCAAAAAGAGCGGGATGTGGTTGATTTCTCATTGAGTTGCCATGAGACGGCTGTATTACCCACGTGGGGT
>Ga0209039_10001251_pt1 | contig 24227 bp, 16 predicted proteins | sample BogFormECP12_OM1_FD_188238 | JGI IMG/M metagenome (GOLD analysis project Ga0209039, IMG submission 188238) | Bog forest soil microbial communities from Calvert Island, British Columbia, Canada - ECP12_OM1 (SPAdes) (version 2) | ecosystem: Environmental > Aquatic > Freshwater > Wetlands > Bog ... | reverse complement strand
GGCGGCCCAGACCGCCTTTAACGCGATTTCCACCGCCGACTGCAAAGGCTTCTTTTTTAGCGCCCAATACGCTACATCATAAATGGAAATGCTCTAGCCAATGGACTATTTGCCATTGCGGCGTGGTTTGCGCCCAATTGGTGGGATCAGGAAGGGAGGGGAGCGAAAGGGTGACAGGTTGGGGCAACAATGCCTTCAGGTTTCCACCGACAATGTGGATGAGCTCGCTCAAAGCGTCGAGGATTTCGTCGCTCCCTGCGTTATCGGCTTCCACCTGGAAAATGGCGGCCGCGATGGATCGAGCCAACGGGGAGGAGCAGTGCAAGCGCAGTTCTCCATCCCACGCGCCCGTGATTTTAGCGCACACGGTAAATGCCCCGACCGCGGAAAAATCCGCCGACGCGGTTCGATCAACTTGGAATCCCAGGGTGGAGGTCCATGTGTCTTGGATAATCCCGTAAAAATCTCCCTCGGTCACTAGCATGGTAGCTCCCTAGGTTTTTCGCACTCGATAACAGGTGGCGCGTTCCAACTGAACCCGCTCATAGGAATCATCGATGCTGAAGGTTGTCTCCGCACCGCCGAGGAAGAAATAGCCATCGGGTTTCAAAACCCTTCGAGCCTTGGCGAGGATTTCTTTCTTGGTTTCGACACCGAAGTAGATGAGCACGTTTCGCATCATCACAACGTCCATGGGCGGCAGGATCGGCCAGGCGCTGGACAAGTTTACAATCTGGTAATCCACCATTTGGCGAATCTCGTCCCGCAGATACCAATCGCAGCCGCGCTTTTGAAAATACTTGACAAGCAGGCTGGCGGGAAGGCCGCGGTTCACTTCGAGTTGGCTGTACCGTCCCTCGCGTGCCCGGGAAAGGATATCCGTCGAGAGGTCGGTCGCCAGGATGCGAACCTTCCAGCTCCCCAACTGAGGAAAACTCTCGCGGATCAGCATGGCGAGGCTGTAAGGTTCCTGTCCGGAAGAGCTGGCAGCACACCAAATGCTCAACTCTCTTTCCGCCGCTCGCCGGGCGATCAGATCCGGCAAGACGCCCTTCTTGAGGGCCTCGAAAGGATGAAAGTCGCGAAAGAAAGAGGTTTCGTTGGTGGTGAGGGCCTCCACAGCCCGGCGATGCAAACCGTGAAAGGGCTCTGCTTGCAAGCGATGCACGAGGAGGTCAAGCGAAGTGAACCCCTCGCGACGGGCCAATGGCAACAAGCGGGATTCAACGAGATATCCCTTGTCCTCCTCCAGCACAATCGCCGATTGCTCGAGGACAAGGCGGCGGACGTAGTTGAATTCCGGTAGGCTGAGGGTCATCTTGGAATGCTCGACTCCCCCGTTATGGAGGAGGATTTATACTCTCTGGTTGCTTCCCGACCGATTCGTACCCGGCGGACGATTTCCATGCCAAGTTGATCGAGGGGCAGAACTTTATCAGCTAAACCCGCATTCGTCACAAAGCCGGGCATCCCCCAAACCACGCTCGTCACTTGATCCTGAGTCAAGATTTGCCCGCCAGACTCGCGAATATGTTCGCAACCCCGCAGGCCATCCTGGCCCATCCCGGTCATCACCACAGCGAGGGCGTGGGGTTTGTAGACGCTGGCCACCGAACGGAATAGCACGTCCACTGCCGGGCGGCAGGAGTTTTCCGGTGGTCCCTGGTGAGTGCGGAGTATCACCTCTTGGTGGTCACCTGCTACGACCATATGGTAGTCGCCTGGAGCTATCCAAGCACAGCCAGGCGTCAGGACAGCTCCCGGGGAACCCTCTTCCACGCCTATTTGCGACTTCGCCGCCAAGCGTTCCGCCAGAAGACGGGTAAAGACGGGAGGCATGTGCTGAACAATGACTACCGGGACGGGAAAGTCGTGCGGAAAGGTTGGAATGAGACTGGCAAGGGCATTGGGCCCACCCGTGGACACACCGATGGCAACAATGTCGATTCGCTCTTCACGACGAGGCAATGCCAAGCGTGGCGGGAGCGTCTTGGAAGCAACGGTTGCCTTCAAAGGGGAAGGAAGGGGTAACCCCAGGACCCGGCCACAAATCGCCTTGATCTTCGGAATCAGTTGCGTCCGAATGCATTCCAACCCCTGTGCCGCACTTCCGACGTTGGAAGGTTTGGTGACATAGTCCGTAGCACCCTTGGATAGCGCCTCGAGGGTGGCTTCCGCGCCGCGCTCGGTAAGGGTGCTGTACATGATGACCGGCAGGGTCGGTAGCACCTTGCGGATCCCCACCAGCGTGCCAATCCCATCCAGCTCCGGCATTTCCACGTCAAGAATGACGACATCTGGATTGACCTGGGGAATCTTCGCGAGGGCAATCTTGCCGTTTGCGGCAGTTCCGGCGACTTCCAATTGCGGATCAGTAACGAGCACGTCACTGACCATGCGCCGAACGACCACCGAATCATCGACGACCAAGATTCTGATCTTGGGCATAAACTAAGAACCTGCCATCCCGAAGAGTCGCAGTTTCTCCAGAATTACCTCCTGGGTGAAGGGTTTCATGACGTACTCGTTGGCTCCCGCCGCGAGGGCTCGAACCACGTTTTCCATTTCGGTTTCGGTGGTCACCATCATCAAGAGTACACCGTCATAGTTGTGCTCGGCCCGAACGGCGCGAACAAACTCGAAGCCATTCATTTCCGGCATGTTCCAATCGACGAGGGCCAGGTCGACCTTTCCAAGGACTTGCAGTCGCTCCATGGCTTCCCGGCCATTGGCCGCTTCATCGACCTCAAATTCCATCCCTCGGAGCATTCTGCCCAAGATGCTCCGCATGGCTTTTGAGTCGTCAATTATGAGTGCGCGCACGATGGCTCCCTCCGATCCCGAGTCATCCCTTCTATTCTCCCTTCGGCCGTTAGGGGCGAAAGGTTTACTGCAAATTTCCTCACCCTTCTCCTTCCACCGGGTCAAATCCCCACCTGCTAACTGGATCCGAGCTGCAGGCGGAGCAGCTTGAGAATTGAGACGGCCCGCCAAGTGCGCATCGTGCTCCTGCCCCACGGATAAACGGAATTCAGAAATCGCAGCGCCTTTGGTACTTTCGTCGTACTTGAACTGCCCGACGACCCGTTGAAGTCCGGTGGCCATACGAGCCAGGTCCCCCGCTTTCGGTGTCGAGCGAACTTCCGCTCTCCCGGCACCGGCTACGCTCTCGCCAAACCTGAATTGCCCTACGAGCCGCTTGAGTTCTGCCGCCATGCGGGCTAATTCCCGCGCGGCCGTCGGCGGGTCGTTGGCGCTCTATGCTGCTAGTCCCCTGAGGATCCATCTTCGGCAATAAGTGCCAAAACTCCATCAGGCCGGGCCCCGATTTTGAGTGCGGTCTGATCTTTCATCTACGGCTTCGACCCCACGCGCCGGGATGCAATGCGAAAATCATCAAACCGGTCAACGAGGAGTGCTTTGCCATCCGCCGGCCTCCCCGGCCCGCCTCCGGGTCTGGGAGAAATTCAGGCCATGCTCCCACCAAGCACGATCGCAGCCTGGCTAGGCGGGTCTAATTCCCCTCCCGTGCAGGGAGGCTTATTTCACCCCCCCACCAGGGTGTAACTTAGGTCTTGAGACACCGCCCCTGTAACTGTAACTGAGGGTGCTTTTGCGGATGTTCCGGATCGTCCTGCGGAGCAACTCCGGGACCCCCGAGGTCATGGGACTGGCATGCCCCGCATAAACTGTCGCCACGTCGCGACTGGCGATTCTCTCCAGCGAAGCCAGGAGTTCACCCGGATAGGAACCTCCCGGTGTCTTCACATCGAGCGGCGTGTCTCCCGCGAAGAGGGTTCGTTCCTCCGCACAGTACAAGCAAATCGAATCCTCCGAATGTCCCGGTGTATGCAGGATCTCAAACTCCCGGTCGCCCAGGCGGAGAATTTGGCCGTCAACTAATAGGACATCGACATGCTTGCTCGGCGCAAAGGCACGTACTTGCGGGTGATAACACGCCACGACCGCGCCCAGACCAGCGGCATGGTCGTAGTGGCCATGCGTTAGCACGACCTGCGCCACTTTCTTCTTCCCGATCCCGGTGCACAGGTTTTCAATTTCGGCACAGATCGAACCGTCGATTCCCACATCCACCAGGGTGTTGACATCCTCCTGCTCATTCGAATCCCCGCGCACCAGGTAGGCGTTGCAGGAATAGTTCTGCGGGTTGCCGTGGAGGAGAGTAATTCTCATCACGCACTCTCGGCTTTTCGGCATAACTTGCCGTCGTCCAGAACCCGGAGGAACAAGGGCGCCACCTCGGCGGGGAGTTCCTGGAGTTCGTCGAGCGCCAGATAACCGCCGGGCGAGAGGGCCTCGTAAAACATCTTGATGACTTCCACGCGCTGCTCATACGTCAAGTGCAACAGGACGTTCTTGCACACGACCACTCTGAAATTGTTGCCAATGGGCCGGAGTGACAGTAGATCGTGCCGCTGGTAGAAGATGCAATTGCGCAGCGCGGCGTCGAACTCCACATAGCCGGGGCGGGCCGCAGGGGCGCTATACTTGGCCAGCAACTCCTGATGAGGACTGCCCTTCAAAAGGTCGGTCGAGTACATTCCCGTAGCAATCGTGTCCGCAAACTGACTGTTTTCCTCAATGTCCGTGGCATCGATGCGCAGGTTGTCGCAGGCGAAGGGCCACAAATTCTCGAATAACAACATCGCCACGGAGTAGGCCTCTTCGCCGCTGGCACAACCGGCGTCCCAAACTCGAATGATGCTGCGCCCCGGGACGGTAGGTACTACGTGTTGCACGATTGAGTCCAGCACGCGTTGATCGCGAAAGAAAAAGGTGAAGGCCACTTCTGATGTCCTCACGGGAGACGATTAATCTTTTCAAGCTCTACTCTAAAACTAAGAGGGGTTCGAGGTTCGTTGCGAGCTTCCCGAACCCCTCTCTGCCCACTAGGGCCAGGTTGTCTCCCTACTGAAGGCGAGTGGTAACGCCCGACTGGGGTTTGGCCCGGCTGGCCAATTGCGCTTCGCGGACCTGTTTCGATGTCGAGCGGACTTGCGAAGCCCCGGCACCGCTTCCGGCCTCGTCGTACTTGAATTGCCCCACGAGCCGCTGGAGTTCTGCCGCCATGCGGGCCAACTCCTGCGCGGCCGTCTGGGTGTTGGTTGCCCCTTCGGTAGTGCTCTTCGCGGCGGTGGCCACCGAGACGATATTCTCGACAATTTGTGAGCTTCCCTTGGCCGCTTCCCCCACATTGCGAGTGATCTCGTTGGTGGTAGCTGTTTGTTCCTCCACGGCGCTGGCAATCGTGTTGGAGATGTCGTTCAGTTGGTTGATGATGGTAGTGATCTGACCGATAGCCTCCACGGCTCCCTTGGTATCCCCTTGGATCGCCTCGATCTTCCGGCTGATATCCTCGGTGGCCTTGGCGGTTTCCTTCGCCAGTTCTTTCACCTCATTGGCAACCACCGCAAAGCCCTTGCCGGCCTCGCCAGCTCGTGCCGCCTCGATCGTGGCGTTCAAGGCCAATAGATTCGTCTGCTGCGCGATAGAAGTAATGACCTTGATAACCTGACCGATTTCGGCGCTGGACTCCCCGAGCTTCCCGACTGTGGCGTTGGTGCTTTCCGCCGTCCGCACCGCGGCAGTCGCAATCTTGGCTGCTTCCGTAGCGCTTTTGGCGATCTCCTTGATGCTCGAACTCATCTCTTCGGTCGCTGTCGCCACGGTCTGGATATTTTTGGAAACCTGCTCACTTGCTGCCGAGACGACATTGGCTTGACTGGACGTCTCTTCCGCGTTGGAACTCATTTGCGCGCTGACTGCGGAAAGCTCCTCAGAAGAACTAGCCAGGGTCTGCGAGTTGTGGCCAATCTGCCCCATGCTCTCCGATAGTTTGTTCGTCATGACGTTGATGTCGTCCTTGATGCGCGCATGGTCACCCTGGTAATTGCCTTGGACATGCGCCGTCAGATCCCCAGCGGCAACCCTTTGCAGTATTCCCCCGGCTTCCTGTACGGGCGCAATGACCAAGTCCAGGATCTCGTTGACGCCTTGCACGATCTTGCGGAACTCACCTTGATGCTTGGAGGCATCGGCGCGGGTCGCCAACCTGCCCTCCGTCGAGGCCTTCACCAGCACGTTGACGTCGCTCGTCATGCCTTGCAGCGCTGCCGCGACGTTGTTCACGGCCTGCTTCATCTTTTCGTGGTCGCCCTTGTAGCTGTGCGCGATCAGTTCGTCGATCTTACCGTTGGAAATCAGGGCCAGAATGCGGTTGCCTTCGCCGATGGGCAGCAGGATGGCATCCAGCATCTCGTTCACGCCCTTCACGATGCCCGCGTAGGCGCCCTGGAACTGTTCGGGCTTGCCACGTTCCGAAAGTAGTCCTTCACGCGATGCCTCGGTCAGCCGCCCCAGTTCCTTCTGCAAGCCTTGCACTACTGCGGCGACGTTGTTTATGGCCTGCTTCATCTTCTCGTGATCGCCCTTGTAGGTTTGCACGATCAGTTCGTCGATCTTGCCGCTAGAGACCTGGGCTAGAATGCGGTTGCCTTCACCGATGGGCAGCAGGATGGCATCCAGCATCTCATTGACACCCTTCACGATGCCCGCGTAAGCGCCCTGGAAGTGGTCGGGTTTGCCACGTTCCGAGAGTTGTCCTTGGCGCGATGCCTCCGTCAGTCCTACCAACTCCTTCTGCAGACCTTGCAGCACCGAGGCGACGTTGTTCACGGCCAGCTTCATCTTCTCGTGATCGCCCTTGTAGGTGTGCGCGATCAGTTCGTCGATCTTCCCATTGGAGATCTGGGCCAAAATGCGGTTGCCTTCGCCGATGGGCAGAAGAATGGCATCCAGCATCTCGTTGATGCCCTCGACGAGCTTGCGGTAGTCACCCTGATGCTTGGAGGCATCGGCGCGGGTCGCCAGCTTGCCTTCCCCGGACGCCTTCACCAGCATGCCGGCTTCGGCCACCAGGCTGTTGACGGCATCGATGCACATGTTCAGATTGTTCTTGATCTCGTTGAAGTCGCCCTTGTAGGTGTCTGTGATCTTCGCCGGGATGTCTCCCTTGGAGATCTGGTCCACATACTTGGCGGACACGGTCAACGGCGCGACCACCGCGTCCAGCATCTCGTTGACGCCTTGCACGATCTTGCGGTAGTCACCTTGGTGTTTCGTGGCGTCGGCGCGGGTCGCCAGCTTGCCTTCCAAAGCTGCCTTCACCAGCGTGCCGGCGTCGGCCACCAGGCCGTTAACGGCATCAATGCACGCGTTCAGATTGTTCTTGATCTCGTTGAAGTCGCCCTTGTAAGTGTCTGTGATCTTCGCCGGGATGTCTCCCTTGGAGATCTGGTCCACATATTTGGCTGCCACGTTCAAGGGTCCAATCACCGCGTCCAGCATCTCGTTGACGCCTTGCACGATCTTGCGGTAGTCACCTTGGTGTTTCGTGGCGTCGGCGCGCGTGGAGAGCTTGCCTTCGAGCGAAGCCTTGATAAGGAAGTTAGTATCCGTGGCCAGCGCTTTGACCGCCGCACGCAAACGCTCAATGTTCTCGTTAATGAAGGCCTTCTTGCCCGGGAACTTCTCAAGTTCAGCCTCAAGGTTTCCTTTGCTGAACTCGGAAATACAGGCCATAGCCTTTTTCTTTACCGTGATGTGGCCCTGGACCATATCGTTGACGCCCTTGGCCATCGTCTTGTAGATGCCCTCAAACTTCTCCTCGGGCATTTGCACATCGATGTCCCCGGCGTTGTGCGCATCGCTCATGGCTTTCATTTCAGCCGCGAAGGCACTCAACTCATCAAAGCCACTGCTCTTCTTTTGTAGAGCTGTTTCTTTCTTCATATGCACCCTCCATTTGGTGTATTTTCCTGGCTAAGCGCCTCTTGCGGCACTCGTCACCAGATTCAGCATTTTGTCTGTATCCAAAGCAATCAGTAACGTGTCTTTCAGTTTGTAAACTCCACGAATGAGCTCCCTGGCCTCTCCCGCGAGAGTACCGGGAGGCAACTCGAAGGCTTCCTCTTCGACTTCCAAGACATCGCCAATTTCATCGACGAGCAGGCTCACCGCACCGTCCTCGTGGCGGATCACGACATTCATGGGGAGATCGGCGGCGGCGCGTTCGCGCAGGCCCAACCGGCGCCGCAGGTCAACGGCCGTGACAATCTGGCCGCGCAGGTTGATGAGACCTTTCACGACCGATGGCGCCAAAGGTACGCGAGTCATCTCCTGGTAGCGAATGACCTCCTGGACTTTCTCTACACCCACTCCAAAGAGGAGTTGGTCGACAACAAAGGTCGAAAACTGTTTCTTCCCTGCCATGACATTTCCCCTGTCTAGGCTGCCACTACTTCATTGAAGAAGTCGGGGTCAGCCGTTTGGATGATGCCTTTCAAGTCGAGCAGTTCCGTGACTCGGCCCTGCACGACCATGGTGCCCAAAGTTCCGAGGCGGCCGGAGTGTTTCTGAATTTTGACTGTCTCGTGGGCGATGTCGAGGATGCGGTCCACGACGAGCCCGACGCTCCGGCCCTGGTCGGTGTACACCACCACCTGGATTTTCTCGTCTTCTGCACCGGGCTCAGACGAGCCCGAAATACGGGGTCCCTGGCGGCGCTCGGTAAGAGCGGAGGAGAGGTGGATTAAAGGCAAGATTTGGCCTCGATACTGAACCACGTGCCGCCCTTCCGCTTTCTCCACGGCGGTGCGGGCAAACTCTTCCAACCGCGCCACAAGGGAGAGCGGCATGGCCATGCGGCCATCATCCGGCCCGCGCAGCAACAGGAGCGATTCCCCGTCGTCGCGCCGGGACTCCGTTTCTGCGCTCTTTTCCCCCACACTTCGATCGCGAACCTCGGAAACCACGTTGGCCAGTTGGGCCAGCCCGAGGATATCCAAGATCAGGGCCACCTGACCGTCGCCCATGATGGTCGCACCCGCGAAGGTAGGAATACCCTTGAGTTGTTTGCCCAGGGGCTTGACCACGATCTCTTCCGTGTCGTTGATCTCATCGACGATCATCCCAAAATGGCGGTCATCCGCCTGCAATACCACAATATTGACAGCATTGAGTTCTGCCATTTGGCGTTCGAGCCCAGTCAGGAGGGAGACGATCTGCGCCGAGAGGGATTCAACCCGCACGAGCTCTTGCTCAGAACGCGCGGTGTCACCCGCGGTCTTCAAGGAAATGACTTCACGGACTGCCCCGTGAAACTGCTGGTGCAGGTTCTCCAAATGCTGCATCTCCGGCAATTTGCCGAACTGCTCTAATCCGGAGGAATACAACCACTTTCCCAGAGCGCAGTCCTTGTGGGATCTGGCTTCCGCCATGGTCAGGGTGCCCTTGCCATCCAGGAAATCCCGCAGCCTCGTCTTCCAAAGCAGGTGCTTGCTGCGAGCGGAAGCAAAATCCAGGGACTGCGCGTCAGAACCTGCTCCGGCGAACGTGCGGGATCCTCCCGGGGCTACTATCTGATCGGATCCGATTCCGCTCTCCTCCACGCGCAGTTCGTGGTTCAGGTTCACCAACGGCAGGAGTTTGCCGCGCAAGCGATAAACCGCTGCGCCGTGGATTTTCTCAATGCCTTTTCGAGCCTGCTCCCCTTCCAGGCGGACGAGTTCCAACAGACTTACCTGTGGAATCGCGTAACGGTCGCCAGCGCTGGTCACGATGAGGGCGGGGATAATCGCCAGGGTCAGGGGGATTTTGATCTTCAAGGTGGTTCCTTGACCGACACGATTTTGAATATCGACCGTACCGCCAATTTTTTCGATGTTGGTTTTGACCACGTCCAAGCCCACGCCGCGACCCGAAACGTTCGTGACTTTCTCGGCCGTCGAAAACCCAGGGAGAAAGAGCAGGTTCAACAATTCCCGGTCACTCAGTCGGGCTGCCTGGTCAGGCGTGATCAGGCCCTTTTCCAAGGCCTTCTGTTTGACTCGTTCCAGATCGATCCCCGCGCCATCATCGGAGATTTCAATATTGACCTGCCCTCCTTCGTGGAAAGCCCGCAAGAGGAGGTGACCCTCGGGGGATTTCCCTGCGGCCAAGCGCTTTTCCGGCATCTCCACGCCGTGATCGACGGCATTGCGGACCAGGTGGGTGAGGGGATCTTTGATCGACTCGATGATGGTTTTGTCGAGCTCGGTCGCCTTGCCCTCCATCTCAATGTTGACCTGTTTCCCACAAGCCGTAGCCAGGTCGCGCACCACGCGGGGGAACTTGCTCCAGATGTTGCCGATGGGCTGCATGCGCGTCTTCATGACGCCTTCTTGCAGTTCCGTGGTGATAAGGTTCAACCTCTGGGAGGTGTTCAGGAAGCTCGTATCCTGTTGTGTCGAAGAAAACTGCAGGATCTGATTCCGCGCCAGGACGAGCTCTCCCACCAGATTCATCAGCTTGTCCAGCAAGCTCACGTCGACGCGAATATTGCTATCGGAAAGGGCCGGAGCGCGTGCTTCTGCCTGGACCTGCAAAGCCTCCTGCACGGCGGCGGGCTTGGCGGCACCCTTCTCCACAAGGATTTCGCCAAGGCGACGGGAGTCCCCGTCATGTTGGAGCTTCAGAGCCTCGTTGACTTCCTCGGGACTAGTCCGGCCGGCTTGCACCAGTATTTCTCCCAGGGGCGAAGCAGGATCAGCATTCACTGGCTCTCGACTCAGTTCCTCCGTGGCGGGGGGCGCGGGCAGTGGGTCGGCAAAGGGAGAGAGTGCAACGGCGGGCGGCGCTGACGGCAAGTCGGCAGGGGGAGAAGGTGAAACGGCCGGGGGCTCGGGCAACGAGTCGGCGGGAGGAGTCGGCAGGGTCGCTACCACCGGGGCGGTCTTCTTTCTTTTCTTTTCATTCCCCTGCAAACGGGTCAACGTTTCAATGAGGGAGGTGTAATCGCCCTCCCCTTCCTGACCGGTGTTTTCGATGTTGACCAAAATCCGGCGAACGACGTCCACCATGGCCAGAAGTCCGGAAGTCATCTTGCCATTCAAAAGGAGGCGACCGTCGCGCAACTGACTTAGGAGATTCTCACCCACGTGGGTCACGGACTCCAAGTGGGAGAATCCCAGAAAACCGCTTGTGCCCTTGATGGTGTGAATCGTCCGGAAAATGCTGGCAAGAACCTCCCGGGCCGTCGGATCTTTTTCTAAAGTTACCAGGTCCCGGTCAAGCTGGTCGAGGTTCTCATTACTTTCAACTAGGAAGTCTTTAACGATGTCGTCCATATCACCCATGGCTGAATTTCTCCCCCCGATTCGAACCGCAACTGCGCGGGCCGGATCGAGTATCCTTAGTGAGTTCGCGGCTCTCGACGGCGATTGAAGTCTTGTTTTCCCACTCCGGCATCTTCTCAACTTCCCGCTGGGGGCGCCGTGGCTGCCCAATCAACCCGAAGCGGAAAGACTACTGACTTCCAGATCCCTTGTTATCGGCGGAATGATTTCCGTCATGAAGATTTTTGGGAGGTGAATTCAGGGTCATATCCAAAAGTGGATAATCCACGAATCCCCGCCCAAGCCCAGTACTACCCGCACTACCCTTTCGGCTTGCGAGTTGGGATGTGCTACGCCATCTCAGGGCCTGGTGCTCCCAGCCCGGTCATTTAGTCCGATTTCTCGGGTTTCTTCCTCAGGCCGACACCCGCCAGGAACCCGGTTCCCGAGGGGGTGAAGACGCGTAAGGGGAATCCTCGCGGGCGCGCGTTGACGAGGAAGGTTGCTCCGTCTCATAAGCTTCCCGAGGGGATGCTTCGCTGGTAGGTGTTGATGGCGAGTTGGACGGCCGGTGGTCCGCCTCGTACCAAGCCTCGCGAACGGTCGAGATTTGCTCAATCAGCGCGCGGAGAATCTCCGCGGAGTTTTCGATGTTGGCTTTCAGTATTTGGGCGCGGGCGTGCACGTACAAGGCCTGGAGGGTCTGGGCCACTTCGCCTCCCTGCTCGAAGTTCAGGGTACCCTCGAGTTGCAAGATAATCGCCTGCGCGCGATTGAGATGGATGCATTTGTTCGGAACATCGTGGGCCTCGATCGCGCTTACCGCCCCGCGCATGGCGGTGATCGCGCCATCGTAAAGCATCACGACCAAGCCCAAGGGCGTGGCGGTCTGGACGGAGAATTGACGATAGGCAAGTGCAGGCTGTCTCATAGGGCGCCTCATGCTTTGGAACTCGGAGGATTGAGAGCATTCAGTTGGCTGTTAATTGAAGCCAGCGTTTGGGGCAACTGCTCGAGCGTCGTATTGATAATGGAATATTCCGCCGTCAGTTGCGTCTGCGTGGCCTGGAGTTGCAACTGAAAATCACTGATCTGGGTGTTGAGGTCGGTCACCTCATTGTTGATTCCGTTCATGTCCACATTCAAGGCGCCCTTGGCAGGATTGGTCAGGGCGGTGAGACTCGTTTGGAGCGTCAGGCCCACGCCGGACGTGGATTGGAACAGGTTTTGGACTGCGGAGAAGTTATTTTGCAGTGCGTCGTTCAGCGTCGGACTGTCCACGGACAGCGTCCCATCGTCCTGCATTTTAATCCCAATCGACTGCAAATTGACGGCGCCATTGTTCCCGGACATGCTGGAGCTAATGGCGGACAGCAACTGTTGTTGCACGAAGTCAACCGAGGTGTCTCCCGCCAAAGTGCCGGCCGCACCCGTGCTGCTGTTGGTTTGAATGCCTGAATTGACCGCCTGGATCAACGTGTTCCAGCTACTGACGAAGTTGTTGATGTCCGTAGCGATGGGGGTCAAATTGGGAGAAATCTGTAGGGTTACCGGGTTGTCCGTCTGTCCGGATGTAGTCAGGCCGGATAACGTCAAGGTCACACCCGGAATAACCCCCGTGACCGTGTTGCCAGCGCTGTCGACGGGGATGCCGTCCACGGTAAGGGAGGCATCCGTCCCGTCCACGGCATCGGTAAAACTCATTCCACCCACCGGTGGGCTGGCGGGGTTGTACGGGCTGGTGAAACCCATCCCGGTGGTGTCGTTCGAGATGGTGATTACTCCCGCTGCGCCGGAATTCTGCGGGACCAGTGCCAGGCGGGCTCCCGAGGCGGTGGTGACCACCGAGGCCGTGACGCCCAGGTTTTGCTGGCTATTGATGTAGGACGCCAGTCCGGCGAGCGTGTTCGTGCCGTCGGCGCTGTCCACCGGAATGGTCACCGCCGAGTTCGAGCCCACCGTAAGATCGAATGATCCGCTGGAGAGCGTTGCCGACGCCGAGGTGAAGTCGCCGGAATAGTCCGCCGAGGTGTTGTCGGTAAGGGTTATCTGGCCCGCCGCGCCGGAGCTTTGGCTTTCCAAGGTAAGGCGGGATCCCGAGGTTTCCGTAATGACCGAGGCGGTAACCCCCAGATTATGACTATTGATGTAATTCTGCAAACCACTCAGGGTGCTGGTCTTGTCGGCGCTGTCCACGGGAATGACTACCGCGGCATTCGTCCCCACCTGAAGGGTCAACGTTCCCGTGGGGAGTTGGGCGGATGGCGACGAGAAGGAGGCGGAATAATTTGCGGACGTGGTGGCGAGATGGGAGACCGAAATCGTGTGCGTCCCCACAGCCGTCCCGTTCGCCGCGGTGGCGCTGACCGCATTATTGTTCGACGAACTCACCGATAACCCTCCGAAATCCCCAGTGAAATCGGTGAGGGCCCGCAGGCTGGTCTGGAACGCGGTAATGTCGCTTTGGAGGCCTTGCAAGGCGGAAATCTGAGCGTTCTCCGCAGCCACCTGGGCGTCCAGCGTTTTCTCCGGGGCCGCGTCGATTTCCAGAATGGCGTCCACGGTCGAGGTCACGTCAATCCCGCTTCCGGAAGTATTGGTGGCGGAGTTCAGGATGGCATTCACCGCGTCCTGGATCGCGGAATTCTCGCTCGAACTCGTAGAACTGGAACCGGTGGAGTTGGTTTGCCCCAGAAGCTGGCTTAGCGACTCGGTGCCGCTACCCAGGCTGGACAGAAGCGAACTGATGGAATTGGTACTCATCCCCTTCTCCTCTGCACCTCAGCGGCGCGCTGCTCGGGCGGCGGAGCGGTCGTTACGCAGACGGGTTTTTCAGGTCTGCTACACCTCTTTTATCGGCAGTTTCGAAATCTCCTTGAGCCGTTGGTACCAACCGTAGCGCATCAGACCTCCGCCTTTGAGGTCTGCGGTTCTTCCTGAGACTCGCGCTCCCGAACGCGAGGGCAGGCGCCCTTCATTGAAATTTGCGGTCTTTTGCCAAAGAAGAACTGCGGACCCCAAAAACGGGGGTCCGCGCTACAGTTGCTTGCTCTGCGCCTCCGCATCTCGGCAGTAAGAAGGAAACGCGCCTTACGACTTCACATCAAAGGCGTGGGCGCTTGCCTCCCCGGCCAGGGGGAGGTTCAGACTCTCCCCAATCTCGCGCAGGGCCTCGGGGGGAATCTCAAACACCACGTCCCCGGTACGATCATCGACAAACTTGTAGTAGATCTGGTGCTGGCTATCGACCTCCCTGTCGGTGCTGAACTGGGCAGGGGAATCGGCGGGCGCCGGCGCGGGGGCTTCGGCGGGGGATTCTACCGCCGGAGTGGCGGTGGAAACGGAGGTCCGGGCGCCTGGGGGAATCACTGCTTGGTTGGCGCGGGTCGCCACGGCCGCGCTCTCTACGCTCACGGCTTGCGCCATCATGATTTGCGCTGAGGAGATGCTCATGGCCATTCACCGGTCTGCTGTGCCATGGCCATCCTGGCCATGTCTTTGCACGGGCGGGACGCCCGTGCCACTGAAAAAAACTGGGGAGGGGGCCGGGAGGGCCCCCTCCGTCAGGAATTACCCTGTCGCGATTACGGGATCAGCTTCAGGACAACTTGCTCGTTCTGATTGGCCTGGGCCAAGGCGGCAATGCCCGTCTGTTCAAGCACCTGGTACTTGGACATATTCGCCACGACCTTCCCGATATCCGCGTCCTGGATGCCGCTCAGCGAGGAGGTCAGGTTTTGCGAGGTGTTGTTCATGACCTGGACCGCGGCATTCATCTGATTGATACTCGATCCGATGGCGCCCCGGGTGCTGGCCACCGTGGAGATGGCGCCCGCAATGACCGTGAGGGCGTTTTGCGCATCGGTCGAGCTGGACAGATCCACGCTTCCTCCGCCCCCGCCCAGCGTCTGCCCATTGCCGACCTGAAGGACAATGTCGTTGCCCGAGGAGCCACCACTTGCCGCTTGCACGGTAGCCTGGTTGCCGCTGACGCCGGTGATCGTGGCCTGCGTGTTGGCGGCCGTACCACTCGTGTAAGCGGTCCCCGCCCCGGCGCCCGTGGGCCCGTTGTTGACGGCTTCCATCAAGTTGTTCAAAGTAGCCTCGATGGCAGTGGTGTTACCGCTGGCGGCGCCAATGGCCACCTGGTCGGCGCCGGTCGGCGTGCCGGTGACAAACGTGTAGGTGGTACTGCCGATGGTGACCGTACTGTTGTTCACCGGATTGCTGGCCAAGTTCAGGATTCCGGTGGCTTTGGCGTTGGTAGCATCCGAGCCCCCGGTCAGCGTGGTGGGAGTGGGGACAGCGCCACCGGCGCCCCCGGTCGAGATACTGGCGTTAAGGGCAATGGAGTTTTGAGCGGTGCCCGTACCGACCGATACGATGGTCGCCGTGTTGCCGGTGACCCCTGAGATCTGTGCCAACGCGTTGGCGACCGTACCCGTCCCGTAAGTGTTTCCGGCTCCGATGCCATTGTTGGCGCCGGCAACCGTCCCATTGTCAACGGCTTGCAGCAAGTTGTTCAGAGTGCCATTCGGAGTGGCGCCGATGTAGACCTGGTAGGCCGCCGTCGGCGCGCTGCTGACAAACGTGTAAGTCTCATTACCGATAGTCACCGAATTGCCGTTCAATGGATTGCTGGCCAGTTGGAAGGTTCCACCGGAGGCGCCGGCGGCGACCCCCGCGGCCGCACTGCCCGCGAAGTTCGTGGTGGCCGCGTTGCTGGTATAGCTGAGGGCCGTGGAGTTTCCGGTACTAGTCCCATTTCCCACGCCCACCAGGTTGGAGGTCACCACCGCCTGGGCGCCGTTCACCGAAGTGATAGAGGCCCCAGTCCCGGCGTTCTGAAGGTTACCGGCCGTCAGATGGTAAGTGGCCGCGGAACCGTTGTTGACGTTGGTGCTGTTGACGGCTGCCTCCAAGTTGTTCAGAGTAGCCTGAATGGCGCTGACGTAGGTTGGGGTGCCGGGGGTGCCGCTGGCCACGCCGAGCGCCACCTCGTTGTTCGCCACCGCCGCATTGGCGGCGACAAACGTGTAGTTATAAGCCCCGATGGTCACGAAATCGGGGTTGGCCGAGCCCCCGGCCGAAGCGCCACTCGAGGTGATGTTGGCGGCGCCACTGTTGGTATAGGTCAGGGCCAGGCCGTTCCCACCCGCGCCAATGGCGGTCGCTGCGAAGGTTGCCGCGCCCGTGTTCCCCGAGGTCGTGAAGGAGCTGAGCACTTCACCGGTGGCAGCGGTATTCGTGCCCGTCCCGAAATTGACCCCCGCCGTTCCCCCCACCCCGTTGACGACATACTGCAAGTTTTGCAAAGACTGCTGTAGGTTGGAACCCACGATCACGGTGTTGTTGGTCGCGCTGGAAGCCGCGGTAAACGTATAGGTCTGGTTGTTAACCAACACGGTATCGCCTGCCGCAATGTTGGCGGTCGCTGTCAAGGTTGACGTGGCATTGCCGATGGCCGGTTGGCCTCCCGCCAGGTCAATCATTCCCGTGGCCGCTACGGCTGACGAACTCCCCGCCGCTGCCGCGCCCCCGCTCAGAAATGCGGTGGTCAAGCCACCCAACGATCCCGTGGCGTTCCCGCCACCGAAAACCGCGCTGAGGCCGATATCGGCGGGACTGAGCGCTTGGACGTGCGCCACGCCGTTGGCGTCGGTGGTGATTGTGGCCCCGGATGCCCCCTGGAGATTGGTGACAAAGAAGCCGGTTTGGGTTCCCGTGCTGGCCGTTTGGGCGTTGACGGCAGCCATCAAGTTGTTCAAAGTGTCCTGAGCGACGCTGACGTAGCCGCTGGTGCCGGGGGTGCCGCTGGCGGTGCCGACCGCCACCTGGTTGCCGGAAGTCATCTGCGTGCCCGCCGCCACAAAGGTGTAAGTCACATTGCCGACGGTCACCGTATCGGCGTTCGAGCCCCCGCTCATGGCGGTAGCAGAGATCAAGTTCATCGGGCTACTCACGCCAACGTTAACCCAGTTTCCGGTCCCCGCCGCGCTGGTTCCCGCGCCCACCGTCGTGGCGGTCACGGTGGCCACGCCGTTGTTGATCGTACTGATCGTGGCCGTTCCGGCGGCGGTGGAACCCGTGCCCCAAGTGTTCGTGCCCGCCGTAAGGCCGGTGTAGGAGCCGTTGACCGCACCTGCCAGGTTTTTCAACGTGGTGAGGATGTCCGCCGTTTCATTGCCACTGTTGCCTTCGGCCACATCGTTGGCAGCCGTGGCCAGGCCCGCCGCGACAAACGTGTAAGTCTGGGCGCCGATGGTTACGGTATCCGCGTTGCGGCCGCCGCTGAGCGTACCCGAAGGGGCCACCGCGCCGCTGATCGTGCCGGTGGCGGTAAGGTGTGCAGAGTTTCCGGTGGATGCTCCGCTGGTTCCTGTGCCCGCCGTGGTCGCGGTGATAGTTGCCGAGGTGGCGTTAGCAGCGACCTGCATCTGGGCAGTTCCCGCCGCCGCCGCCGCGGAAGAGAAAGTGGCGCCCGTCCCGCCCGTACCCCCGCCGTTGACGGCCGCCTCCAAGTTGAGCAACGTCGCGTTAACGTTCTGAGCCGTGGTGTTGGTCGCCAGGTTGACGATGGCCACTTCGTTGCCTGCTACCGCCGCGTTCGCCGCGACAAACGTATAGGTCTGACTGCCGACCGTCACGGTGTCGGAGGTTCCTTGATTGGCCAGATTAGCGCCCGACTTCGTGACTCCCGTCCCGGTCTCGGCAAGGGTAATGGCGGTTCCATTGGTGAGGCTGGTGGCGGCGAAGGTGACGATACCATTGGTGGTGTCGATTCCGCTGGCCACTACGCCGGTGGCTGCCGATGTCCCGGTAAAGTAATTGTCGACGGCGTTGTTGGCGCCCGCTGTTCCCGTCCCGTTGACGGCAGCCTGCAAGTTCTGCATGGCCGTCGCCACGCTAGCGCCAATCAACACGTCGTTGGCGGCACCGCCAACCAACGTCGTGACAAACGTGTAGGTCTGAGTGCCCGTGGTCACCGTCGCGCCGGAATAATTCGCCAAGTTGGCGGCGCCTCCAAAGGTCACGGTTCCCGTGGCATTGCCGGCCGTGGGCAGGGCCGCGGTGCCGCCCGGCGCCAGGTTCAAGGTTCCCGCGGCCGTCTGGATGGTGTCGGGGAGGGCGGTCATGCTCACGCTTCCCGCAGCCGTGCCGACGGTCCCCGGCGCCGCGTTCAAGGTCAGGGTGGCATTGTTATAGGTTTGGTTGGTGCCCCCGCTCAGCGTAGCCCCGGAGGTGCCGGCGTTGGACGTCAGGTCGGCAATGATCGCAACGTTGTTTCCCGCCGCGCCCGCCGCCAGAGATTGCACGGTGGCCGAGCCGCCGTTGACCGAAGTGATTTGGGCGGATTGGTTGGCCGCCGTACCCTGGGCGTAGGTGCCAGGGCTGGCATTGCCCGTGCCGTTGACGGCGTTTTGCAAGTTCTGCAAAGTCCCCTGCGGGTCCGTGCCAATCGCCACATCGCCGGCGGAATTCGCGTAGCCGGAATTGACAAACGTGTAAACTTGCTGGCCGATTTGCACGGTGTTGCCCGCCTGCGGGTTTTGAGTCAGGTCGAGGGTTCCCGTGGCATAGCTCGATAAGCCGAGCGAGGTGGCCGACAGGGTGGGAATGGTCACCGAAATCGAGGGGTCGGCGGCATCGGTCTGCGAGCCGTCGGAAAGGAACACGGAGGTCAGTCGGCTGGTAAAAACCTGGTTGTTGTTGTAGGTGGTGTTCGAGCCGATCTGGTTGATTTCCGCCGTGATCGAAGCATATTCATTCTGTAGGGCGTTTTGCTGATCGCCGGTCAGGCCGGCGTTGCCCGCCTCCGTCGCCAGGGTGACGGCGCGGTTCAGCAGAGTGGTCACCTGGCTCAGGGCGCCATCGGCGGTCTGTAACATGCCCACACCGTCCGTGACGTTCTGGGTGGATTGGGTGAGAGCGGAAATGTTGGCTTGCAAGCCGTCCGCAATCGACAAGCCGGCGGGATCATCCGCGCCGGAGTTGATCTTGGAACCCGATGACAATTGAAATAAGGTGTTCTGCAACTTCATTTCGGTGATCGATAACTGGTTCTGCGCTTCCAAGGAAGGGATGTTGTTCAAGATGCTAAGTCCCATAGCAATCTCCTCTCAAATTTTGGTTTCCGTCTTGGGCCGCAGAACCCAGGGGCCATGCGGAGCGCGCCGTTCCAGGGGCCGGTGGTTCTTCTTTCCAACCGACGGAACCGTTTCTCAGTCCATTGACCCCTATCGGCAATGGGTCTAAAACCTTAAAGGGCGGCACGTCTTTTTTGCGGGTTTGGCAGCCGAATCGCGTCATTCACCGCCGAGGCGCAGAGACGCAGAGGTCGGAGAAGCAAAAGAAAGTCAAAAGGCAAAAGGCAAAAGTGAAAAGCCGCGCCTCCAAAAATCCTCGCCAAAGAAACCAGCAAATGTAGCGCTACAATTGCTTCCCCCCTGCGTGTCCAATAGAGGATTTAGATAGTGATTATTCAGCGTGGGTATTGTAGGGGCGGTTCGCGAACCGCCCCTCCTCAAAGAGAAGATTCACCACTGAGGCACTGAGGCACAGAGACTGCGGAGAAAAGGACTTCGGCTGGCACGAGGAGGGGCTACGGTTACGGAGTGCGTCGACCCCCAAGTTTTTTCTCCGTCTGCTCTCCGTGACCTCTGTGCCTCTGTGGTGAAATCCTTTTTGGATTGCGGCTCGGCCGCGCGGCGCCACCGGTTAAAGTTTCTTCCCGAAAAGCGAGATATTGAGGAATAGGATGGGGCCCTGAGCCCGCCGGTCAAGCAAGAAAATCTTTACCGCCGAGGCGCAGAGGAGGTGTCAGGTATCAGGGTTTTACTGGCACCTGGCACCTGGCACCTGACACCCACTCTTTGTGAGGTTCTTCCGTGTCCAAACAACTGTCTCGTGACCCCCAAGTCCGGAAACTTCTCGAAAAGGGCCTCAAGTACCACCGGGCGGGGCGCCGGGGGCCGGCGGAGGCGTGTTACCTGCGGAGTCTCAAGGTCAACCCCCGGTGCGCGCCAGCGCTCCACTTGCTGGGCTTGCTGGCTCAGCAAGCGGGTCAATATCAGAAATCGATCCAGTGGATGGGGGAATCTCTAGCCCTCCCGCCCGGCGATGACGATCCCGTCACGCTGCACAGCCTGGCGAAGACTTACTTCGACCACGGCCAAATCCAGGCGGCCCGCCGGTGCTACCAGCGCCTGGCCGAACTTCTTCCGGAATCGGCTAAGGCCCATCACGGGTTGGGCACCACCCTCGAATGGCTGGGGGATTGGGAAGCGGCCGCGGCGTGCTACCGGCGCGCCCTGGAGCTTCAGCCGGATTCCCCCGACATCTACGGCAGCCTCGGGAGGCTCCAGGGCAAGCAGGGGGCTTGGGGAGAAGCGGTGGAGTCCTGCCGGCGCGCCCTGGCCCTGGCTCCTCACCGGCACGAGCTCCATACCCTTCTGGGGTATGCCCTGGTCAACGCCGGAGACTATGGCGGGGCGGTGGAAGTTTACCGGCGCGCCCTCGAGCTCAAGCCCGATTCCGCCTACACGGTTTATGGTCTGGGATACTTTTTCGAGCGGCAAGGGGACCTGGCCTCCGCGGCGGAGTCGTACCGGCTGGTCTTACGGCTTGATCCGCGCCTGGTGGATGCCCACCTGCACTTGGGAATTACTCACTTGCTCCAGGGCGAGGTAGGAAAAGCCGCCGAGTGTTTCGAGCGAGTTCGGGACTTGGCGCCCGAGAACCCCGAAGCCCGCACCTTTCTTGGCTACCTTCATCTCCTCGAAGGCAATTTCCCTCTCGGCTGGAGCGAGCACGAATACCGCTGGAGGACCCCTCATTTCCTGCGCGATCGCCGCAAGCTTGCGCAACCCCTCTGGAGAGGTGAGCCCTTGGAGGGCTCGCGAATTCTGCTGCACGCCGAGCAAGGCTTGGGCGACACCCTCCAGTTCGTGCGTTATGTCCCCCTCGTCCGAGCGCGCGGGGGAAATGTGGTCCTGGAAGTCCAGACCCGCTTGCATCGTCTGCTGGCGCGAACCCCGGGAGCCGAGGAGGTCATTCGCCGTGGAGAGGCCCTGCCGGAGATCGACTGGCAGTGCCCGCTGCTGAGTTTGCCCATGGCCTTTGCCACGGAATTGAACTCCATTCCGGCGGAGAGCCCCTACGTTCATCCCGACCCCGCGCTGGTGGCGGCATGGGGGCAACGACTGGCCGGGAATTCGCTGCGCATCGGGCTGAACTGGGGGGGCAGCCCGACATTTCCGTATGAGCGCTGGCGTTCCATTCCGCTCGAACGGCTCGCGCCCTTGACCCACCTGGAAGGGGCGACTTTCTACTCCTTGCAGATGGGGCCGGCCGCCGCCCAGGTGAAGCAGTTGGGATCGCGGGTGCATATCATCGATCTTCAGGACGAACAGGAGGACTTTGCCGACACGGCGGCGATTGTGGCCAACCTCGGCCTGGTGATCTCCATTGATACCTCGGTGGCCCACCTCGCCGGTGCGATGGACAAACCCGTTTGGGTTTTGCTGCACAAATCGCCGGATTGGCGCTGGATGCTCGAGCGCGAGGATAGTCCCTGGTACCCCACGGCCCGGCTGTTTCGGCAATCCACGCTGGGGAATTGGCAGGACGTGGTGGCGTGCGTCGAGCGGGAACTGCGCGAACTCGTAGCGAGAACCGCCCTCGAGCCACGAAGCCGAGCCCCATAGATGTGAAACCCTGAACACGCTGAATGGGCCCCGCTTTTCCCCGAGACGCGTCGTCAGAGAACCGCGCGAAGTTCCAACCCACGGGCGAGGTTTCCTCTTGCGCGAATCTTGACCTCTGCCTATACTGGTAATTCTCTCACGAAGGCGCTGCGAGCCTCTGTGCACGCCCCCCTCGCGAGGAAGAACGGGCCTGTAGCTCAGTTGGCTAGAGCGCACCCCTGATAAGGGTGAGGTCGGTAGTTCAATTCTACCCAGGCCCACCAATCAATTCAATGAACTCCCGCCATCTAAGGCAGTTTTCACGCGTCGAGTTTTCTACCAATCCTCCTTGTAGTTTGACCGATTTTTGGGGTAAGATTTTCTTACCATGGAAATGAAACTTTCCACCAAGGGCCAGATCGTACTTGCCGGCGCCATTCGCCGCAGACTGGGTCTCCAGCCTGGCGACTCGCTCGAGGTGAAAGTGCAAGCAGGGCGCGTCGTGTTGACTCCGCGGAAAAGGCGCTTCTCGAAGGGGACCCTCCTCGTTGACCGGCTTACGGGTCTTCCGGTTCTAAGCGCGGGATTAGGGGCTCCGCATTTGAGCAGTAAGCAGGTCCGTGAGATTTTGGCTGAGTTTCCATGAAATACCTGCTTGACGTGAACGCCCTGGTTGCGCTGGGCTTCCTTGAACACGAATTCCACGAGCGAGTTGCCCAGTGGGTGCGGAGGTTGGCCGCCCAGGGAACCCCCGAACTGGCAAGCTGCTCGATTACAGAGTTGGGCTTCGTCCGAGTCCTCGCGCAAGCGCCACAGTACGGATTTACCGTTGGGCAAGCTTGCAACCTGTTGCAGCGGCTTAAGGCAGCACGAATGGTGAGCTTTACGTTTATCCCCGACGGCCAAGACATCTCACATCTCCCCAGTTGGGTCAAGACCGCAAAGCAGACAACTGACGGCCATCTGGCGCAACTCGCTGGAGCGCACGGCGCAGTCCTGGCAACGCTGGACCGAGGGATCCCCCAAGCATTCCTCATACCCCTCGAAAGATAACGAGCGCCCCAGTCAGAACGAAGACATGACGTAAAATGCCCCGCCGCAAGTCTGCTCGACACAAGCTTTCTGTCGAAAGCGTATAATTGTGAAGACTCGGTGCGAACACGTCTTTCGTATGCAGGCCGGCGTTGCATGTTCTTACGCAATGGATAAACCCTTCATGAACTCGGAAAAATATTCGCGGCAGATTCTCTTTTCGCCCATGGGCGCGGCGGGGCAGGAGAAGCTGCTGCAATCGAAAGTGGTAATTCTCGGCTGCGGGGCGCTGGGGACGGCGCAGGCCAATGCTTTCGTGCGCGCGGGGGTGGGAACTCTGCGCATTGTGGATCGCGATTTCGTGGAGGAATCGAACCTCCAGCGTCAAATGCTTTTTGACGAGGCCGATGCGAAAGAAAGCCTGCCCAAGGCAGTGGCCGCGGAACGGAAGCTTCGCCAGATCAATTCCGAGGTGGCCGTCGAAGGAATCGTGGCCGATGCGGACAGCAGCAACATCGAAGAATTCATCGAGGGCTTTCAAGTGGTTTTGGACGGAACGGACAACTTTGAAACGCGTTACCTTTTGAATGACGCGGCGGTGAAACTGGGAATTCCCTGGGTTTATGGCGCCGTCGTGGCCAGTTATGCGGCCACCATGACGATTCTCCCCGGGCGCACGGCGTGCCTCGCCTGCCTATTTCCGAAGGCCCCACTCGGCATGCACGATACCTGCGATACCGTCGGCGTCATGGGCCCGGCCGTCTCCTGGGCCGCCGCCATTCAATCCACCGAAGCGCTCAAAATTCTGTTGGGCCGCGAATCCGAATTGCACGGATCGCTCGTGGCGTACGACCTCTGGAGCAACCGCTTTCAACAAGTAAAAGCTCGCCGCGATCCCCAATGCCGGGTTTGCGTGGCCCACGAATTCGCCTACCTCGAACAAGGCGGGGCGACGCATATCAGCATGTGCGGCCGGAACTCCGTGCAGATTCATCAAACCGAGTCGCGGGCGCTCGACCTCGCCGCATTGAAGGCCCGGCTCGAGCAGTTTGGCCCCGTGAGTGCCAATGCATTTCTGCTCAAGTGTGCCCTCGACCCTTACGAGTTGACGGTGTTTCCGGATGGCCGCGTGATCGTGAAGGGAACGCGCGACCCCGCCGTGGCCCGTGGACTCTACGCGCGATACATAGGGGCTTGATCCGGGGGAACCGCCATGCGTAGCTTGACGTCACATCGGCGGTTAGGCGACAAACCGTCAACGTGAACTGGGGTTCGTAAATCCTAAGCCGTGCTTCGGGAGCAATCCGACATCGGCACCGCCTCGTCGAACCAGTTG
>Ga0209039_10001250_pt1 | contig 24238 bp, 19 predicted proteins | sample BogFormECP12_OM1_FD_188238 | JGI IMG/M metagenome (GOLD analysis project Ga0209039, IMG submission 188238) | Bog forest soil microbial communities from Calvert Island, British Columbia, Canada - ECP12_OM1 (SPAdes) (version 2) | ecosystem: Environmental > Aquatic > Freshwater > Wetlands > Bog ... | reverse complement strand
CGGCGGCATCATGGCCGCGAACGGGCGCATCGCCAGCCAGGTCATCCTGAAAGAATGGAAGAAGGCGGCGAACTGACCATGCCCATCGGACAGAAAGTAGTGCTCATTGGCGGGGGTCACAACGCGCTGATCACCGCATATTATCTGGCAAAGGGCGGGTTCAAGCCGGTGGTGCTGGAGCGCCGCGAAGTGGTGGGCGGCGGAGCGGTCACGGAGGAATTCCATCCGGGATTCAGGGTTTCGACGCTGGCGCATACGCTGGGGCCGCTGCGCGCAGACATCGCGCGGGACATGCGACTCGAGCGTTTCAAGTTCGGGATTTTCCACCCTGATCCCCGGCTGATTGCGTTGGGGCTGGATGGCAAGGCCATCGTGTTTTATAACGATGCGGCGAAGACGGCCGGCGGGATCACGCGGATCTCCGCGAAAGATGGTTCGCGTTACACCGAATTTGCCGCAGCGCTGCAAGAGCTTTCCGGCGTGTTCCAGCAACTTACGTCCATCACACCCCCGGCGATTGATAAACCGACGCCGTTGGATTTGTGGAATCTGTTGCAGACGGGCCGCGGCATACGAAGCCTGGGTAAAACCGGCATTTTCGATCTGCTGCGCTGGGGACCGATGTGCGTGGCGGATTTCGTTTCGGAATTTTTTGAAACGGAGTTGCTGCGCGCGGCGGTGGCGGCGCGCGGGATATTCGGAACAAACTTGGGACCGTGGTCCGCGGGCTCGACGGCCGTGTTGCTGTTGCGTGCCGCGGCGGATGCGCATCCCATCGGTTCGGCGGCATTCCCGCGCGGCGGGCTGGGCGAATTCACGCGGGCGCTGGGCGACGCGGCGAAGAAAGCCGGCGCGGAAATTCGCACGAACGCGGAAGTGCAACTGGTCCGCACAAAGGAAGGACGCGTCACCGGCGTGGTGCTGGCGGACGGAGAAGAAATAGCGAGCGAAGCGGTGGTCTCCGGCGTGGATCCGAAGCGGACATTCTTCCAACTGGTGGATCCGGCAAACCTGGATCCGGTGTTCGCGACGCGCATCAAGAATTACCGCTCGGTGGGCAAGATGGCGAAGGTGCACCTGGCGCTGGGCGGCCTGCCGCATTTTCCGGCGCTCGCGGATGCCATGGGGCCTGATGGCCTGCGGCAAGCGCTTTCGGGACGCATTCACATCGGGCCGGACCTCGAATATCTGGAGAAGGCGTTCGACGCGGCGAAGTATGGCGATATTTCTGCGGCGCCGCACCTGGATGTGACGATTCCGTCGCTGCTCGATTCCACGCTGGCGCCGGAAGGGAAGCACGTGCTTTCCGCGTATTTCCAGTACGCGCCCTACAAGCTGAAGGAAGGGAACTGGAGCCAGCGGCGCGGGGAACTGGCCAACATCGCGATCAAGACGCTGGCGAACTATTCGCCGAACCTGGCGAACCTGGTGGAAGCGGCGCACGTGATCACGCCGGAGGATCTGGAAACGATTTACGGCTTTACCGGCGGGCACATTTATCACGGCGAACTGGCGCTGGACCAGATTTTCACGATGAGGCCGGTGCTGGATTGGGCGCGCTACCAGACCCCGGTGAAAGGGCTGTTCCTGTGCAGCAACGGCACGCATCCGGGAAATGGATTGACGGGCGATTCCGGAGCAAACGCCGCCAAAGAAATCATCCACGAATTGCGGTAGCCAGGTAGTCTGTGAGGCGTTCATGCGCAAACTTGCGTTGCTGTCTTTAGTCCTGCTTGCATGTGGCTCCGCACTGTTCGGAAAGACCGTGGTTTTCTGGCAACAAGGTTTTCCTACCGTCGCCAGCCAGCCCCTTTCGCGCGACACACTGCTGAAAGCGCTGGATGACCGCGAAGTTGTCTTCGCCGGCATCGCGGAATTGAAAGACGCGGCCACGTGGAAGGATGCCGATTTATTCGTGCTCCCGTACGGCTCCGCGATTCCCGCCGAGGCTTGGGGCAGCATCGAGAGTTACCTTCGCGACGGTGGCAACCTGCTGGTTTTGGGCGGCGAAGCGCTGCGCGTTCCGGTCACCTCCGCCAACGGCCAATTCCTGCAAAGCCCACCGCAAGATACCTACGCGCGCGAACTGGGCTTCCTGCACTCCTACGAAGTGCCTGTTCCCTCCGCCAGCCATTTTGCGTGGAGAGACGGCTATTCGTTCCTGCATGCTCCGGTAATTCGCGCGCGGCGTTTCTTCGCCACGGAAGGCCGCCTGGAGGGCTTCGGCTACATGGTGGATGCGGAGGGCGAGCGCGTTGCGGCGCCGGTTGTGGTGAAGGACCACACGAACGTGGCGCTGCCGCCGGAAGCAATGCTGGGATCACGCATGGTGCTGCTGGATTTCGAGCCCGAGGCCGGCTACTGGGAATCGGCTGACGGCCTCGCGTTGCTTCGCGAGTCCGCGGAATATGCGCGCCAGGGCGCTTCCAGCTTCTGGCTCGAAACACTTTTCTCCACGGCCAGGCCGGACGAGCCCATCAGTGTCGTGGTGCATTTGCGCAACGCGCGCCGCGAACGGATGAGTCAGCCGCTATCCGGCGAATTGAAATTGGAACTCCTCTCCGGCGAGAAGGTTCAGCAGACCGAGCGCGCACCATGCGCAGGCGCCAAAGTGGACGCGGAGGTCAACTTTCACAGCACACTTCCACCAGGCTTTTACACGATTCGCGGCGTGTATGAGGACGGCGGGCAGCCTCACGAGTTTTACGAAAACGCGCTGTGGGTCGAAGACCCGCATACGCTTGCGTCCGGCCCGGCTCTCGGCGTGCAAGGCGATTTCCTGACGCGCGCCGGCAAACCATTTTTCCCCGTGGGCTCCAACTACTTCACAACCGAGGAGAACGGCTGGGATTTTTCCGGCCCGCGCAACGCGTGGGTCTGGGAGCGTGATTTCGCGGAGATGGAAAAGCACGGCGTCAATTTTGTGCGCACGGGCGTATGGATGCCCAATCTGCATTTCGTCGAGCCGCTGACGGACATGGTGACGGAGCGCTTCGCGCGCAACCTGGAGGCCTATCTCCTCTGCGCGCGCCGCCACAACATCGTCGTGAACTTCACCTTCTTTGCGTTTGTGCCGCATACGGGCATGCGCGGCTTCGACCAGGACGCAGCCCCCATCCGGAATCCCTACACCGATCCCGTGGCCATTCGCGGCGAGCAGGACTACGTGCTTTCCGTGGTTAACCGTTTTCGGAATGTGCCGTGGCTGTGCTGGGACTTGATTAACGAGCCCAGCTTCTCGAACCCCAACCGGCTGTGGAAGGGCAATACGCCGAACAACGACCCCACGGAAATCGCGGCGTGGCACAAATGGCTGGAGAACAAATATCACGACGTGGCTACGGTGGCGGCCGCTTGGAGGGTCACGCCGGAGCAACTCGGCAGCTTCGATGGGATTCCGCTGCCCACCATCGAGGACATCTCTGCGCAACGCTACGGCGATGCGAACCAGATTCGCGCCATCGATTACAACCACTTCGCGCAAGACACTTTCACCGGTTGGGCGCACACGATGGTCTCCACCATCCGTTCGACTGGCAGCACCCAGCTCATCAACGTGGGCCAGGATGAAGGCGGCGTGACCGACCGCGTGCTCAATCAGTTCTTCGCCACAAGCGGCGTTTCCTTCACCACCAACCATACGTACTGGCGCGACGATGGCCTGCTGTGGGATTCCGTGGCGGCGAAGTCCGCAGGCATTCCCAACATTGTCGGGGAAACCGGCTATCAACCCGCGTGGAATCCCGATGGCACCTGGCGCCTCGATGAATTCACCGGCGCTGCGCTGCTGGAACGCAAGTGGGCGCTGGGCTTCGCGGCCGGCAACAGCGGCATCCTGACCTGGGATTGGGATCGCGAAGTGGATTTCGGCATTTTGCGCAGCGATGGTTCCGCGAAGATGTGGCAAGGGATGTTGAGCGGCGTGGCGCAATTCGCCGCCAAGGCCGCGCCCTATGCGACGAGTCTTATCCCGCCGCAAGTGGCCATTGTGATGCCGCAATCGCTGCAGCTTTCCGTGTTCAATTCCATGGCGCTGGACGCGCAGAAGGCTTCCGTGCGCGCGCTCTATCAGTATGCGCGCGGCGAAGCCTACGCCGTCGGAGAATATCAGACAGACCGCCTCGGCAATCCCAAGCTGATCATTCTTCCTTCGCCTCTCGCTTTGGATTCCACCGCCTGGGAAGACATCCTCACGAAGGTGCGCAACGGCAGCGTGCTGCTCGTCACGGGCCCTTTCGACCGCGACGCGCATTTCCATCCCGCCGGGCGCCGTGAAGAAATTGCTTTGCCCTATGAAGACGCGATACTCAGCATTCGCGAATCCGTCTTGCAGTGGCCCGAGGGCCAGGCGCGCCTCACTTTCGGCGGCGACCGGACGACCTTCCTTGACCGCGCCGTCTTGCCGGGTAACGCCACCTGGGCGGAGCAAACCATCGGCAAAGGTAAAATCCTGCTGGCGTCCTACCCGCTGGAATTGAACGACAACATGGAAGCCATAGGCAGCGTCTATCGCTACGCCATGAAGGTCGCGGGCGTCACGCCAACGTATTCCGCCGCCGTGAATGATCCCGGAATGCTCATCAGCCCGACGCAATTCCCACACGCCACTCTTTACGTGCTCACGTCGGAATCCACGGGACGCGAAGTCTCTTTCCGCGACCAGAAGAGCAACAAGGAATTCAGCGCGCACCTCGATCCCGGTCGCGCCGCCCTTCTCCTGGTCGGCGGAGACGGGGCCATCCTGGCCTCCTACAACTGGCCCGGAGCAAACGCGGCCAAAGAGATCATCCACGAATTGCGATAACCGATTAGTCCAGGCGAACTCAGCGGCGCTCTCTTTGTGCTTGGGGATCGGTGCGCCGGGCGTTCCGATTCGGGAGTGAAGTGTTGGCGATGGAGTAACCCCCTCCCCCCGGGTGTTTTTGTGAAGTATATCAAAACAAAGTAGTTGCAGGCGCAAGTGTGCGCAAGTATGTGAAAACAGGGGAGTTGGAAATGTACTGTTTTGATTTGCAAAGCCTTTGTTTTGATATGGATGCGCACTGTTGTTACAGAGGGTGAGTGTGCTGGGGATCTGCGAAGCGCGTGCGGGCTTGTGCCGAGTATTCACAACGCATCATACCACACTATTTACCAAATGTCAATAGCCATTGTGAGGTACTGGGTCCGAAACTCGCACGAGGAGACTGGCGGCTCTAGAAAAAAGGTCAGAACTCGCACCCTGGAAGAACCCAAGCGCTCGCCACCCAACTTTGCTCAAGACCTCGACCTGTCGGCCACGCGCCAGTTCTCTTCGACCTACTTTGCTTAACAACAAGTTCCCATTTGACTTTTCGCTAAATCGCGAAGACAATCATATCGTTGCACTCGGCGGATGCCGAGCTGCTGGAAACGGGACGATCGCAAGATTCCCGCGCTTGGGTGTAAGCAGTTTGTTCGCCCGCCAGTTGGCTTTTCCTCCCCCATTTGCGACAGGGTATTTCCAAGTATGGATATCCTATGGACCGATCGGTCGCCGACGGCCCTGAAAGATTTTCACCCGACAGGGGAAAAGGAAAATTCACATGCAACTGGAATCGCTCAAGAAGTGCACGGATTGGTTCCGCATTCATTCAATGAAAGACCTTGAGGACCCGAGCGGGCAGGTAGCCCGCAAGGAAATCGTGGTCTCGCTCGAACAATATCCGTACGATTTTGGATTGGGGCCAAATCCTCGCCAGCCGGTTCTGACATCACCGGTGTCAAAGAAAATCGGCGACACCCTGAGGGATAATTGGCCGAACTTTCATCTGCTCAATCGCGGCGTCACAGTCGTGGCCAAATCCGTTGATTACGATAACAAGTCACAGCGGGTACGACTGGCGCTCGATGAGAGCGAAGAAGAGAAGCGCTTCTTCGGGATCCTCGACGGCGGCAACACCAACGCGAGGATAAATGCGTGGCGCGAGGAGCTGGTCGAAGAAGAGGCCAAAGAACGGTTGATTGAGTCCTTCGTGAACGTGCAGGTCTTGATCCCGCAGCTAAAAGGAGCCTCCGAGCCGACCGGTGAAATGCTCGACCTGTTGAACGATATCAAAGAGGCCAGGAACACAAGCGTGCAGGTGAAAACCAAATCGCTCGCAGATGCCCGCCGCCACTTCGAGGCGGTCAACGCCGCACTCAAGAACGAACCCTACTTCCCTGAAATTTCATGGCACGAGGGACAAGGCGGATCTCTTGATGCTCAGCAGATCGTAACTCTCCTTATGATTTACTACCCAAGTTTCTGCAATGCTGCGGACGGCGGCGAGCCTAGCAACGCGTACGGTCACAAAGAGCGCTGTTTGGATGCCTTTCTGGAATTTGCGGAGAAGGAGCCGGAGCAGTTGGACAAATGGATCAAGATTTTGCCGAAACTGATCCAGTTGTTCGACGAACTACAGATGGATTTCCCCAAGTACTACACCGGCTCATTCGGAAAAATAAACGAGGTGCAAATTTACGACGAACGGCGCTTCGAACGCGGGAATAAGAAGTACAGGAAGACTCCTGCCAAATCGCAGTTCCTTGCGCGCCAAATGAAGTATTCATACCCGGTGGGATGGCTTTACCCGCTATTCGCCGGATTCCGCTTTTTGGTTGGCCCTGACAAGAAAACCGGAGACATCAGTTGGAAGAAGGAGCCGATTCAATTCTGGCAAGACCACGCGAAAGAAATCTGCGACCAGTATATGCCTCATGTCGTGGCGGAAGGGTACGTTCCCAAGAAGATCGCCACGAATCTTCTCTGCTATCAGGCAATGCGGCGCGCCGTAAGCGACATTTATAAGGACGAATTGCTACGCGAAGCTGGTATCTCGGCTTGAGCTCGGAGTAGTAGAGCCGGAACGGGCAGGGGGGCGCCTGGGCCCTGGCGACTGGGCGCATCAGCTTAGCTACACGGGAGTGGCGGGTGGTCCGGGCGCGGGCCTCCAACCAAGATTAATGGCGGAGGCTCTAACCTGGTCCACACGCCTCTCACTAACTGCGCCGGAATTCACTTGCCCTTGCGTTCGCCATTTGCAACCGAAAATTCTGCAAACTGTTCCCAGGTTATTCGAAACGGGTATGTGTGGTCTGCAGGGGTCCAGTCCAAATGGTTCTGTCTGACAGTGATGGTGCCCTGCTTACTCCCATTCTTCCTGCGAACGAATGTCACACCTATGTTGTCGATCTCGCGCTCTGGGATTGAGAACTTGACGCTGTTAGCCATGCTCCCTCCTTGCAGGCAATAAAAAGGGTCGCGGGTATTCCGCTGTCCCCCGGTTGCAACCACTATCTACCAGTCTAGTTCACAAAGGGCGGTAGGCGCAGACTTTGGGTTGAACCTAGGTTGCCCACGGGCAGGATACCACTTTAGAAAATAACTGGGGAGTGATGAAAGACAAAGGGCAGGCCACCCCAGGTTGCCTCCGCGCGCTAGGGCTGCGCCACCCCCTACCACTTCGTGGAAGGATACTGCCGCGATCCCTCCACTTCGCGGCCCGACGCGCCAAAAGGCGGCGCAGAAGATAAAATCGGGCCGCTACGGTCCCTTCGACTTCGCTCAGGGCAGGCGGGATGACAAAGTGGGCTTGCCGCAAAAGGCGCGGCTCTCCGGTCCCTCCTGCGGCGGGCAAGCGGGAGGACGCAACAGGAGAAGAGCGGACCCACCCTTGCACAAACCGCGAGGATGGGCCACCCGATATTGCCTCGCAGCGCAAAGGGTGGGCCACGCGAGATGATTCAGCGTGTGGAGACCGAGCCACTCGGCGGTGACGGGCATCACAGAAAACATTTTGCTATTGTGGCGCAATCTGAACTCACGTCCTTGTGGTCGCGCGGCAGCCGCGCCCACGCATCAGGGGTAGCGGCCATCAATTGAGACTGAGTTGAGAACCTCGCGTGGCGTCTTTTAAGACGCTCCCGTACAGTTCTAGATGGAAGAGTGAATCCAATGAAACATGTGCTGTTTTGCGTGCTTGCCCTATGCGTTTGCCTGCCCGCGGTGGCGCAGCAGACGGACATAAACCGATACACCCTCTACACCGGATTCGATTCGATGATCAGCCCAGCTCGCAGCCTCACGGAGTACGGCTTTGACGTGGACTTCGGCGTCACGGTGAGACCTTGGCTGGCCTTGGGCGGAGATTTCGGTGCCCTGGGCAACAGCATCATCAGCGGCTCGGGAACGATTAATGGGAGCGAAACTGTTTACGCGCCGGCGCTGACCGCAGCCAATGCGGCAAATCCGGCGGTGCCGCTTCCAAGCCAGCTGAATGTGCCTTTCAAATCGACGACGTACACTTTTGCCGCAGGCCCGCAGTTTTATCTGCGCAAGTGGCAAAAGATCACTCTGTTTGCGCGTCCTGGCTTCGGGGGGATTCATGAGTCGGCAGACCTTACTTTCCCGCCGGATTTGGCCCTATTGTTCCAAGAACTTCAAATTCCTGCCCCGAGTGCTCACCAGACCGACACTACCTGGTTCGTTGGCGTAGGTGGCGGCTGCGACTTCAACGTGTCGCGGCGGGTTGGCCTGCGCGTCTCAGTGGACTGGATAAATACTCATCTGTTCTCCAATTTGCTGACGGACCGGCAAAACTATGCCCGATTCACGATTGGCCCGACTTTTCGCTGGGGACATCTGTAATAGGCGGGGCCCGCGTTTTGGGAGGGTGAGTATCGGGGTTTCCTATGCCCAGAGGAAGAGAGAGGGTGAAGAGTGAAGACGAAGAGCCCACTCTTTGCATAAGGCGCAAAGATTAGGCCACCCGAGAGTTTTCAGTGCGTTCAGCCTGCGCCACGCGGCTACGCGCCAAGTCGAAAGGAAACTGATACGAGTTCCCTCCATCGAAATATATACTTCCCGTGTAAGGCCTGCATTCAGATTAACGTTTGTGACAAGGAGACGGCAGGATGACGCTGGTCACGACGTGGCTACTCGGCTTGTCGGTTCTTGTGACTGTAGCCGCCGTCTTGTTGTTCCTTCGTAATCCGAAATTCGGCGAACTGTTTCACGCGCATGTCCGTGACCGGCCGAAGCGCAGGCTTCTTCTGGCGGCTATCGGGTTCTTCGTGACGTTTGCAGTGGCGCGCTCGATAGCTTACGCCGCCTATCGCAGCGTCGGCCCTTTTCACTATGTCTACATCAACGGTACGCATATCCATCACCTGGTCTGGGGGATTCTGCTGTTGCTGGCGGTGGGGTTCTGCTGGTTGATCGAAGTGGGGACGGGAGGCAGGTCGTCGTCTCTGTTTGCGAGCCGCTTGATTTCCTTGCTCTACGGTGTGGGCGCCGCTCTCACCCTGGACGAGTTCGCGCTCTGGCTAAACGTCCAGGAGGGCGTCTATTGGACCCGGCGGGACTTTATTAGCCTCGACGCCGTGATCCTTTTCGGAGCCGCCCTGGTGATTGGCATTTGGGGACGCGATTTCCTCAAGGCCTTTGGCCTTGAGTTATGGCACTCGCACCGCAAGCGCCGGCAACGGCGATAGTGCCGTTCCAACTTGTTTCGGTAATTTATCGCCAAGCTGGGTGAAGGCCATTACGTGGGAGTCAGCCGTTCGCGCATTTGGTCCATTTAGTTGGAACGGCACCAGCCGGGAATCTGCTATCCCGTGATCACTCCAGAGTGGCTACCAGTTAAACGCTCAGCTAAGCGCCTGAATTCCGCAGTTGAAGAGGGGTTTCTCCGCTCCGGGACGGCACAAAGCGCCGTCCCTCCGGTCGAGATGACAGATTTTGTGCTGTGGATGCAGGAGAAACGCAGTTCAGCGAGATGTGAATCCCGCGAGAGTTACATAAGGCCGCTTTGGCGGGCGAGTTTCAGGGCTTCGATGGCGGCGCCACGAGCGCCGGCGGTGTCGCCATTCGGCATGACGTAGATGGGAACGTTGGCTTGCTCTGCGCGCTGGGGCGGCATCCCGGCGCGGATCTCGTTCAAGAACCACTGTTGGAATTCTTTGCTGGCCTCGAGGGCGCCACCGCCGACGATTAACGCATCAGGGTCAAACGTATTGATCATTTCATCGAAGAAAAGTCCCAAGGCGTGGGCCTGAACGCGGAAAATGTCCCTGCACATCGCGTCGCCCTTGTCCGCGAGACCGCGCACGAGTTTTGCCGCCTGGTGGGCGTCCAGTTTTGCCAACTCGTGTCCGGGATAGCGCGGCAGAAAGTAAGGCAGGAGGTTCCTTTCGATCGCGCCGAGAGAGCAGAGCGACTCGAGATCGCCCGTGCGTCCGCAATTGCAATGCGGCCGGATGCCGGAGATTCCGGCGATGCTTTGATAGGGAATGAGCACGTGGCCGAGTTCTCCGCCAAAACCGTTTTTGCCCTTGACGTCGCTGCCATCGAGAATAATGCCGCCGCCATTGCCCGTCCCGATGACGATCGAGATGGAGGTCTCGCGGCTGTTCGCACCAAAGATGGCATAGTGACCCCAAAGCGCGGCGGCATTTGCATCGTTCAAATAGGAGACCGGTTTTCCGAGCTTCTGCGCCAGACCCTCGCGAATATCGAATCCCGCCCAATGCGGATGAACAAAGTTCGTGGAACCTCGCGCGCTGAGCTGGCCCGTTGCACTGGCCGGACCGGGCGTATCCAGGCCGACCGCGACGACGTCCGAGAGGAGAACACCGGTTTTTTCGGCGGCAATCTTAAGGCCATCGGCAATCTGGCGGAGGCAAATCTCAGGCCCCTGCTTGGCCAGCGCCGGATACTCACATAGACCTTCAATGAGAAATTTTTCTTGCTGATCCAGCAACGTATAGTTGACGGCAGTTCCGCCAAGATCCACACCGGCCACGAGCGTCACGCTTGTTCTCCCCTACTCTTGGATAATTGCACAGCCCAGCGTAGCAGAATCGGGAACGATGGGCTAACGCGGCGCGAAAACGAAGACTAGCTGGCAAGGGAAGGCAACCTTGCTATAATTCTGCAAAGTGTGAGGCCGTCCGGGCCGCGCAGGCGAGGCGGACGCGGCTGGGGAGCTGAATGCCAATGGCTGAGAAACCTCTGACAGGAAGACGAAGAGGCTGGATGCTGGGATGCGGCTTGCTGCTTGGGCTGGCGGCCGCTTTCGCGGGGCACCAGACCGTGAAGTACACTTCGACGGACGCATTTTGCGATCAGGCGTGCCATGCACACCTACATGCAGAGCAATTCTGGATGCAGTCCGCGCACTTTTCCAACCGGCACGGCGTCGTGGCCCACTGCACAGATTGCCACCTGCCCCCCGGCGGACTGCAGTATTTGGCGGAAAAAGCGCGGCTGGGGGCGCGCGACGCGTATGCGCAGCTCTTTCGCGACGTCAGCAAAATTGACTGGGCGCGGGAGCGCAAGCTCGACCGCGCCGTGAAGTTTACGTATGACGCGGCTTGCGTCCATTGCCACAATAACCTGTTCACCGAGGGACTCTCCAAAGTGGAAGGTACGCTGCCTTCCGCCGAGCAGGAGACGGACGTGCAGCAAGTGCAAGAGATGAGAATCGTCGCGCGCCGGATGGAAGCACATCTTTATTTCCAGCGGAATCGGGAAAGGTTGCACTGCGTCAGTTGCCACCTTTTCACCGGACATCGCATGGAGACAAAGATGGCGCCGGAGGCGACGGCTGCGGTGGTGGACGCGCAATTTCCGCTCGCGGCCACGGGATTTCGGGACTACACGGAAGCCGTGCCGGGATCAGGCATCAAGTTCCACATGATTGCGGTGCCGGGTGGAACGCTTGCGGCGGGAAGCCCGGAACTGGGAGCTTGCCGCTTACGAGACGCAGGGCCCGTGCACGCCGTCAGCGTGAGCGCGTTCTGGATGACGCAGGCCACGGTCAGCAGGCACGACCTGGAATTGTTTTCCGTGCAGCATGGACTGAAGGAGAAAGCAGGTGGTGTGACGCCGCGGATCGCGGAGGCGTACACGCATTGGCTGTCGCAAGCGACGGGAAAGAAATACAGCCTTCCGACAGAAGCCGAATTGGAGTACGCGTGTGTGGCCGGCGGCACCATGCCTGCCTCGGAGCGAATGGCCAGCCGGGCGGATTTCCGTGTTCCCGGAATGGCGGTGGTCAATGCCTGGGAGTTTTTCGACCTGCCCGGCAGCAGCCCGGAGCTTTGGTTTGACGGACCTGAGGAAGGCGATGATGCAGCGCTGGACTTGTTCCGCAGCGGTGTGCGCTTCAGGGTGGTAAGGGAAGTTGAAGAGAGACCGGCAAGCAGCGCGAGGAACGAGCCATAAGGAGTTGCGAGCTATGAAGGACGCACGCGATCACGAACTGGGCATGGACCGCTCCATTACGCGCCGCGATTTTCTGAACGGGGTCGCCATAGGGATCGGCGGGCTGGCGTTGGGCAGCTCACTGGGCGGGTGTACGCGGCACGGCGGCTCCGATTCCATCGCGGCGCGAGACGGCGCGGGTTACAACCCTGCGGCGGCGAGTGGGATGCGCGGCGATAATGCGGGGTCATTTGAAGCCGCGCACGGTTTGCGAGACGGAACTTTTTGGCGAACCGCCGGCGCGGCGAGCAGTACGGATGACACCTACGACCTGATCGTGGTGGGCGCGGGTATCAGCGGGCTGGCGGCGGCACACTTCTTCCGCAAGCAGGCGGGCGCGAATGCGCGCATCCTGATTCTCGAGGCGCATGACGACTTCGGAGGGCACGCGGCGCGGAAGGAGTTCCGCGTGGGAAACCGGATGCTGCTCGGCTACGGCGCACAGTCGATTGAAAGCCCGTCGCTTTACAGCGCGGTGTCCAAGGGCTTGCTGGCCGACTTGGGCGTCGACGTCCAGAAGTTTTACCCTTACTTCGACCAGAGTCTCTATCCCTCGCTAAAGATGGGAAGCGGCATTTTCTTCGACCGGGAGACGTTTGGAGAGGACCGTCTGGCGGCGGGCTTCGGCAAGATTCCTCACCGGGAATTTTTTGCGAAGGCCCCGCTTTCTGACCGAGCGCGCCGGGACCTGGTGCACATCTACAGCGATAAAATGGACTATCTGCCCGGGTTGACGCAGGCACAGAAACGGGCGGTGCTCGGGCGAACCAGCTACGCGGACTTTCTGACCAAGATTGCCAAGCTGAGTCCCGAGGTGCTGCCCGTTTTCCAAACGCGCACCCACGATTTGTTCGGCGTGGGCATTGATGCGGTATCCGCACTGGCCTGCTTCGAAGAGGGCGATGACTACGGTTACGGGTACCCTGGGCTGGACGCCATGGGGTTGGGCACCGCTTCCGATCGCGGCGAGCATAAGCCCGATCCTTACATCTTTCATTTTCCGGATGGCAATGCTTCGATTGCACGTTTACTGGTGCGGTCGTTCATTCCGGAGGCAGTTCCGGGGCACACCATGGAAGACGTAGTGGTTGCGAAGGCCGACTACAGCCTGCTGGACCGCGAATCCGCGCGCGTGCGCATCCGTTTGAACAGCACTGCCGTGGCCGTGCGGCATCACGGCGACGTGGGATCGGCGAAAGAGGTGAAGGTGACGTATGCCCGCAAAGGGCAACTCTTTCGGGTGCGCGGGCGCCGCTGCGTGCTGGCCTGCTACAACGGGATGGTTCCCTATCTCTGCCCCGAGATTCCCACGAAGCAGAAGGAAGCACTGGCGTATGGAGTGAGAACTCCGCTGGTGTATTCCCACGTTGCGATTCGCAATTGGACGTCGTTCCAGAAACTGGGCGTGTACCAGATTGCGGCCCCCGGAAGCTATCACGTTTACGCGGCTATCGATTTTCCCGTGAGCCTGCCGGAGTACAAATTCCCCAGCCGGCCGGAAGAGCCGATGATCGTATTCATGTTACGCACACCGTGCCAGCCTGGTTTGACGGAACGCGAACAGCATCGCGTGGGGCGCGTGGAACTCTACGACACGCCATTCGAAACCTTTGAGCGAAAGATCCGCGACCAGCTCGCGCGCATGCTTGGGCCTGGCGGCTTTGATCCAGCAAAGGATATCGAGGGCATTACCGTGGGGCGCTGGGCGCACGGCTACGCCTACGGCTATAACTCCTTGTTCGACCCCGAATTTCCTGAGGAGGAAGCACCCCACGTGGTGGGGCGAAAACCATTCGGGCGCATCGCGATTGCCAACTCCGATGCGGGCGCGACGGCCTACATGAATGTCGCCATCGACGAAGCTTATCGCGCCGTGCAGGAGCTCTCTCGGTAGAAAAGCTGAGCGGCTAATGGAATGCGGGAGCTGCGAGTTACGAGATTCGAGAACAACGATATCCAGTAGAGCATTTCTGAGGCGCCGAACGGAAGAAGCGAGGTTAGTACACGCCGGGGATGAGGCGTTTGGTGGTCCTGGCATAAGCCACATAGTCATCGCCAAAGGCTTTGGTCAAGGCGGCTTCCTCGACATGAATGCGGTAGAGAAGCGCTGCAATCGTAGGCACTAGCACGACAGCAAAGCTAATCCAATTCCGGGAGTGCACGCCGATGGCAAGAAACACTAACAACAGCCCAAGGTAGGAAGGATGGCGCCCGAATCGGTAGAGTCCAGTGCGAGTGATCTGCTGCGAATCCTGAATGGCCACGTTGGAGCTGAAGGATTTGCCCAGCGTGAAGATCGCGGACCACCGGATGACCAGGGCTACTAACATCAACATCACGCCAGCGGTCTTCAGCGCGTGAGCGCCGCCGAACATATTGCGTGCATGAGTTTCACTGATCCACTGGCATGCCGTAATGGAAGCGGCAATTACGATCCACAGAATCAGCAACGAGCCGCGGTCCTGCACTTTTCCGCTGCTGTGCTTGGTGCGTGTCGCGATGCCGACGAGAATCTCCGACGCAGTCCAGCCATAGAAAAGCAGTTGCCAGACGGTCGATAGCGTCATCGTGTCTCCAGAGTTGAAGTCTAGGTCCGCACTGTACAACTCATGTCATACATCAGTACCGGCGTGGACGGAAAGTGCGGGGAGCCAAATTGAGCTGGCCGCGATTTGGGAGTTGCTTGTGAGGGTTGAGGGAGCGGCCCTATAATTGACTGTTTCAAACGAGGAGGCAGAGACGCCATGGCGACAGCGAAAGCGAAATTGAAGGTGCGGGAGTTCACGAACGAGCCACTCACCGATTTTTCAAATGCGGCGAACCGAAAAAAGATGGAGAAGGCGCTGAAAAAGGTGGCCGGGGAGCTCGGGCACGAGTACCCGATGTGGATTGACGGCAAGAAAGTGATCACGGCGGGAAAGAGGAAGTCCACGAACCCTTCGCGGCCGTCGCAGGTAGTTGGCGTGTTCCAGGATGCGACGAAGGAGCAGGCAATCGAGGCGATTGATGCGGCGAACAAATATTTCAACGTATGGAAGCGGGTGCCGATGCAGGAGCGGGTCAAGTGCCTGTTCAAGACGGCGCAGATCTTGCGCGAGCGGAAATTCGAGCTGGAGGCGCTGGTTTGTTATGAAGTAGGCAAAACATGGTTTGAAGCGGACGCGGACATCGCCGAGGCGATCGATTTCTGCGAGTTTTACGGGCGCGAAATGCTGCGGCTGGGCCAGCCACAGAAACTGACTCCGATGCGCGGCGAGCGGAATTACCTGGTGTACATCCCACTGGGCGTAGGTGCGGTCATTCCGCCGTGGAATTTCCCGTGCGCCATCATGGCGGGGTTGGTGGTGGCGTCCCTGGTGACCGGGAATACCGTGGTGCTGAAACCGGCTTCGGATGCGCCGGCGATTGCGGCGCAGTTTGTGGACATCCTATTTGAAGCGGGAATTCCGAAGGAAGCGGTGCAGTTTGTGAGCGGTTCGGGCGCGGCGGTCGGCGACACCATCGTGCAGCATCCGAAGACGCGGTACATCGGGTTCACCGGGTCAAAGGAAGTGGGCTTGCGGATTGCGGAACTCGCGGCGAAGCCTTCGCCGGGGCAGATCTGGATCAAGCGCACCGTGCTGGAAATGGGCGGCAAGGATGGCATGATCGTGGACGAAGAGGCGGACGTTGACGCGGCGGTGGAAGGGACGGCGCAGGCAGCGTTTGGGTACCAGGGGCAGAAATGTTCGGCGTGTTCGCGCGTGATCGTGAGCGAGAAGGTATACGAGACGTTCCTGAACAAACTGGTGGAGAGGACGAAGAAGATCAAGGTGGGACCCAGCGACGACCCGGACAACTACATGGGACCGGTAATCAATGAAACGGCGATGAAGGGGATTTTGGACTACATCGAGGTTGGGAAGACGGAAGGGCGCTTGTTAACGGGCGGGGGACGCGCGCCGGGCGACGGGTACTTCGTGGAACCGACGATTATCGCGGACCTAGATCCGAAAGCGCGGCTGGCGCAGGAAGAGGTGTTCGGGCCGGTGCTGGCGGTGATTAAGGCGAAGAACTTCGATCATGCGATGGAGATCGCGAATAACACCGAGTTTGGGCTGACCGGCTCGCTCTACTCGAAGAACCCGGCGAAGATTCGCCGCGCGGAACAAGAGTTCCACGTGGGGAATTTGTACCTGAACCGGAAATGCACGGGGGCGATGGTGGGAGCGCATCCGTTCGGCGGGTTCAATATGAGCGGAACGGATTCAAAGACCGGCGGAAAGGATTATTTGCTGCTGTTCCTGCAGGCGAAGGCGGTCGCGGAGAAGGTGAAGTAGGAATGAGGGAAAGGAAGTAAAGGAAGCAAAGGAAGAATTGACGCGGAGGGCGGATGAAGAATCCGCCTTCTTTTGTTTTGATAAGTGCGAACCGGCCGGGAAATATCTCGACGTCAAAACTCATTGCTTGAGCTTGAGGTTGGGGTCCTTCGCCCATCCTTGTCGGATGGGCTCAGGATGACAGCTGCTTTTTCAATTTACATGGAAGAAAAGTACACACATGCGGCTCAAAGGCGCCCGCCTCGGAAGGCGGCCGCTACAAAGGCCTGGATGCTGGATAGCGGAGAGCCTGGAGGATGTCTTCGCGTTCCAGGTAAGGGTAATCCTGCAACAGGTCTTCAACCGTTCGGCCTGCACCGATTTGCCCCACGACATTTCCCACCGTGACGCGCATGCCGCGGATGCAAGCTTTGCCACCCATAACGCCGGGTTCTTGAGTAATGCGGTCAAATTGCTTCATTTTTGGCTTCCCCGCTGGAAACTAATTTTAGGACGCGGTAGACGGGATAGCTGCAGGCCAGGGCGATGAGGGTAAAGATGCTGTTGGTGCGGTCCTCGCGGACGGCTTCAATGAGGAAGCCGATGGAGCCGAGGAGCGCGAGGGCAGTGGTCCAAGGATAACCCCAGGCGCGATAGGGGCGGGGCATACCGGGTTCGCGAAGGCGGAGAAGGAACATCGAGGTGAAGGAGAGCAGATAGTTGGTGACGAAGAAGAAGGCCAGCATGGCGATGACGCGCTCGAAGCTGAAAACGGCGAAGGCCACGCCGACGAGGGCGCTGAGGAGAAGGCCGAGGGTGGGCGTGCCACCCTTGTTGATACGCGAGACACCGCGGAAGAAGAGGCCGTCGCGGCTCATGGCGTAGATGACGCGCGCGCCCATAAGGTGAAGAGCGTTGAGGGAGCTGAAGAGAGCAAGAACCATGATGGAACGGAAGACGGTGTCGCCATGCGGGCCGAAAACGCGCTGGGCGGCGAGGCCGAGAGAAAAATTGTTGCCGGCAATCTCGCTCATGGGGAGGACGTAGAGGACAGCGGCGTTGATGAGGAGATAAATGGCGACGATGGAAAAGAGGCTGGCGAAGATGGCGCGAGGGACGAGGTAGCCGGGATTCTTGATTTCGTCGCCGAAGTAAATGACGCCGTCCCAGCCGTCATAAGTGTAGATGGTGGCCTGAATGCCAAAAAGGAAAGCGGCGATCAGGGCGGCGCCGACGGGGATGACGATGGAAGCGGCGGCCTGGGCGAGCGGGGCGGCCTCGGCGGCGTGGCGCACATGGCCACCCATGGTGAAGCAGGCGATCACCATGACGAAGAAGACCAGGCCCTTGAGGACAGTGGTGAAGTTCTGCACCTTGCTGCCCATGCTGATGCTTCTCCACTGCAGCAGGGCGAAGAAAACAATCACGGAAACGGCGGTGATCTTGATGCGCATGGCGCCATCCATGATGGGAAAAATGTGCGCGATGTACTCACCGACAACGATGCCCACGGCGCCGGTGGTGCCGCAGGTGGAGAGCCAGTCGCTCCAGCCGACGATGAAACCGGCATAATCGCCGAGAGCGCGGCGGGAAAAGTTGTACTGGCCGCCGCTTTTGGGGATGGCGGAGCCGAGTTCAGCAAGCTGGAAAGCGCTGACGAGGGCATAAAAGGCGCCGAGGAACCAGACGCTGAAGAAGAGCCAGTGATTGGGGAGGCGCGCGGCGATGTCGCCGGGAGTGCGCACGATGCCGGCAGAAATGGCATTGCCGACGGCGACGGCGATGCCAAACCCGACGCCGAGGATTTGCAGGAGCTTGCCGCGGTCCCTGCGCAAGCGAAAGGACAGCGTGGATGGGTCGGCGGACGAGGTGTCAGCAGGCAGCGGCAAAGTGAAGTCTCAAGGTCCTTGGGGAGTACGCGTCATCATACGTTCGCGGGGCAAAAAAGCAAACTGGAAATGAAAACGCCGCGAATGCTTTTGTCCGGATCGTGCCTGAAGGCAACTGGCAGATTGGGCCGGTGCAAGGGACAGTGATTAGTTCATTTGCGGGATACGGGGATTGCGGGAATCGTCGGCGAGGTCGAGGGCAAGTTCGTGAGGAGAAGGAGGGGCAGCGGGGCGGATCGAAGCGCAATCGTTGACGATCCAGTCGGCGCCCGCGGCAAGAAGCTCGGAATCGTGAGTGGTGGTGCGGATGGCGAGGACGCGGCAGCCGGCGGCTTTGCCGGAACGGACGCCGGAAGGAGCGTCTTCAACCACCACGCAGTTGGCGGGAGGAAGGCCAAGGGCGGCGGCTCCGGAGAGATAAGGCTCGGGATCAGGCTTGCTACGCTGGATGTCGCTGGCGGTGACGAGATGCCCGACGAAATCGAGAAGGCCTGCGGCGCCGAGGCGGACTTCGGCGAGGCGGCGTGTGGCGGAAGTGACGACCGCGAATTGGTTGGCTGGGATGGCGGCGAGGAGTTCGCGCGCGCCGGGGAGGGCAATGACGTCAGCGACGTCGTCGATCTCTGTCTGTTCGAGCCGGGCATGTTCCCGGAGATGAACGGCATGGGAGGCGTGCGGAAGGAGCGCCTGGACAGAGGCGAGACTGGTGCGGCCGTGAGCGGTCTTGATGACGAATTCGGGGGCCATGCGTTGCTTGATGGCCCAGTTGGTCCAGGCGCGGGCCACGGCGGCGGTGGAATCGACGAGAACGCCGTCCATATCAAAGAGCAGAGCTGAGCAGAGGATACGGGTCATGAGCCACCAGAGGAGCGAAACAATCATTGTGGCGTGAAAGCGGGCGGAGGGGAAGGGCGGGGCGTTTCCTATATGGACTTACTCCACACACTGAGGAAATATAGCGGTGTGAAAAAAGAAGTGAGTATTACCGAGGCGAAGGCGCGATGGTCGCGGTCGTTGCGGCGGGTGGCAGCGGGTGAAGAGATCAGGATTACCAACCGGGGAATACACGTGGCGCGACATGTGCCCGTATCCAACAGCAAGCCCAAACAGAAGGGATGACGGTTCTGATGGATGATCCGACCTTTCCGAAATACGAGGTCCAGGTGTATTGCGGGCGGTAGAGGGAAGGCAACAGAAGGTTGTTGGGGTGGGAGATGGGATTTGAACCCACGACTTTCGGTGCCACAGACCGACGCTCTACCAGCTGAGCTACTCCCACCACTCAGATGTAGTTTAACACGACCCCGGAGCGCGGGAAAACGCGCTGTGACTTGATTCGGAAGTAAGGCAAAAGGTTATCAGAGATCAGATATCAGCGATCAGGAAGCAACGGCAAGCGACCCGCGACGGCGACCGGCGACCAGGAATCAACGACAAATTACGCGCGGTCAGGCGGGTGAAGGAACGCAACTCCGGGAGGGCTTTTGGGTTGAATAGAGCGAAGGTGATTTGGAGAGAAGAAGAGGAGGTACCGGAACCCTTTCGCTTTGGACGAAATGTCATGGGAAGGGTGCTGGGGATAGGGGAAGACAATGAGATATCTAAAATATTTGGTTTTACTGGGCATAGTGCTGATGGGCGCAAGTTACGCGCAAGCGCAAGTGCGAGTTGGAGTTGGGGTGGGAGTTGGCCCGGTGTACGCCGGAATTGGCGCCGCGCCTGTTTGCGCATATGGATACTACGGGTATTACCCGTATGCGTGCGCACCCTACGACTACTATGGGCCGGACTGGTTCGTAGGCGGCGTGTTTATCGGCGCGGGGCCGTGGTATCACGGCTGGTACGGACGCGGCTACTATGGCCGGCCCGGGTGGGCCTACGGTCGCGGGGCATACGGCTATAGGGGCGGATATGGCTATGGTCGTCCGGGGAACGGGAATCGCCCAGGCTGGGCCTATAGGGGCGGTGCGGTGCGCGGCTACAGCAGAGGCGGCTACCGTGGCGGTGGCGGGTTTCGCGGCAGCGTCGGCGGTGGTTTCCACGGAGGCGGAAGCATCCGCAGCGGTGGCGGATTCCACGGCGGAGGTGGCTTCCATGGCGGTGGCGGCCACGGAGGCGGCCGTCGCTAATTTGATTTGACTTGTTCAGCGAGTATGCGAACGGCTGGCGGCAAATGCTGCCAGCCGCTCTTTGTATGGGGGCAGTGTCCTGACTCTGAGTTACTTGGTCATTGTTTCAGCCCTTCAGGTTGTCCCGAGGTGCAAGTGCTGCGAGGGGCCTGCGGAATTCGCTTCTGTTTCAACGCGCGAGCGAAAAGCAGATTCCTCGCTTCGCTCGGAATGACAATTTCACTTCTTCGGCGTATTTGTGACCCAGGATACAAGCACCATGGCCGTCATCTTGGCGCGATCCCAACCGTGCAAACCTCTTGCTTCCTGATCGCTGATATCTGGTCGCTGATATCCCCATCTGAAGGCGGGAGCGATTGTCGGGTTTGCTCGTAACGAGGAGGAAACGCGGGGCTGCTGCGCGGAAAAAGGGGGCAGGAGAGTTGATAAACTGGAGCAAGGGAAGCGTGTCCCCGCGCATGAACCCGCAATCGTCGGATCGTATCCACTTTGATTTGCAGCTCGCCTACGCGCGGCCAGTGGTCGCGATGCTGGCGGTGCTGTGCCTGATGGAGTTGCGGGCGGCGCGGGAAGTGCAGCGGCCGCTTTCGTTCCTGATCGCCTATTTCTTTGTGGCCATGCTGATTCTGCCACTGGAGCGGGCGCTGCGGCGGCACAACTGGGGGCTGCCGCTGCTGTGCGACATTCTGGTGACGGGAGTGTTCCTGTACATTTCGCCGGAACTCCTGCCGGCGTGGTTTTTGCTGTTTTTCATCGCGTTTGCGGCGGCGTACCGCTGGAGCCTGCGATTTTCGTGCTTCCTGTGCTTTGGGTTGTTGCTACTGGGGCTGGCGCTTTCCATGCACCGGGGTGCGCCGGGAGCGCCAACAAAGGACCTGCTGTACTCGATTTCGTTTTTTGCGGCGTCGTTTCTGGGAGCCGCAGGAATGGCATTTCTGGGGGACCGCAACCGGCGGTTTGCCTGGCAACAATCGTTCCTGACGCGGCTGGCGAATACCATGCACGTGGACCTGGGACTCTCCGAATCGCTGCGATTGCTGCTGGAAGAGTTGTGCGGGGAATTCCAGACCGAAGAGGCGCTGCTGGCATACCGGGACGTTGATCTGGAGCGCATTTTCCTGTGGCAACTGAAATCGGGCGAAAGCGAGCGGTTGTCACCCGAAAATCTTCCGCTGATGCGCGCGGATGGATTTCTGCTGGATGACATGGAAGCGTCGCTGTGCTGGAATTCGCTGGAAGGGCGCGGCGCGGGATTTGGCTGGGACCGGCGGAACGGGCAGGCGCTGAAAATCCTGCCGCGGGTGCCGGGACCGACACAGCAGGAATTCGGGATCAAAAATTTCCTAAGCGTGGCATTCGATCAGGAGGAACACCCAGCGGGGCGGCTGTTCCTGGTGAATCGCCGGCCAGGACGCGCTGGATTCGTGAAGGCGGATCTGGAATGGTTTGAGCGCATCGCGCGGCACGTGAGCTCGTCCATCGAAAGCGTATTCCTGTTGCGGCACTTGCGGGCGCGGGCGATTGAGGCGGAACGCTCGCGGATTTCGCGAGACTTGCACGACGGAATCCTGCAGACATTGCTGAGCATCGAGATTCAGATTGACGTGCTGCGGCGCAAGGCGACTACGCAACCGGACCAGGTGGAGTCGGGGCTGGCGTCGCTGCAGCAGACGGTAAAAAACGAGGGCGGGGAATTGCGGCACATGGTGACGGACCTGCGGCCGCTGCGGGTGCAGTCGGCGGACATGGTGGACCTGATGAGGGGTTTCGCGGAGAGATTCCGGAACGAGTCCGGCTTGGCGCTGGATTTACTGATTGATTCGGTGGAATTGCACGCTCCGGACCGGGTCTGCCGGGAGCTTTTCCAGATTTACCGAGAAGCACTCACCAACATAAAAAAGCATGCCAAGGCTTCCCATGTCGTGGTAAAACTGTCGCAGGACGATAGCCGGCTCGCTCTGGTGGTGGACGACAACGGCGAAGGATTCAGCTTTGCCGGCCGATTCACTGGGGATGAGCTAGACCGGCTGCGGCTGGGTCCTATTTCCATCAAGGAAAGAACGCGCACGGTCGGGGGAGTTTTGACCGTGGAATCAAACCCGGGTCATGGTGCGCGTCTGAAGATCGAGGTACCGCTCGGCTGATATGGCGAAGACGAAACAGCAGATACGCATATTAATGGCGGACGATCATGCGATTTTCCGCGACGGCCTCCGGAAGTTGCTCGACGGCGACGAAGAGATCACGATTGTCGGCGAAGCGCAGAACGGCGCCGAGTGCATCAAGCTCCTGGCCAAACTGAAACCGGATATCCTGCTGCTGGATCTGCGGATGCCGGACAAAGACGGGCTGGCAGTGCTGGAGGAAGTGAATTTCGACCAGATGCCGACGCGGGTGATCGTGCTGACCGCGGCGGAGGACGACCGGGACGTTGTGCGGGCGATGCGGCTGGGGGCGCGGGGCGTGGTGTTGAAACAGTCCGCCACAGACCTGCTGGTCAAGAGCATTCACCGCGTGCACGCGGGCGAGATCTGGCTGGACAACCGCATGACCGCGGAAGTCATGAAAGCGTTCGCGAAGTCTTCAGAGTCCGGGCCCAGGCGAGAGAAGCCGCTGCTTTCCGACCGCGAGAAAGAAATCGTGCAACTGGTGGCGCAGGGCTTCCGGAACAAGGAAATCGGGGAGAAGCTGTTTATCTCCGAGCAGACGGTGAAGAACCACCTGCATAATATTTTCGACAAGCTGGGTGTGTCGGACCGGCTGGAACTGGCGCTGTACGCGATTCACCATCGCTTGATTGACCATTCCTAGTATCCCGAGTCAGAAATAGCGTGCACATGATACGGCAGTGTCCATGTCATTCCGAGGGTCCCGCGCTGCGCGGGTCCCGAGGAATCTGCTTTAGTTTTCAAGGTGGCAGGAAAAGCAGATTCATCGCACAAAAAGCGTGCGATGGAGAAGAGTGCCTCGCTTCGCTCGGAATGACATGTTTCTTTATTCAATGAATTTGCGTCTCGGGACACTAGGATGAAACAAGAACACGGGAAAGAAGCGCATGCAAAGGGCTATGCCAGGGAATCTATGCGTGCGGATGCAGGTTGGCGAGAAGGGCCAGGGAAGCCAAGCGTAATGAGTGAGTTACGGCGGTCCGGTTAAAACCGCGTAATTAGCGGATTTTCAGAAATTAGGACGGGGGGTTTACCCGTTCTAGTACATTGGTACCTTTTTGACCGGGAGCGATTTTGAATCCCGAGTTCTATTGTTCCCTGGCCCCACCCCCGCTACACTCTTCCTTCGACCATGGAGGTTTCCTTGACCGGGTCCGAACGCCGCACTACACAGAGGTTTTCCATGCGGCTGCCGCTTACGGTGAGATGGACCACTGGCGCGGCGGTTGGCGAAACAATGACGGAATCCCGTGATGTCAGCTCCCGCGGGGTTTATTTCTTCCTATCCAAGGATGTCAAAGAAGGCTCGCCCGTTGAGATTCTGCTGACATTGCCCAATGAAATTACTTTGGCCGGACCGGTGCGCGTGCGCTGCCTGGGCCGCGTGCAAAGGACGGAACCCCGCGATGAAGGTGCGATTGGGGTGGTCGCGGCGATCGAGCGGTACGAGTTTCTGCGCGGCACCGAAGAAATGTAGTTGGCGGAATCG
>Ga0209039_10001249_pt1 | contig 24244 bp, 22 predicted proteins | sample BogFormECP12_OM1_FD_188238 | JGI IMG/M metagenome (GOLD analysis project Ga0209039, IMG submission 188238) | Bog forest soil microbial communities from Calvert Island, British Columbia, Canada - ECP12_OM1 (SPAdes) (version 2) | ecosystem: Environmental > Aquatic > Freshwater > Wetlands > Bog ... | reverse complement strand
GTCCTGGCCGCCATGGTCTTCCCGATCGCATTGTTCGTGCTCGTAAATTCCCTGGGATGGAATACCATCCACCTGGGAATGATCACCATCCCGCGCTTATCCGTCCAGGCACGATTCCTTACAAAAAGTGCGATCTCTAAACAAAACCCCATCCTGGCAGTGCTGACCAACATACGGGGGATGATCCGGATGCTGTTTTTCACTCAAACCGATAATTTGAATTACAACAGCATCGGCCAATACGGTTACATGTATACCTTCAGCCTGCCCTTCATCATCATCGGAACCATATTGCTCATCGCCCGGCGCAAGATCAAAGAGGATCCGGAAAGTTATCTCCTGTTGTCCTGGCTGGTCGGCGCCCTGGCCATAGGAGCCGTCGAGCCGGTAAATTTCAACCGCATCCACATGGTCTTCATACCGCTCATTCTCTGCCTCACAGCGGGGCTGGCCTGGCTATGGAACCAGCGCAGGCTGGTCTTTGCGAGCCTGATCGGCCTCTACCTGCTTTTCTTTGCCACATTCACGGTGACATACCACGGGAGTGAATACAAACAACCAGCCGATCAACCCTTTCCCAACGGTATTTTGCCCGCATTGAACGTTGCCCGCCTGCAAGCCAACCATCCCATTTGCGTGACCGACCACCTCTTCCGCGCTCACATCTACGCGCTGTTTTCCGATCCGATCAACCCTTCCGTATTCCTGAGCACGGTCAAGTACTTGATTCCAACCGAGACTACGAGAGGGGTTATCTCCTTTGGCCGTTACTCTTTCGGCCTGGCGAATTGCGCCAACGCTCCAGGCACGGTGTATGTCCTGATGGATGAACAACCCCCCAATCATGGCATCGCCTATAAGGTCAAAGACTTTCTCAGCTATCACGTTTATATCCCGAAAACAGGGACCCCCTAATCTCGAAGCAGCCCCCCCTTGATCTTCCCCCCGCCCGGACCCATATCCGGGCGGTCGGTTTTCATTCTGCAGGGGGTAATTCAACTTCCACTGGAATGGTACGCAGCCTGACAAAGCTGGACGTACACATCGACCTCCGCCTGCCAGCGGGTGTCATCCCAGCCCAGCTCGCCCTGGACCGTGCTGCGGATGCGCGCGATCAGCCGCAGGCCTCCCTCCGGGATCAGCAGCCCCATGCGGACACGACGCAACAGCAAATCGTCCAGATGTACGACCGCCTCGGCGCGGGCTGCCTGGCGCAGCTCCGCCCACAGGTACGGTGTCCCACAAACCGGCTCCAGGTCCAGGCCTGCAGCGGAAAACAGCGCGGCGGCCTCGGGTCCATACCGGGCCAGCAGGCGCAGACGCTGGGAGGCGTCGAGCCTGGTCTCCTCAAAAAAGGCCTCTGCTTCCGGGGGGATGGCATCCAGCACAGGCGTTTCCGGGTCGAAGCGGATGGTACCCAGGTGGCGGCGCACCGCTTTAAGAGCCTCACGCGCCATGATGCGGAAGGTGGTCAACTTACCGCCGCTGACTGTCAACAAGCCGTCCTCGTCCCAGAGGGCGTACTCGCGTGACTCCTTGGACGGGTCCGCTTTGCCTGAATTAATGACCGGGCGCAGACCGGAGTAGGTCGCAACCACATCCGCGGGCGTCAGCTGCAGGGAAGGGAAAACGAACTGCAGGGCGGAGAGCAGGTACTCCTGTTCAGAAGCACTGATCGTCGGGTCAGTGACCAGGTCCGTGCGGTGATCGACATCGGTGGTGCCAAAAATGACCGCCCCCTCCCACGGGATGGCAAATACCGGGCGGCCATCCGACGGATGCAGGAAGCTGACGGCGCGCGTCAGCGGCAGGCGCTCGCCGGAGAATACCAGGTGACTGCCGCGCAATGGCCGCAGGAGCGGCTTTCGTCCGATCTCGCTGCGCAAGACGTCCGCCCAGGCACCCGTGGCATTGATCACCACGCGGGCGCGCGCTTCCACCTGCCGGTTGGATTCACCTGAGGTGTCACGGACAACAGCACCACAAACCTGTCGGGCAGACTTTTGGATCAAGGATTCGACACGGGCATAGTTGAGCGCCAGAGCCCCGCCAGCCACAGCCTCGCGCAGCAGGCGCAGGACCAGCCGGGCATCGTCGGTGTTGGCGTCGAAGAAGCGGTAACCGCCCCGCAGCCCCGGGACGGTCAACGATGGACAGAGCTCGCGCAGGTCCTCGGCGTCGTACGAGCGGTGCGACCACTGATGTGCCATGATGTCGTAGATGGTCAGACCGGCCCCGAAGACCCAACCGGGCATGTGGTCGCCCGGCAGAATGGGGTACAGGAAACCCAAGCGGTTGATCAATCCGCGGCCCTGTTTGAGCAGGTACTCACGCTCATGGACCGACTCAAGCGTAACTTTAATCTGGGCGTTTTTAAGGTAGCGCAATCCACCGTGCACGAGCTTGGATGAGCGGCTCGAAGTGCCCGAAGCGAAATCGTCCGCTTCCACCAGGGCCGCCCGCAGGCCGGCATGGATGCACTGACGCAGGATTCCCGCCCCGGTGATACCCCCACCAATGACCAGCACATCCCATTCCTGGCCCAGCTGTGCCCAGGCTTGATCCCGCCAGCCTTTAGTCCAATCCATGAACGCTCTCCCCATAAAAAATATTCCCGACGCCGGCTAAAACAGCTTCCCTGGATTCATCATGCCTTCAGGGTCGAACGCCGCACAGACATTCCGGATGGCTTGCATCCCCAGCGTTCCTTTTTCAACCAACAGGTAAGCAGCATGGTCTTCGCCGACACCGTGCTGGTGACTGATCGTCCCGCCGTGGCGCTGGATGGTCCGGCTGGCAGCTGCTTTCATCGCCCGCCAGCGCTCCAGCAACTGCTCGGGGTCCGGCGAGCGCCGGAACAGGAAGGTGGTGTATACGCTGGCCCCGTCCCGGTACACATGCGACAGGTGGGCAATGACAAGGACCTTTTCACCCTGCGCCAGCATCGCCTGGCAAATGGAGGCCGATATATCACCTGCCGCGGCTTCCACATTCTTCCACGGCAGGGCGGTTTCGAGGGTATCCAGCGCCACGCCTTGATCCCACAGTGTGTTGCGCAGGTACGGGGATAGGAAGCGGCTCTTCTCCCAGGTGTGCCCAACCAAGCTACCGACAAAGAGTCCGCCATGTTCATGACAGACACCGGCCACCTCATTGCGCGTCCGCCGGACGCGGGCCGCCGTGCCCGTCACGCCGAAAACGAGCAGGCATCGCCTCTCGCCGAAGCCGAGCACGCGCAGGCCCCTACCTGCCAGACCGATCCAGGGCTTGCCTGACAGGACCAAGGTGGTCTCGGTCTCGAGCGGGTTGCTCAGGCGCAGCATCGATACCGGGACTTCCTCCTGGGCTATGGCACGAACAGCACTTAGGCCCCGTTCCCAGGTGGGGAAAAAAACACCGTGGAACTGCTCAACCTGGGGCTGCGGCCGGACGCGGACCTGGGCCTGGGTAATAATCCCGATTCGCCCCTCCGAGCCAAGTACCATCTCCTTCACGTCCGGACCCGCCGCGCTGGCGGGAAAATGGGGCAGGTCCAGCCGACCAAGAGGAGTCTCGAGGCGACCGCCGGCAAACAGGCTTTCGATGCGGCCGTAATAGTAGGACTGCTGGCCGCTGGAACGGGCGGCGATCCAGCCTCCCAAGGTGGAGTACTCATGCGATTGGGGGAAATGCCCGAGGGTATACCCACGCCCAGCCAGCTCCGCCTCCAGCGCAGGGCCGGTCACCCCGGATTCGAAGACTGCCACCCGGCTGACCTCATCCAACGATAGCAGGTGGTCCATGGCGCTCATATCCACGCTCAACACCGGCGCATCGCCTTTAATCGGGTTGATATGACCGACCACGCTCGTCCCGCCCCCATACGGAATCACGTGTACGCCAATCCGGCGTGCATAGGCGAGGACATCAACCACATCCTCCTCCGTCCGCGGATAAGTAACCCCGTCCGGAAAGGCCGGGATGCATCCCGAGCGTAACGCCACCCAATCTGGCAGACTCTGACCTCGAGAATGAAACAGCCGCTCCCTGGCATCCACCCGGACCAGCTTGTGGGCGGGCAGCCTTGAGGCGGGTACCGTGGGCAGAATGTCCTCCAGCAAAGCATCCGGGAAACCGCTAAATTCTCCCAGGTGATCCTGCAAATAAACTCGACCTGATGCGGGCAAAGGGTAGATTGTTGCAGTGTTACCCCAACCATTCCAGCGCTTCATAATTCCCTCCGGTGGATTTAGCCCTCCACGGTCTCCCAGAGCGATATGCTCTCCTGCATGATCCGCCGTGTGAGGACCTCCGCCGCCCGTCCATTCTTACGACGAGCGCAGGTCCGCAGGCGGGTATAGAATTCGCGCGAGTGCCGACGGCATTCCGGGTAGGCGAAATAGCGCTCCCCCATAAGAGCATAGAGGGATTTGAAACTGTTCAGCAATAAACGGTAAATCGGGTTTTTCGCAGTCTGGGTAAGCAGATAGTGCAACTTCCAATCCGCGGATGTATATGCGCGCGGGTCGTCCGGCAGGGAGGTGTAGCCTTCCAGGAGCAGGGCAATCTCGCCTCCCGCAGACTGGACTGCCTGACGAGCGTATTCCGGGGCCAGCAGGGCGCGTATCTCCAGCAAATGATTGACAAAATCCGGCGGCTGGGACCGAGGGGAAGCAGCCAGTCCGACCAGGACCCCCAGGCTGCCTTCGCGCCAGTAATCACGCACTCGAGTGGGCTTTCCGTGCTGGACGTCAATCCAGCCATCGCGTCCCAGGCGCTGGAGGGCTTCTCGCAAGGTCGGCCGGGTGACGCCGAGTTGTTCTGCCAGGTCCCGTTCTCCGGGCAGGCCGCTGTTTACCGGGAAACGTCCGGCCAGGATCGCCTCGAGCAGGCGGTTTTCCGCAATCTCAGCTGGCTTTGGGAGGGGTTGCCAATCCATGCATTCATCTCCTTATCTGGTAAGTGGACTGACCAGTTATATTATGTGACAAAATCATCAGGTTGTCCACCCCGGAACATCCCCCTTCCGCAGGCTGGTCATCCCGGGCGGGTTATAATCATTGAATGAGATCAGCAGAGGTGGGATGCGCCGTCAGCTCAATTTATGGCTGAGCAAACCGGCTGCGAGTTAGTTCCTTACCCCGGCCGCCCCAGTTCTTCGATCGATCTGCCTGAGGCATGGGCCATGTCCCCGCGACCCATCTAACCCCAAGCCCCTGAAGCTAACCCATGAAAGGTCCGCTGATTGAGACGAAGACATGAATCCAGGTGAGGCATGGTTCAAACATTAAGAACAGATCTGCGCGATCATTTCACGTTCAGCCAGTCCTCCTTGCAGGATTTCGTCGACTGCCCACGCCGCTTCCAGCTGCGCTACATCGAGCAGCTGGCCTGGCCAGCGGTTGAAACCGAACCTGTCCTGGAGAACGAGCGCCGCCAGCAGGAAGGCCAGTTCTTCCACCGCCTGGTTCAGCAGCACCGCATGGGACTGCCCCAGGACAAGCTCAGCCGCCTGGCGAACACCCCCAACCTGAGTCGCTGGTGGGACAATTACCTTGCGTATGATTTCAAACTGGAAGGCTTTACGGAGCACACCGAACTGACCCTCAGTGCACCCCTCGGGGCTCACCGTCTGCTGGCAAAATATGATCTGGTGGCGGTAAAACCCAATGAGAAAATCCTCATCTATGACTGGAAAACCTACCACAAACGGCCCCGAGATGAGTGGATGGCCGCCCGGCTGCAGACCCGGGTCTACCGTGCACTGATCGTCCAAGCGGGAGCCTCCCTGAACGGCGGGGTGCCCATTCCTCCCGAACAGATTGAAATGGTCTACTGGTATGCCGATTTCCCTACAGAGCCAGCCCGCTTCCCATATACCTCTCCACAACACCGCCGGGATTGGGAATCCCTGACCAGCCTGATCGGCGAAATCGGGCGTCACGGCCACTTCGATCTGACCGAAGATGAAAAGAAGTGCGCCTATTGCCCCTACCGTTCCTATTGCAACCGGGGTATGAACGCAGGATCCAACGCGGAAATCGATGCGGAATCAGAGCTTGCCAGCATCGAGATCAATTTCGAACAAATCCAGGAAATCGAATTCTAAGCGCATCCATGACGCACTGGATCGATCCGAGCCGCTCACCTGGTAAGAGCCCCCTGCCGGGGTTGCACCCCCTGGTAGCAGAGACTTTGATCCGCAGGGGCCACGGCCGGCCGGAAGCCGCACGAGCCTTTCTGGACCCGACCGCCTACCCCCCCACCCCCGCCGCGGACCTGCCCGGGCTGTCTGAGGCCGCTGAACGCCTGCAACAGGCGATCCGCGCCCGCCAACCCATCTGCGTTTGGGGGGATTTTGATGTGGATGGACAGACCTCCACGACGATCCTGGTTTCCACACTGCTCGCTCTCGGTGGCGAAGTCACCTATCACATCCCGATCCGGGCGCAGGAATCCCACGGCGTGAATTTGCCTGCCCTGGCCAGGATCATCGAGCATGGGGCGAAACTGATCCTGACCTGCGATACCGGCATCAACGCCAATGAAGCTGTGGAGGCTGCCCGTTCACAAGGCGTGGAGATGATCATCACCGATCACCACGAGCTGCCGGAAACCCTTCCCCGGGCAGCCGCGCTCGTCGATCCGAAATTCCTGCCAGCCGACCATCCCCTGGCGACTCTCTCGGGATCCGGCGTATCCTACAAGCTGGCCGAGGAACTGCTCGGGCGGGTACCTGCAGGCGCTCTCGCCGCTGATGATCTGCTCGACCTGGCGGCGCTCGGACTGGTCGCGGACCTGGCGATCCTGACCGGAGATGCCCGCTACCTGGTCCAGCGCGGGCTGGGAGTGCTGCGACAAAATCGGCGCCTGGGCCTGCAGATCATGCTGCAGCTGGCCGGCGTGAAACCCGACCATCTATCGGAGGAACACATCGGCTTCACCCTCGGGCCACGCCTCAACGCGCTGGGGCGGTTGGGGGATGCCAATCCCGCGGTCGAGCTCCTGACCACTAAGGACGCGTCCCGCGCCCGCCTGATCGCCACGCAACTCGAGGGATTGAACACCCAACGCCAGCTGCTTACAGAACAGGTGACCCGGGCCGCGGAAGCCCAGCTGCAGGCCGATCCCTCCCTCCTGACCCAACCCGCTCTCGTACTCTCCCATCCGACCTGGCCGGGAGGGGTCATCGGCATCGCCGCCAGTCGCCTGGTCGATCGATACCACCGGCCGGCCATCCTGTTTTCCACGCCGGCGGGGGAACCAGCCCGCGGCTCCGCCCGTTCCATCGAAGGGATCAACATCACCGCCGCCATTGCCGCCCAGAAGGATCTGCTGCTTAATTTCGGGGGCCATCCCATGGCTGCCGGGCTCTCCCTGGACCCCGCCCACCTGCCCGAGTTTCGCGCCCGGCTGGCGAGGACCGTCCTGGAGATGGTCGGGAAGGTGGAGACCGAAGCGAGTCTCCAGATTGGAGCCTGGCTCGATCTGCCCCAGGCCGATCTGGAGATGGCCGAGGCCCTGGATACTCTGGCCCCCTTCGGTCCTGGCAATGACAAGCTCGTGTTGGCCACGCGTGCGCTCTCCATCCAGTCCCGCGCGGCGATCGGGCGGAATCAAGAGCATCTCCAGTTGAATCTTTCAGACCAGGCAGGGAATGTCCAGACCGTGCTCTGGTGGGATGGGGCGGGGGAAACCATGCCGGAGGGCCGGTTCGACCTGGCGTATACCCTGCGAACCAGCGACTGGGGGGGAAAGCGCGCCGCCCAGCTGGAGCTGGTGGATTACCGCATCGTCGAACAGGCTCCGCCCGAGATCCAGTCGCCTCCCCTCGAAGTGGTTGACCATCGAGCCAGCGAAGATCCTCAAACCCTCCTGGCGTCATTGCCGGAAGGCAGCCTGATCTGGGCCGAAGGAAAGGACAAAAAAGACCTGGGAGGAAAGGATCGGACCGAACTTCTCCCCGCCGAGACGCTGGCCATCTGGACCAGCCCCCCCTCCACCGAGGTCCTACAGGCTGCTTTGCGGACGGTACAACCGCGGCGGGTCATCTTGTTTGCCAATCGCCCCGGGAGCCAGGAGCCGATAGAATTCCTGGAACGGCTCGCAGGTCTCGCCAAGTTCGCAATCCAGCAGCGCGCAGGACAGGTGAGTACGGCCAAAATGGCCGCAGCGGCCGCAGCGCGCGAAGCGGCCGTGCGCCTGGGCCTGGAGTGCCTGGCGGCCGGGGGACAACTAAGTGTTGACGCGGATGAACATGGACTCCACCTGGGCCGGGGAACGCAGGGGGTCATTTCGTATGCACTGCGGGACCTGAGCCATGGTCTCCAAACCGTCCTGGACGATACCCGGGCCTACCGCGACTATTACACCCATTCGGAAACCGGAAGGCTCCTTTCCCTCCAAAAATGATTAAAATGAAGGTATGAATTCCCCTTCCCCAGCCGGCTTCGAGGAGCTGCCGCACACCGCCGATCGGGCGCTGCGCGTCTGGGCTCCGGACCTGGCTGCCCTGTTCGGTGAAGCTGCGCGCGGCATGAATGCCTTAATGGGGGTAAAGCTCGCGCCCCAGCCGAGGAAGACCCGGGTCTACGGGACACAGGCCTCCGACCCCGAGAGCCTGCTGGTCGCCTTTTTATCGGAGCTGCTGTATGCGATCGAAAGCGAACGGCTGGCCTTCGACCAGTTCGAGATCCACCTGGAGGAAGACCGTCTGCAGGTCGACATGTCCGGTGCCCCCATTCAATCCCTGACCGGGTTTATCAAGGCCGTTACCTTTCATCACCTGAGCATCCAGCAGAAGAAAGGCCGCTGCCAGGTGGAGATCGTTTTCGACGTTTAGGAGGCAGCCATGCCGGGTTTGAAAGACATGCGCCGCATCAGCCTGTACGAATGGGAGATCCCACGCTCCTTCCGCCCGGATATGCGCGGCCCGGTGCGGATTTTCGCAACCCAGGAGCTGATCGAGCAGGTGCTGAACGACAAATCCCTGGACCAGGCGGTCAACGCCACGACCCTGCCCGGCCTGGTGGGAGCCGTGGTGGTCATGCCCGACATGCACCAGGGCTACGGATTTCCGATCGGCGGTGTCGCCGCCACCGAATATCCGCAGGGGGTCGTCTCGCCCGGGGCGGTTGGTTACGATATTTGCTGCGGGGTTCGCCTCCTCGCCTCCAGGCTTGATTTCACCGAGGCCAAAGGTTACCTCGATCCCCTTGCGGACCGGCTAAATCGTTACTGCCCGAGCGGCGTCGGCCAGGAGGGTGTGGTCCGTGTCAATTTCCCTGAGCTGGACCGGGTACTGCGGGAAGGGGCGCGTTGGGCTCTCAGGTCCGGTTATGCGACGGAGAACGATCTGGCCCGGACCGAAGAAGGCGGCTGCCTGGAGGGCGCCGACCCGCAGCGCGTCAGCGAGCGGGCGAAGACCCGAGGCCGGGAACAGATCGGATCGCTGGGGGCAGGCAACCATTTTATCGAAGTGGACGTGGTGGAGACAATCTTTGACCCCGGGACCGCCTCCGTCTTTGGCCTCCAGTCCGGCTGCCTGGCCGTTCAAATCCACTGCGGATCGCGCGGCCTCGGCCACCAGATCTGCACGGATTACGTGCAGGACTTTCAATCGGCCGTCCGGCGCTACGGGATCGAGCTGCCCGACCGCGAGCTGGTCTGCGCACCGATGGATTCTCCTGAAGGACAGGCCTACCTGGGAGCCATGCGCGCCGGCGGTAACTTCGCCTTTGCCAACCGACAGCTTTTGGCGCACTCCGTACGGCGCGCCTTTGAGGAGACCTTCGCCGGGAAACTGAAAGGCTGGCAGCTCAACCAGGTTTATGATATCTCCCATAACATGGCCAAGATCGAGGTTTATTCGGTAGCGGGCAAACGCGTTCAAGTCTGCGTTCACCGAAAGGGAGCCACGCGGGCCTTCGGGCCGGGAGCACCCGGCCTGGCCCAGGAATTCCAGAAGACCGGCCAGCCTGTGCTGGTCCCCGGCAGCATGGGGACCGCCTCCTGGGTGCTGGCCGGGACTGAAGCCTCCATGCAGGTCTCCTGGGGGTCCAGCTGCCATGGAGCCGGCCGGACGATGTCGCGCGCCCGGGCCAAGCACGACATCCGCGGCGATGCCCTCCGACGGGAGCTCGAAAGCCAGGGCATCCAGGTTCGCGCCGGATCCATGTCCGGCTTGGCCGAAGAAGCCCCCGCCGCCTATAAGGATGTGGATCAAGTGGTCGAAGCGGTCGTGGCGGCTGGCATCGCTCGAAAAGTGGCCCGCCTCCGCCCGGTCGCCGTGATCAAGGGCTGAACCGGGAACAATTTCCCTTCGGGTGCGTCTTTCCTTATATCATCCCTACCAGATCCTATAAGGAGATTATCATTCATGTCCACCCGACTCAGCTCAACCATCCTCGCCCTCCTGCTGCTCTGCGCAGGGGTCACTTCCTGTACGGATTCCCAGACCCCCACGCCCATTCCTCCCGTCTTTCAGGGCTCGAATCCATACAGCCCCCGGACCGGGGATGCATCCATGCAGCGCGGGGAACTAAAAATCGTCTCCTCCAGCCTGATTGTCGCCTCCCTTCCAGGGCAGGCAATGTTGAAGTTTGACTATTTTCTTCCAACCCCCTGCCATCAATTAAGGGTCGAGATTGGTCCAGCTGGCGCCGACCATCGCATCAATCTAACCGCTTATTCGCTGATCGAACCGAACAGGGTCTGTACCCTCATGCCGCTTGCGACACCCCAGCATGCCAGCCTGACCCTGGCAGGCTATCCGGCTGGAACCTATATTCTGTGGCTGAATAGCGCTGCGGTCGGCGACTGGACCGTTCCATGAAGGCTGCTGGGAATAGATCGGAGGCCCGAGGTCGCCCTCGGGCCTTTTTTCGCCTCGGGGAGGGATCTTAATCCGATCCTCAAGCCCAGCTGGAAAACACGCGGCTCAACTATCTTCCGGTTCTGGTTGGCTGATCCAGTCGAAACGGGCACGAGTCAGTTCTGCCAGCGATTGGACCGGCAGGCGGATGTTCAACCCGCGCTGTCCCCCGCTGATGTGGATCGCCGGGCAGGCTTGAGCCGCCGAGTCGATCACGACCTGGAAGCCCTTTCCCACCAGCGCCAGCGGTGAGATCCCCCCCGCCTGCAGACCGGTCAAGGTCTCGGCCTCATGCTCCGTCGGCAAGCTCACCTTTTTTTCGCCGAGCGCAGCAGCAAGCAATTTCAGATCGACACGGTTCGGACCCGGGATGACCGCCAGGATCGGCTTGCCGGAGGTGCGGGTGACGACAATGGTCTTATAGACCAGGGCAGGATCCAAGTTCAACAATTGTGCCGTTTCCCGCGCCCCCAGTTTTTCGGCGGGCAGTTCAAAAGCCTGGTAGGGAATCTTCCTTGAATCCAGCATTCGGGTGACGTTGTTGACCATCGGCATCAGCCATTCTCCACGAAAAACGGTTCGCGCCGGGCGGTGTATACTTGGTGACATCAACTGCCCACTCGGATTGTACTCGAAATCGACCTGGATGATCCTCCGGTCAGGGGCAACTGAGACTCACGGATGACCAACCCTTTGACGCGAACCCTTCTGCGCAACATCGTCCTCGTCGCGCTGGCAGCCTGGGCGGCGATCAGCCTCCTCCGGGCCGTCCAACAGGCGCTTTCCCCTCAGGGCGGGAATGACCTGTACACGTATTGGTACGCGGGTCAATTCCTGCGCGAGGGCAAAGACCTTTATCAGACGTTCATCAACGGCGAAAAACCGCCTGTGCCGGTCGTGTACCTGGACCGAACGGTCACTGATTTAAAGGACATCGTCCTGCCAAACCTGGTGCCTGCACCGGCCAGCTCGCCGCTGGCATTCTTCCTGTTGGCTCCACTGGCATTTCTCTCGTGGCCTCTCGCCAAAGCAGTCTGGCTGCTGATCAACCTGGCCCTGCTCGGTTGTGTGCCCTTCCTGGTCTATCGCCTCTTCCAGGACCGTGGCTGGCTCAGCCCTGGGGAAGGGATCGCCCTCACCTGCGCGTTGATCGGCCTGAGCTCGACCCGAAACGTGACCGCGAGCGGACAGATCACGTTCCTGATCCTGGACCTGATGCTGGGGGCGGTGCTGCTTGCCGACCGCCGCCCCTGGCTGGCCGGTCTTTTGCTGGGGGCGGCCCTTTCGAAATACTCGCTCTCGATGGGGATCCTGCTTCTTTTTCTGCTGCTCGAACCAAAAATCCGCCTGGTGCTGACCGCCGTCCTGGTCCAGCTGGTCGGCCTGCTGGCCTTGATGCTTTTAAGCGGGTCTGGTCTGCTGGCCATCGTCCATGAGTACCTCCTCATGGTCAACCTGCATGCCGGGATGGAAGGCATCCACCTGGCAGCCCTGGCGCGCGCCTCGGGCCAGGCAGCCGCGATCGGCCTCGCCTGGACCCTGGTGGTCGCAGCCCCGATCGCCTTCTGGCGCTGGAAGAAGGCATTTCGCAGGTATGGGGAAAAGCTCGCTTCATTAAGTCGCACACACCTGGTCATCATCCTCATTCTCTGGGCGCTGCTGGCGGTTTACCACCGGGCTTATGACGCCATGGTGATCGTCGTGTACCTCGGCCTCATTGCCTACCTGGCGAAAAGAAGCCAGAGCTGGAACCTGGGCCGGACCGCCAGGATCAGCATCATTACCTTCAGCCTGGCCGGCCTGCTGCTCTTGATGATCCCCTCCGGAAGCATGACCCGCGATATCCTGCCAGCCATCCTGGGAACCGTGTGGGGCCAGGTGGAAAACCTGACGACGACCTTTTTGATCCTGGCATTTCTCGGGGTCGGGATGTTCCTGTTATTCCGCCTCCGCGGCGCTTCCAATCCCGATCCCCTGCCATCAGGCCGGCAGAAGTTGATTTGACACCGGCAGCGCTTCGGCTACAATAAGAATATGAAAAAATCCGCGCCGATCAACATCGACGAACTCATCGGACAGCTTCCCGCTACCTTCACCACCGCGGACCGGGAACTGGTGCGGCGCGCCTATTTGATTGCCGAACAGGCTCACGAGGACCAGAAACGCGCCTCAGGGGACCCTTATATCAACCACTGCCTGGCTGTGGCAGCGATCCTGGCCGAATACTCCATGCCGGCTGAAGTGATCGCAGCCGGCCTGCTTCACGATACCATTGAGGACACAACCGTCACCTACCTGGACCTGAAGCGCGACTTCGGAGAAGGCGTTGCCAATCTGGTCCAGGGCGTCACCAAATTGACCGAGCTGCCGCGGGTTTCCCGTGGGGAACATCGGGAAGAGGCCCTGCGCAAAACCGACGAGGACGAAGCTCGTGCGGAAGAAGAGAGTGAACGGCGTAATCGTAAGCGCGATCTGGCCACTGAAACCCTGCGGAAGACCTTCCTGGCCATGGACAGCGATGTGCGGGTCGTCTTGATCAAGCTTGCGGACCGTCTGCACAATATGCGCACCCTGAGCTTCTTCCCTCAGGTAAAACGCCAGCGCATCGCCCAGGAGACGCTGGATATTTTTGCTCCGCTCGCCAACCGGCTGGGCATCTGGCAGGTCAAGTGGGAGCTGGAGGACCTGGGTTTCCGCTACACGAATCCCGATAAATACAAGGAGATCGCGGAACAGCTGGCAGTCCGGCGAGAATCCCGAGAGTCCGAGATCAATGCCATCACCGAGCAAATCGGCAAGGTGCTGGCCGAGGCCAGCGTAAAAGCGGAGATCACCGGTCGGCCTAAGCACATCTACTCCATCTATCACAAGATGATGGAGAAAGATAAGCCCTTCGAGCTCGTTCGGGACGTGCGCGGGGTCCGGCTGATCGTCCCGGATGTGACCGCCTGCTACTCAGCCCTGGGGATCATCCATACCCACTGGCGCCCCATCCCCGGGGAGTTCGACGATTATATCGCCGCTCCGAAGGATAATTTCTACCAGTCCCTGCACACCGCCATCATTTACGACGATGGTAAGCCCGTCGAAGTACAGATCCGCACCCACGAGATGGACGAGAATGCGGAGTTCGGCATCGCCTCGCATTGGCGATACAAGGAGGGCGGCTCAAGGGATAAATACGACGAGCGCATCAACTGGCTGAGGCGCGTAATGGAATGGCGGCAGGATGTGGATGACGCCCAGGAGTTCGTCGACAGTATGAAGACGGACGTGTTTAAAGATCGCGTGTACGTCTTCACGCCGCACGGTGACATTATCGACCTGCCCGCCGGATCCACCCCCATCGATTTTGCTTACCACGTTCACACCTCCATCGGCGACCGCTGCCGGGGAGCCAAGGTCAACGGGAAGCTCGTGCCGCTGGATTATGAACTGCGCACCGGCGAGCAGGTGGAAATCCTCACCTCCAAGCAGGGCGGTCCCAGCCGTGATTGGCTGAACATCAGCCTGGGCCTGGTGCGGACCCAACGCGCCCGCTCCAAGATCAAAGCCTGGTTCAAGAAGCAGGACAGCGAACAAAACATCGACCAGGGCAGAGCCGTCATGGAGCGCGAACTCGAACGGCTGGGCCTGGCGAAATTGGACGAAGAAAGCCTGGAAGCGCTGGCCAAGAACTTTGACCGCAGCCGGGATGATCTGTATGAGGGACTTGGGAACGGCGACATCTCGATCGGGCGGGTGGTCAACAAACTGCTCGAAACGAAGGAGACGGATGACATGCTGGTCGCGGTACCCCCGACCAGCGAAGCCAGTCCCACGGATGCAGTGACCGTACTGGGCTTGAAGGATATCCTGACCAGCATTGCCCGGTGCTGCAACCCGACCCCTGGCGATCCGATCATCGGTTACATCACCCGCGGACGCGGGGCCACCATTCACCGCCAGGATTGCCCGAACGTCCTGGGCATTCGCGATCGCGAACGCCTCGTGAAAGTCAGCTGGGGCGAGAAAGTGCGGACCTATCCGGTGCCCATCCGCATATCCGCCTACGACCGGCAGGGCTTGATTGGCGACATTACCACCTTGCTGAACAGCGAGAATGTCAACATCGTTGATGTGCAGGTACGCGTCAGCAAGAGCCTGGCCGACCTGAAGCTCGTGATCGAGGTCAAGGACATCGCTCAGCTCAGCCGCATTCTGGCGCGCATGGAAAATCTGCCCAACGTGCTGGAAGCCCAACGGGTCAAAGGCGGCTGAACTCGGCGAGCAAGCCAAATTGGGGCCGGGCGTTAGTGGTATAATGTCGCCGCTTTTTATGGCGGCGATTTCATGTTAAGTGTGCAGGAAGCCCGTAAACGCATTCTGGCCAACTTTCATCCGGTCGACACGCTCTCCCTGTCGCTCGAACAGGCAGCCGAGCGTGTTCTGGCCCAGGATATCGCCGCGGCCATCGACCTGCCCCCCTTCGACAATTCCAGCGTGGATGGTTTTGCCCTGAAAGCAGCCGATGTGGAAGGGGCCGACCCTGCCACCCCACGCACGCTGGACGTGGTGGCCGATATTCCCGCCGGCAGCAGCCCTGAGTTCACCCTTCAAAGTGGTCAGGCCGCGCGGATCATGACCGGCGCTCCTCTTCCGGCCGGAGCCGATGCAGTCGTGATGGTCGAGGACACGGACTTTAAAACCCGTGATGCGGGTTCCCGCACGCCCCCCCGGGTGGCCGTCTACCGGCCGGTTCGGCGCGACACTTCGATCCGCCGTCGCGGGGAAGATCTGCACGCCGGAGAGATCGTCCTGCGTACCGGCCAGGCGGTGCGCGCCCAGGAGATCGGCCTGCTGGCGATGCTGGGCGTCCCCCAGGTAAAGGTCTACCGGCGCCCACGACTGGCCTTGCTCTCGAGCGGAGATGAACTGATCGAGTTGAGCACACCGCTTCTGCCTGGAAAAGTGCGGGATGCCAATTCCTACACCCTCGCCAGCCTGGCGGAGAGTTCTGGGGCAGAGATCATCCGCTTGGGAGTGGCTGCGGACCGGCCGGAGGACATCCGCGAGCGGATCGACCGAGCCGTGAGCGCCCAGGCCGATGTGATCGTCTCATCTGCCGGGATCAGCGTGGGTGCCTTCGACTATGTCAAAACCGTGGTGGAAGAACAGGGCGAGCTGGATTTCTGGCAGGTCAACATGCGCCCCGGGAAGCCGCTGGCCTTCGGTCGTTACCGCGGCATCCCCTTCTTCGGACTGCCGGGCAATCCCGTCTCGGCTTTCATCGGCTATCTAATCTACGTCCGCCCTGCCCTGGATCGGTTGAGCGGGAAGAGCGAGCCGCTCAACTTTCATTTGACCGCCTGCTTGGTGGACCCGCTCGAGTCGGATGGGCGCGAATCGTACCTGCGTGCGGTGGTCTTCCAAGAAGACGGGAAACTGATGGCTCGCCTGACCGGGCATCAGGGATCGGGAAACATCTTCTCTTTGGTACAGGCAAACGCTTTACTGATTGTGCCCTCTGGGGTAAAATCGCTGCCTGCTAACTCAGATGTGGAGATATGGCTAATCCAATGAAATCAGCCCAGAAGAAGGAAGGTGGACCCCTCTTCTACTGGATCGGCCTGTTTGCGGCCGTACTCGGTGAACTTGACTCCATCTACCTGCTCATTTATAAATTGACCGGGAACAACAAGATGTGCATCGGGAGCGGGGCCTGCCATGATGTCAATTTCAGCCCTTATTCCGAGATCTACGGCATCCCCCTATCACTGCTCGGAGTCGTGGCTTACCTGGTGATCGTTGCTGTCCTCCTGCTGGAACCACGCCTCGATATCGTGCGAGAGAATGGACCTCTGGCAGTCTTCGGGCTCGGTCTGGCCGGCGTGGGCTTTTCCGCATACCTGACCTACCTAGAATTGGATGTCATTCACAAAGTCTGTCCATTCTGTGTGGTTTCCGCCATCTGCATCAGCATCGTTTTTATTGTGGCGATCGTCCGGCTGGTAAGGCAATTTACATCCTAGGAGGAATTCATGCCTCGCATTCGTTGCCATTATACTGACTGCGTTTTTCTGGACGACGGCTACTGCGGTGCCGCTGCGGTCGAAATCGACCCTGATACCGGTTGTGCCACCTATACCCCGAACGAAGAAGCCGTAAAGGACGAGGAATGGGAAGATGAAGAACTGGAAGAGTGGGAGGAGGAAGAACTGGAAGAAGAGGACGATGATCTCTGGTTGGATGAGGAAGAGGATGAGTATTGAGGTCCCCGGATCGCCTCGGCACTGATTGCCTCCGGCTTCACAGCAGTCAGCAAACCAGCGGGACGACGAATGTCGTCCCGCTTTCAATTCCAGCTAGGATTCCAGCAGGCGATACAGTAAAACTCCAGCCGCGACGGCCAGATTGAGCGAACTGACTCGCCCGCGCATCGGCATGGCGACCACAAGATCACAGGCTGCTCTTTGCTCCTCGCTCAAGCCTTTCTGCTCACTGCCGAGAAGCAGGATCCAGGGTGAGGATTGACGGGAAATCGCCCGGTAGTCCGTCGTCGCATGGGCGGAGGATCCGACCAGGCGGTATCCATTCTGTCTGGCCCAGGACTTGAACCCTGCAAACGGTGCTTGGGCCACCGGTTTCCAGAAGAGCGTCCCCATGCTGGCCCGCACACAGGTGGGGTGGTAGGGATCGACGCTGCCTGAGCCCTGGTCCGGGTCGAGCAGCAAAAGCCCATCCGCCCCCACCGCATCGATCGTCCGCAGGATCGCCCCCACGTTCCCTGGATCCTGCGGCGAAACCAATGCCACGCCTCGCTGGAAACGATCCGGGGATAGGTCCTGCAGCTGGAAATCCTTCTGGCGGACAAGAGCGATCAACCCCTGGGGATTTTCCTTATCCGTCAGGCTCGTAAAAAGGCCGGAGGCCACCGCCTGACAGCGCACCCCGCGTCCAGATTGTTCATCGATCAAGCCTAGTGCAAATTCGCTGGAGAGCAGGTCCGGTGCATAGAGCAGCGCCTCGATCTGCCAGCCCGCCTCGATGGCCTGCCCGACAGGATGGATGCCCTCCACCAGGAACAGGCCGGTGGCGGCGCGGACTTTCCTCTGACGCAGGGAACGCGCTTGTTTGATCAGCGGGTTGCTCGAGCTGGAGATGACCGGCAGGCTGCTCACAAGACCATTTTACCCGAAAGCCGCCCCAGGGGATCTCTCCTGAATATCGGCGATGGCATTATCGAGTAGAATCACGGCCATGCACAAGTTCTTCTGGCTGGGGATCCTGCTCTTTCTGCTAGCCGCCTGCCAGGGGGGTACAACCGTTCCTGTGACGATACGCGACGGGAGCCAGACCTATCGGCTGACCAGCCCTGGGCGCATTCCAGTCGAACTGCTGGCGGAGGCCAAGCTGAAGCTCGGTGACCACGATCGGCTGCTCTACCTCGGCAGCGCCATCCCCCTTGACCAGCCCCTGCCCGAAGCAAATGCCTATGAGCTGCAAATTCGGCGGGAGGTTCCCTTGACGCTGATCCAACCCAGCGGTCAGCAGATGCTGCAGAGCTCTGCCCTTACGGTGGGACAGGCTCTCTCTGAAGCCGGGATAACCCTTTATGCCGCGGACCGTCTCGAGCCTCCCGCGGGGACTCCTCTCGACAGGGCATTAACCGTCCAATTCACCCCGTCGCAGCTGGAGACGGTCAGCGTGGACGGGAAGTCGATTGTCATCCGCAGCGCGGCTGCGACGGTCGGACAGGCCCTGGCCGAGGCCGGGATCCCCCTGGAGGGGCTGGACTTCAGCCGGCCAGCCGAGTCCGAGCCTCTCCCTGCCGATGGCCACATCCGGGTCATCCGCGTGGTTGAAACCGTCACGCTCACCCAGAGGTCCCTGCCCTTCAATACCACAACCCAGCTTTCCGCGAATCTGGAGCTGGACCAGCAGAGCCTTCTGCAGGGTGGGGTGCCAGGGCTGGCCGTGGCCCGCGTCCGGGTCCGCGACGAGGACGGGGTGGAGGTTTCCCGCCGGGTGGAGCCGGAGAGCATTGTCCGCCCGCCGCAGGACCGGATCATCGGTTATGGGACGCATATCGTCATACGCACGGCCACGGTCGACGGAGTGACCATCCAGTACTGGCGGACGCTCTCGCTGTATATCACGGCCTACTCGCCCTGCGCTTCTGCAGGGGTAGCCGGCAAATGCTATTACTACACCAGCAACCGAACTCCGGTCGGGAAGGGGGAGGTCGGAATGGTGTATTCATGGTATCTGCTCTTCGGAAGCCAACCGCTCTACATCCCCGGCTATGGAAAGGCGACGGTCGAGGACGTTGGAGGCGGAGCGCCGGATGGCAACCACTATTGGGTCGACCTGGGCTACAGCGATGGAGATCCCAACATTTTCGCCTGGGGTCAGTGGGAGACCGTCTATTTCCTGACCCCTGTCCAGGAACCCAACCCAGGATATATCCTGCCATGACGGGAATCGCCCTTCCCCCGCTCAACATCCACAGCCTGCTGCGACAATACGGCCTTCATCCAAGCAAAGGCCTCGGGCAGAACTATCTGCAGGACCTCACCGCCCTGCAGGAGATCGTGGCCAGTGCCCAGCTTACGGCCTCGGATTCGGTCCTGGAAATCGGGCCGGGGCTGGGCAGCCTGACGCGCTATCTGGCTCTCCAAGCCCGATTCGTTACGGCGGTGGAACTGGACAGACAACTCCTGCCCGTCCTACACGAGGTGCTGGCGCCGTTTCCCAATGTCCATTTGATCCAAGGGGATATCCTCGCCCTCTCCCCCGGCGACTTGATGGAGCACGCCCCCTACCTGGTCGTCGCCAACATCCCCTATTACATCACCTCGGCGCTGATCCGCCACCTGCTGGGGAGCGAGCCGCGCCCGCGCCGGGCCGTCCTTACCGTCCAGCGTGAAGTTGCCGAACGCATCTGCGCCCTTCCAGGCGACCTGAGCCTGCTGGCCCTCAGCGTTCAGGTCTTCGGCCGGCCGGAGATCACGGCCCACATCCCTGCCGAGGCCTTTTATCCGGTGCCGAAGGTCGGATCGGCAGTGGTGCGCCTGGAGATCCATCCACAGCCTGTCATCCCGGGACCTCACCTGGACCGCTTCTTCCAACTTGCCAAAGCGGGATTCTCCCAGAAACGGAAAACGCTTCGAAATGCCCTGTCGGGAGGTTTGCGGATTTCGACTGACCAGGCGACAGCCATGCTCCATGCGGCCGGGATCGACCCGAAGCGCCGCGCTGAAACCTTGAACCTTGAAGAGTGGGGAAAATTAGCGGAACTGCCTCTGACCTAAGCGGATCTTGCCACATGCCGGGTCCGGCGGAGGTCACGGTAGGACCACAGCACCTCCCAGACGCGGAAGGCTGCCTCGACCTGGATCTTGAGGGACATCTTCGATTTCCCCCAGCGTCGATCGGCAAAATAAATCGGTACCTCGCCAAAGCGGTAGCCCAGACAGTGAGCCAAATATGCCATCTCGACCAGGAAAATATAACCGTTGGCCTGGATCCGGTCCAACGGCATGCCCTCCAGGGCTTCCCGCCGCCACAGGCGGTATCCAGTGGTGACATCCCGAATCGGCAAGCCCAGGATCGTCCGGGCATAAAAATTGGCCCAGGCGGAAAGGCCCTTGCGCCAAAAAGACCAACGCTCATCCACGCGACCACCTGGGATATAGCGGGAACCCAATACGATGTCACAATTCTGCAGCCGGTCCACCATCGCAGGGAGCACGGACGGGTCATGGGAGAGGTCGGCATCCATCTGAATGACCGCTTCTGCACCCCCCTGCAAAGCGATCTGGAACCCCTGCAGGTAGGCCGTGGAAAAACCCAATTTTCCGGACCGGTGCAGGACCTGCACCCGTCCCGGGTATACCTTTGCCAGCTCGTCAGCCACCCGGCCGGTGCCGTCCGGACTGTTGTCATCCACCACCAGCAGCCGAAGATCCAAAGGGAGCGCGAACAGGGCAGCAGCCAACCGGCTCAGGTTGTCCGCTTCGTTGTACGTTGGGGTGACTGCTACCAACTGCAACCCGTTCTCCTAGGCGCCTTGGTGGAGCAAAGTGTTTTTCAATTGTTCCAGGGTAGGGAGATTGTTCTGGTCGGCCAGCAGGCAGCCCATCTTTACTGAAAGGCGTTTCCCGTTGGAGGCCGGATGATCCCGATCCTTGATCGGATAGAAGTATTCCAGCGATTGCTCCAACCGATTGCGGATGCGCTCGCGGAGAAGTTCGGTGCGTTCCGGGGAGGTGATCAGGACAAAATCCGTCGGGCTGAGGTGGCCGACGAAATCCTCCGTGCCTCCGATCTCCCGAATCGCATTCTGGACCATCAGGCTGACTGCCCTTAACACATCATCCGAGGCAACAAAACCATAAGCCTCGCGGAAGTCATCGAGGTTTTTCAGGGAGATGGTCAACATCGCCCAGCCCAGCTTGTGCAGGCACTCCCCCAGATGCTCATCCACCAGCAACCCGTCCGAGATGCTCGTGATCGGGTTGGTCAGCGAATCCTGGCTGGCCCGGCGCAGGGCATTGCGGACACGCAGGCGCAGCTCCTGCACATCGAAGGGCTTCGTGATGTAATCGTCCGCACCCAGCTCCAGACCTTCCAATCGGTCAAGACGCTCGCTTTTTTCGGTCAGAAAGATGATCGGGATCAGCTGCGTACGCCGGTTGGAGCGCAAGCGCCGGGCGACCTCATAGCCATCAATATCCGGCAGGCGGATATCCAGAATGACAAGGTCCGGTTGAGAGGTCTGGCAGGCTCGGATCCCATCCTCCCCCCAGTTCACGGTAAAGACCTCATAGCCCTGAACGCGGAAGTAGGCGTTCAGCATTTCGGCTACGTCGAGGTCATCTTCGACAATCAGGATCTTCGATTTCACCTCGGCCATTGCTCGGACCCGCTAGGTGATGGGTTCCTTTTGGATGACAAACTCGCAGTCGGGATCGCCCACTGCGCAGCATTTGGATTCATTGACGCGGAACTCCAGACCCCCCGAGACCCACGTCAGCATGGCCTGGAGCAGGCCGGTTGAAATGTAGCAGACCGGTTTATCGGAATTCTTCCGGCTCCAGCAGATCGGGCAACGATGGATCGTCCAGACGAATGCATCCTCGACTTCATCCACGGTAGAGTACTGGTCCGTGACCTGGGAAAAGATCTTGGCACTGGCCGGCAGACCGATGCGGATCTTGGCGACCAGGGGCAGAACTTTAAAGGCCAGGTCTCCGACGCCGGCCAACGCACCGAAATTCTTAAGGGCATCGTTAAAGGTCGCCCGACCCGCGCGCAGTGCCAATCCACGACCCCCACGGGGGCCGTACATTTCCTCCAGGCCTACGTGGATTGCCGTAAAATCAGCAAAATCGAATTCACGTTCCAGGTTGTCCGGGGGATAGTTGTCGATCAAGTGACTCAAACCCGCCAGGTTGAGAATGGCATTGAGGCCGTTCTTCCCCATCACTTCTTCATAGGCCTCCAGGGCAATCCTGGCGAACTTATTGGCGTAATAATAGCCGCTCTTCGGGATCTGCTCCATATGTTCCGCCGCCTTATATCAGTTTCGCCAGGTCTTCAGCTGCGCGGCGCATATCCAGAAAAATGAGGCCGAGCTTTGCCTGCTCGCGCGCCAACGCTGTCAGGACTGCGTCCTGTCCAACCGACATTAACACGACGTATCCTTTCATTCCTTTTATATAAACCTGTTCCAAGGAGCCGCGTCCCAGCTCCGTGGCGATCCGCTCGCCCAGGGAGAGCATGGCGGCGGACATGGCAGACACCCGGTCCTCTTCCACACCCTGCGGCAAGGCCGAAGCGATGCTGAGCCCATCCACACTGACCACGGCTGAGGCCTCGATGTCCGGGGACGACGCCTGGAGTTCGCGCAGGCGGTCCACCATCATTTGGGTACGATTTTTGGTCAAAATTGCCTCCTGGGATGGGTTATATTTACACGCAGTGGCTTAAAGATAATTTAGCACAGGGCACCGGATGTGTCAAGCAGAATACAATTCAGTTGTATATCGATTGCCTTACAAAATAGTTGGCACCGGAAACATGCTATAATTTCCCCCCACTCATTTTGAAAAGAGACCTGATGCGGTACCTTCGAGTTCCCCTCCTGACCCTCTTTTTATCGGTGCTGCTACTCCCTGGGAAAAATGGGGCCCTGCAGGCGCCCCTGAGTGCGGCTGCGACCCCGGAACCGGACAATGGTTCGGTGGTCTGCCCGCCGGGGGTATATCCGGCTACGCCCGAAAATTGCCTTCCTCTGGGACCCTCGGAATACCTGACCCAGTTGGCAGGCTTGGGCATCACCCTCCCCATCCAGCCCCTGCCCATGTACCCACCCAGTACGGACCTGAACAGCCTCGACTATTCCTACTTTAAAGTGAACCCGAAAGGGCTGCCCCTATACTCCTCACTCAGCGATGCCGAGTCCGGCAGCTCATCCGTACGATCGATCCCGCCGGGCGCCGAGCTCCTGGTATCCTACATCCAGCGGGCCGATACCGCCCAGGGCGTCTTCTACGAACTTCGTTCCGGGTTATGGATCCCGGGCGATGGCGGGCGCATGGCCGTTCCGGTATTTCAGGGCCAGCTCTTCAGCTCCACCCCGCACAATGCCTTCGGGTGGGTCCTGGGCACGATCCCGAGTTACACCGCCCCCGGTCTGGAGAACCCCAAAACAGGGCATAGCCTCTACCGCTATCAAATCGTCCAAATCTATGCCACGCAGACCGCCGATGAAGAAGTTTGGGACATGATCGGACCGGACGAATGGGTCGAGGGGCGCCAGGTGGCTGGGGTAACCCCGAGTACCGCTCCCCCTCCCGGCGTAGACACCAACCGCTGGATCGAGGTCAATCTGGCGGAACAGACCCTGGCGGTTTATGATAACAACCAACTGGTATTTGCGACCGTGGTGGCGACGGGGGTCGATCGCTTCTGGACCCGGCCCGGCCTGTTCAAGATTTATGAAAAGAAGGTGACCGAGACAATGAGCGGTTCATCCCTGCCGGACCGCTCGGATTATTACTACATCGAAGATGTGCCCTGGACCATGTATTTCGATGATGCCCGCGCCCTGCATGGCGCCTACTGGCACAACGGTTTTGGGTACCCGCGCAGCCACGGCTGTGTCAATATGTCGGTCGGGGATTCTCACTGGCTTTACAATTGGGCCAACGTGGGAGATTATGTTTACGTCTACGACCCATCCGGTCAGACTCCCACGGATCCCAGCCTGTATGGAGCCGGTGCGCCTTGACGCATGAAAACCCGTATGGTATAGTACAGCCCGCAAACGGTCCCGTGGTGTAGCGGCTTAACATGCGGCCCTGTCAAGGCCGAGATCGCGGGTTCGAACCCCGTCGGGACCGCTAG